>Ga0049083_10000029_pt1 | contig 35113 bp, 31 predicted proteins | sample GreLakmeMI27MSRF_FD_66719 | JGI IMG/M metagenome (GOLD analysis project Ga0049083, IMG submission 66719) | Freshwater lentic microbial communities from great Laurentian Lakes, MI, USA - Great Lakes metaG MI27MSRF | ecosystem: Environmental > Aquatic > Freshwater > Lake | place: Great Lakes...
TCCGTTGAGAGGAACTTCAAGAAGAGAAGTTGGTCACGGAAACTTAGCACAACGTGCTTTGAAAAATATGATTCCGGCTGAAAATCCATACACAATCAGAATTGTTTCTGAAGTGTTGGAGTCAAACGGTTCGTCTTCAATGGCAACAGTTTGTGCTGGTACATTAGCATTAATGGATGCAGGAGTTCAAATGATTCGTCCGGTTTCTGGAATTGCTATGGGATTGATTACGGATGGAAATCGTTTCGCAGTTTTGTCTGATATCTTAGGCGATGAAGATCATTTGGGAGATATGGACTTTAAAGTAACCGGAACTTCAGAAGGAATTACAGCGTGTCAAATGGACATCAAAATTGACGGATTGAAATATGAAATCATGGAGCAAGCTTTGGCTCAGGCTCGTGATGGTCGTTTACATATCTTAGAAAAATTGACTGAAACATTGGCTAAACCAAATGCTGACGTTAAAGTTCATGCTCCAAAAATTATCATGCGTACTATTCCAGGAAACTTCATTGGAGCCTTAATCGGACCTGGTGGAAAAGTGATTCAGGAATTACAAAAAGCTACTGGTTGTACGATTGTTATTAACGAAGTTGATGAGCAAGGTGTTGTTGAAATCTTAGGAACTGATCCAGACGGAATTGCTGCAGTATTAGCAAAAATCGATTCTATAATTTTCAAACCAACCATGGGAGAAGCTTATGAAGTGAAAGTGATTAAAATGCTAGATTTTGGCGCTGTTGTAGAATATACAGATGCTCCTGGAAACGAAGTATTACTTCACGTTTCAGAATTGGCTTGGGAAAGAACTGAAAACGTTTCGGATGTTGTTAAGATGGGAGATGTCTTTATGGTGAAATACTTGGGACTTGACCCTAAAACCAGAAAAGAAAAAGTGTCTAAAAAGGCTCTTTTACCTAGACCCCCGAGAGAAGAAAGAAAAGAATAGGTAAGTCAAATATATTAAAACCCTGAATTTTTCTAAATTCAGGTTTTTTTTTATAAAAATGTAACTTTTAAAGTAATGTGGCGTATAACACTTTGAACGTTTAAAACGAAAAGTAAAATCGCATGAGACAACTCAAAATAACCAAGCAGGTTACCAATCGTGAAACTGCATCCCTAGACAAGTATTTACAAGAAATTGGCAAGGTTGATTTGATAACCGCCGACGAGGAAGTAGAATTAGCACAAAAAATTAAAGCCGGAGACCAAAAAGCGTTAGAAAAATTGACAAAAGCCAATTTACGTTTTGTTGTTTCTGTGGCAAAACAATACCAAAATCAAGGATTGACACTGCCTGATTTAATTAATGAAGGAAACCTTGGTTTAATAAAAGCAGCACAACGTTTTGATGAAACTCGTGGATTTAAATTTATATCTTATGCTGTTTGGTGGATTAGACAATCTATTCTACAAGCATTAGCTGAACAATCAAGAATTGTTCGTTTACCTCTAAATAAAATTGGTTCGATTAATAAAATCAATAAAATGTATGCGCTTTTAGAACAATCTAATGAGCGCCCTCCAAGTGCTGAAGAAATTGCCAAAGAATTGGATATGACTGTTAATGATGTAAAAGAGTCTATGAAAAACTCCGGTCGTCATTTGTCTATGGACGCACCTCTTGTTGAAGGAGAAGACTCAAATCTTTACGACGTTTTACGTTCTGGCGAATCTCCTAATCCAGATAGAGAATTAATTCACGAATCATTACGTACTGAAATTGAGCGATCTTTAGAAACCTTAACACCAAGAGAAGCAGATGTAGTTCGTTTGTATTTTGGGTTAGGCGATCAACACCCAATGACTTTAGAAGAAATTGGAGAAACGTTTGATTTAACTCGTGAGCGTGTTCGTCAAATTAAAGAAAAAGCAATCCGCAGATTAAAACATACTTCTAGAAGTAAAATATTAAAAACATATTTAGGGTAATTATAGTCATAAAGTCTAATGTCTTTATGTCAAAACTCCGGAAATACTTTCGGAGTTTTATTTTTTAATCTGAACTTGTTTCATGTTCTCTAATTTAAATTTACTTTTGCAAAACAACACTAACTACTTTCAGTATTAAAAGATGCTGAAATAAATTCCGCATAAAATGAAAAACACACTTATTGCTCCTTCTGTTCTTGCAGCCGATTTTGCTAATTTGCAACGTGATATCGAAATGATTAACAATAGTGAAGCAGATTGGTTTCACATCGATATTATGGACGGTGTTTTTGTTCCAAATATATCATTCGGAATGCCGGTTTTAGAAGCCATTTCAAAACATGCAAAAAAAACGATAGATGTACATTTAATGATTGTAGATCCTGATCGTTATATTACTGCTTTTGCGAATTTGGGTGCCGATATATTGACTGTTCATTATGAAGCTTGCACACATTTACATAGAACTTTACAGGCAATCAAAGCAGCCGGGATGAAAGCAGGGGTAGCACTCAATCCACATACTCCAATAGAATTATTGTCGGAGGTGATTCAGGATATTGATTTAGTTTGTTTGATGAGTGTGAATCCGGGATTTGGAGGGCAATCCTTTATTGAAAACACATATTCCAAAGTCCAATCACTTAAACAACTAATTGTTAAAAAAAACACTACAACCTTAATTGAAATTGACGGTGGAGTCTCAGACAAAAACGCAGTAGAATTGGTAAAATCAGGTGCAGATGTTCTAGTAGCAGGGAATTTTGTTTTTAAAGCTGAAAATCCGAAAAAAACGATTAGCGATTTAAAACAGTTGACAAGTTTATAACTACATAATTTAAAAAGCCATTCATAATGAATGGCTTTTTTGTGACCGTGAAGGGATTGGCTCCGCCCTTCCCTCAAAGCTCCGCTTTGAAAATAAAAGGGATTGGCTCCGCCCTTCCCTCAAAGCTCCGCTTTGAAAATAAAAGGGATTGGCTCCGCCCTTCCCTCAAAGCTCCGCTTTGAAAGTAAAAGGGATTGGCTCCGCCCTTCCCTCAAAGCTCCGCTTTGAAAAAAGAAATGGAGAAAAAAAATACTCAAGTAAACTTGGATATTTTTTTTCTCCATTTCTTTTCATTCGTGACCGCGAAGGGATTCGAACCCCCAACCCTCAGAGCCGAAATCTGATATTCTATCCAGTTGAACTACGCAGCCTTTATTTATTTTTGTGTAATTTATTTAAAAATTCCATACCTCACGGTAGGCAGGTATCCAGTTGCCTGTCTGCCGACAGGTAGAAACTACGCAGAATAATATTATTACTATTTATGCCAATAATTTCTTGACTATCGTTGATATAGTTTTGCCTTCAGCAGCACCCCCAATTTCTGATGAAGCCAATCCCATTACCTTTCCCATTGACGCTATTCCTGACGCTCCCGTTTCTGCAATTATTTTAGAAACGATTGCTTCTACATCAGAATCTGAAAGTTGTGCCGGAAGGAATTTTTCAATTACAGCTATTTGTGCTAATTCAGGCTCAGCCAAATCAAGCCTGTTTTGAGTGCTAAAAATAGAAGCACTGTCTTTTCGCATTTTTACAAGTTTTTGCAAAATCTTAATTTCATCAGCTTCGGTGATTTCTTCTTTAGCCCCCGAAGAAGTTTGAGCTAATAATATCTCAGATTTGATAGCTCTTAATGCTTCTAAAGCAATGGTGTCTTTTGCACGCATTGCATTTTTCATTTCGTCCATTATGCGTATTGATAAACTCATAGTATAATTTGTTTAAATTAAGAGAATTGAACTCAAAGGAAGTGCGAAGATAAAAAAATAACCCGAAAATTTATTGAAATTTTCGGGTTAATAGTGAGGCACATAAAGGGCTAATCTACATTGTCATGCAAGAACGAATTATTAGTTCGCAACTGGGTATCCTCGTTACTATCAATTCCTAGTGACATTCTTGAATTTGAATTTGATTGCGCATTATTTGAGATATCATATCCAATCCTTTTATAAGCAGGCTCTTTCTCCATTTCATCAATTTTCAGCGCTTTACTAGTGAAATTATAATTAAACTGTTTCATTTTTTTTCTACGGTCATCTGTTCTATGCTTCAATGCCTCAATAGTTAACTCCAGTGGTGAAATATCATCAAAATTATTAGATACAACTTCTACTCTTTCATCCGTGTCGACTTTCATGGTGATTTTTAATTCCTCAGCTACAGGTTCTTCAATTGATGCAACAGTCTCAAAATTATTGCTTTCAGCGTTAGTCTCAGAATCTGTGAATTCTTCTAAAGAATATCTAACAATTCCCTTCTCTGTAAGCTGAGTGATAGGCACAAGCTCTACTGATTCATTAACTACAATATCATTAATGGTATCTGTTAAATCAAATACAACCCTATTCTCTTCACGTTCCTGAGGAGGCGTTACTGCTTCAACTTTTTCAAAAGAGCTAACTGCTGGCAAATCAAAAGTAAATGTAATTTGATCTTCTTTTATAAGCGCTAGAGGTTCTACTACATTTATCTCTTTAACTTCTTTGGTTGTAACGGTAAAATCAATATCATTTATTGGAGAAACAATTTCAAATGTTACGTCTAAATTTTTAATAAAATGATTCATAGCAATCAATTCATTTTCATCAATAGCGTTAACAATATCTGGAGTATCTATAGAAAATTCGATTTCTTCTTCCACCAATTCATGTACTATCTTTTCTTTTTGAAAGGAAGTTTCCTCTAGTGGCTGAATAACTTCTACTGGTTTTTGGGTTAAATCATGAACTAATTTTTGTTCATCTCCCAATACGTGGAATATCTTCTTTACATCTGTATTTACAATACCATTTTGTTGTTCAACGTTAAATCCGGTAGCAATAACAGTTACAGAAATAGATTCTCCAAGTGTTTCATCTTCTCCAACTCCCATTATAATATTAGCACCATTACCAGCTTCTGATTGGATGTGGTCATTAATTTCTCCTATTTCGTCAATTGTAATTTCGTTAGTGCCCGATACAATTAATAGCAAAACATTTTTTGCGCCTGATATTTTATTATCATCTAAAAGAGGGGAGTCTAATGCAGAAATAATGGCCTCTTTTGCTCTATTGTCTCCATTAGCAGTAGCAGAACCCATAATTGCCGATCCACTGTTAGACAAGACCGTTTTAGCATCTTTTAAATCTATATTTTGTGTATAATGATGTGTAATTACCTCAGCTATTCCTCTTGATGCAGTAGCTAAAACCTCATCTGCTTTTGAAAATCCTTTTTTGAAACCAAGATTTCCAAAAACCTCTCTCAGCTTATTATTATTTATAACTATGAGAGAATCAACTTGTTTTCTTAATTCTTCAACCCCTAAAAGTGCTTGATCATAACGTACTTTACCTTCAAACTGAAATGGTTTAGTTACAATTCCAACCGTTAGAATACCTCTTTCTTTGGCGAGTTTAGCAATTACAGGTGCCGCTCCAGTTCCTGTTCCACCACCCATACCGGCAGTTATAAAAACCATTTTGGTGTTTGTGTCAAGCATTTTCTCAATATCACCAATACTTTCTATAGCCGATTTTTGACCGATTTCAGGATTTGCTCCCGCACCAAGTCCCTCAGTTAGGCATACACCCAATTGAATTTTATTTGGTACTGGGCTGTTTTGAAGTGCTTGTGAATCAGTGTTACAAACAATAAAATCAACACCGTTTATTCCTTGCTTAAACATATGATTAATTGCGTTGCTTCCTCCGCCTCCTACTCCAATAACTTTAATCACATTTGATTGGTTTTTTGGCAAATCAAATGAGATATTTCCAAATTCTGAGTTGCTTGACATATTTTTTTGTTTTATTAGGTTGTATTATATTTTTACGTTTTTGACTTATTTTTTTCTACTCGACTTCATCAAGATAGGACTTTATTTTTTCTAAATAGTGTTTTAAAATATTAGGTTTTTCTGGTTGTGGAACTGGTATAGGAGCATCGTCATTTTCTTTTTCTTTATTTGACGGCTCATTTTCAGAAATGGCTTCCTTTACTTCATTTTCTTTCCGCTCCTGTTCTGATTCTATTTTAATAGCACTATTTGAATGGCGTTCAATACCATTCATCACTAATCCAACGGCAGTTGCATATAAAGGGTTCATGATTTCCTCGTTGGTATTATCAGCTAAATGTTCATTTGAATAACCTATTCTTGTATCCATTCCTGTAATATACTCAACCAACTGCTTTATATGTTTTAATTGCGAGCCGCCTCCCGTTAATACAATTCCAGCAATTAACTTCTTTCGTGGCTCTTCATTTCCATAAGCTTTTATTTCAGTATAAACCTGTTCTATAATTTCAATAACACGAGCGTTTATTATTTTTGACAAATTCTTTAAAGATATTTCTTTTGGATCTCGGCCTCTTAAACCAGGAATTGATACAATTTCGTAGTCTTTATTTTCGCCTGGCCATGCAGAACCAAATCGTATTTTTAATAATTCGGCTTGTTTTTCAATAATAGAACAGCCTTCTTTTATATCATCAGTAATAACATTTCCTCCAAATGGCACAACCGCTGTATGACGAATAATACCATCTTTAAATATTGCTAAATCCGTTGTACCACCACCGATATCAATTAATGCCACGCCTGCCTCTTTCTCATCTTGACTCAAAACAGCATCGGCTGAAGCCAAAGGTTCTAACGTTATTCCAGATAGTTCGATATTAGAATCTTTAACACATCGGCCAAGATTTCGAATGGAAGCGGCTTGACCAACTACAATGTGAAAACTAGCTTCTAATCGGGAACCATACATTCCTATTGGTTCTTTAATTTCAGACTGGGAGTCTATTTTATATTCTTGCGGCAAAACATGAATAATTTCTTCTCCGGGCATCATTGCTAATTGCTTAACCTGATCTATCAGTAGCTGTATGTCTTTCTCGTTAATTACTGATTCAGAGTTTGGACGTATTACGTAATCTGTGTGCTGAATACTTCGAATGTGTTGCCCAGCAATTCCTACTACAACATCATTAATTATATAATCTGAATTTTTTTCTGCTTGTTCAATTGCTTGCTGAATAGATTGAATTGTTTGTGTAATATTATTTACAACACCACGAGATACGCCCTGACTTTTGGATTTTCCGACTCCCAAAATTTGGAGTTTCCCATATTCGTTTTTCTTCCCGATCATGGCAACTATTTTGGTAGTCCCAATATCTAATCCGACTGCTATATTTTCTTTTTTCATACCCATTTATTTTACACAAACAACTTGATTTGCAAACTTCAAGTTAATCTTTTTATATTTTGCCAAAACTGTATCTAAAACTGCCATTTGAAAAAAAGCTTTATAATTGTTAAATTTCTTTTTAGTATTTACTACTAATCCAAAATCAATTTCAAAATCATAATTCCTATTCGCCATAATTAAACTTCCATTGGGCAAAATTTTTATTCCAATGATATTTTTTTTTAAAAAATTATCGCCTGAAATTGTTTTTAACACTAAAGCTAAATCAGCTTTTTTTATCGCATTAATATCTCCTGTTAAAAGCGGAACTCTGGTAGTAAAATTGTCTGACAACGGCATTGCATTTCCCTCACAATCAACATAAAAAGACCCTTTTTCATTAAACACTCTTCCTAAAGGGTTTTTTTGTTTTACAACAGCCTTAAGAACTCCATCAACACTAACAAAAACATCGGCTTTTTCGATTAATCTTTGTTTGTTAATTTTTACTTCTAATTTCTTCAAATCTAACCCTTCTTTATTGATAGTTTTTAGGTCTTTATTTTTTTCTATTAACAATTTATTAACCATTTCTGATTTTAAAAAAAGTGTGTTATCTCCAACAAAAACAACCTCTGTTTTCTTTATTTTTCGCTTGCCATTTTGGTAAGAAGTAAAGGAAAACAGTGAGATAACCGCAATCACCATTAAAAATAATCTGATATTTACCCAAGTTAAAAATTTCATTTGTTTTTTTCTTTTGTTGTGAATTTTACCACTCTTTGTTTAATTTTTATCAACACACTTTCTTAGCTTTTTACTTCGATCAATTTGGACTTAATAATTGGCACTAATTCACCAATATCTCCAGCGCCAATTGTCAAAATTATTTTGGCATCTGATTCTAAAATTGAGGCAACTAAATTATCTTTAGAACACACCTTTTTTTTGTTATTTACAATTTTTGATAATAACCATTTTGACGTTATCCCTTCAATTGGAATTTCTCGCGCCGGATAAATATCTAGCAGTAAAATTTCATGAAATTGTGATAAACTTGTAGCAAATTCGTCTACAAAATCTCGAGTTCTACTGAACAAATGGGGTTGAAAAATTGCTAATATCTTCCTATTTGGATATAATTCACTTACGGCTTGATAAACTGCATTTATCTCTGTAGGATGATGCGCATAATCGTCAATATAAATTAGACTATCTTCTTTAATTTGATAAGAAAATCTTCTTTGAATTCCTTTGAAAGAAGCCAAAGCTTTAGCAATGTACTTGGTTGGGGTACCATAAGTCTTTGCCATTGCTAAAGCCATCAAGGCATTCATTAAATTGTGCCTGCCTGGAAGACTAAAATATAAATTCTCCATATTTCCATCAGGGGTTAGTACATCAAAAACATAAGACCCATTTTCAATTTTAATATTATGGGCCATAAAAAGCACTTTTGAACCTGATTTAAAATTGGGTTTAGTGTCACAAATCGCCACTTGGATTCCATTTAGTTCTATTCCTTCAGGTGTAAATAATTTTTTCTTATCAATTACTTTATTCGCAAAATCTCCAAATGAGACTTCAAGTTCGGCGTGATTCGAATAAATATCTAAATGATCGGCATCCATAGAGGTAACGCAAGCAATATTTGGATGTAGATGCAAAAAAGAGCGGTCAAACTCATCTGCTTCAACAACCGTTATCGTTTTTCCGTTTCCAATTAAGTTGGAATTATAATTTTCTACAATACCCCCAACAAAAGCGGTAACATCTGCACCACTTTCAAATAAAATATGTCCTAAAATAGCCGAAGTAGTTGTCTTCCCGTGGGTTCCTGCTACAGCAAAACAAAAAGTATCTTTAGTTATAATCCCTAAAACTTCTGCCCGTTTTTTAACCTCGTAATTATGAGCTAAAAAGTAACTCCATTGAGCGTGTGAATTTGGTATAGCTGGAGTTATGACTACTAAAGTGTTATTGGCTAAAAAATTTGTGGGTATCAAACTAACATGATCTTCAAAATAAATTACCATTCCACTAGCAACTAATTCATCTGTAAGTGATGTTGGTGTTTTATCATAACCCGATACATTCTTCCCAATAGATTTGAAATACCTAGCCAAAGCACTCATCCCGATGCCTCCTATTCCAATGAAATAAACATTATGTATCTGATTACTATCCATTTTCATTCTATTTCAATTTCCGAATTTGGCAAAGTACCCCTTATTAATTTTTCTATTTGTTCAACGATGGCTAATGTGGCATTAGGCCGCGCTAGTTTTTTAATTTGTAAACTCAAGCTCGTTTGTAAGTTTGTATCCGAAACTAATTTTGTAAATACCGGCTGAAAGTCAATATCTAAATCAGCTTCTTTGATTAATAATGCTCCCCCTTTTTCAGTAATGGCAAGTGCATTTTTGGTTTGATGATCTTCGGCAACATTAGGCGATGGAATAAATATTACAGGTTTTCCAACCAAACATAATTCAGAGACAGAGGAAGCTCCAGCACGTGAAATAATGAAGTCAGATGCTGCATAAGCGAAATCCATTTTTTCTATGAAAGGAACAACCTGAACAAAAGATAGATCTGAAATATTTTTATAAATATCAAAATATAAGGAACCACATTGCCAAATTATTTGGATATCGTTTGAAACTATTGCGTTTACTTCTTTTGCTAATAATTGATTTAATCTTCTAGCACCTAAACTTCCGCCTAGTACTAAAAGTGTTTTTTTATTTGAATCTAAATTAAAATAGCGTATTGCTTCCTCACGTTTGGAATGGATTGTTAACAAATCCTGTCGAACTGGATTACCCGTTAAAATAATTTTATTTTTTGGAAAGAATCGTTCTAATTTTTCATAGGCAACGCAAATTATTTTTGCTTTCCTTCCCAATAATTTATTTGTAATTCCGGGATATGAATTTTGCTCTTGAATTAAAGTTGGGATATTTAAACTGTTTGCCATTTGAACCAAGGGCCCACTTGCAAAACCGCCAGTACCAATTACAACATTTGGCTTAAATTGGTTAATTATCTTTCTGGATTTATATAAACTACTGATTAATTTTATAGGGAAAATTAAATTTTGAAAGGATAGTTTTCGTTGTAGCCCGGCGATCCATAGACCTATAATGTTATAGCCCGCCTGAGGCACTTTTTGCATTTCCATTTTATCTTTGGCACCAACGAATAGAAACTTTGAATTGGGAAAACGCAACTTTAATTCGTTTGCAATGGCTATCGCAGGATAAATATGACCACCAGTACCTCCTCCACTTAAAATAAATCGAAGTTCATTTCGAGTCAGATTAGAGCTACTACCAATACTATTTGCTTCTATTTGGCTATGCGATATCAAAACGGTTTATTTTTTTTTAAAATGGGTTCTAGTGGGTTGGCTTGGTCAATAATGGAAAAATCTTCCTTCTTATCATCATTGTTACTTTCCTTTTCTTCCTCTAATAATTGTTTGTCAATTAATCGCTTTAAAGCATCTTCCCTTTTTTTAGTTTCTGCTAATTCCTCTGCTATCTCATCTTCCTTTTTAGTAACATTTAGTATAATACCGAGCGCTATACATGTAACCCAAATAGAACTTCCACCACTGCTAATTAAGGGTAGCGTTTGACCCGTTACTGGAAGTAAATCAACGGCAACTCCCATATTGGTTATGGCCTGAAAAATGATTGGGAATCCTAGGCCCACTACTAATAATTTTCCGAAAAGTGTGTTGGATCTTCGAGCCGCTACCATAAATCGTATTAACAACAAAAAATAAATTAACAAAACCGTTATCCCCCCGAACAAGCCGTATTCTTCAACAATAATTGCATAAATAAAGTCTGAGGAAGATTGGGGTAAAAAATTCTTTTGAACACTTTTCCCGGGACCAAGGCCATAAACGCCTCCTGTTGCAATAGCGGTTTTTGCTAATTCTATTTGATATTTATCTTTGTTTGGCTTGTCTCCAAAAAAATTATCCATTCGAGCAATCCATGTGTCTACTCGATTAGGAAAAGCATCTGGATAAGTTTTTACCACTGACACAAAGAATAACAATCCAATTAATCCGGCGCCAATAATTACACCAATATATTTTAGAGGATATTTACCTATAAATACCAATATGAGCACCATTGTAAAAATTAAAGCTGCAGTAGAAAAATTGGCAGGTAAAATTAATACTACGGTAATAAAAACCGGCATCCATAATTCCCATACCGAATTTTGGAACGTTATTGGAATTTCTCTTTTCTTGGAAAGATAATTAGCAACATATATATATAAAACTAAAGATGCTATTGTTGATGTTTGAAAAGAAAAAGAAGTAAAAGGGATGATCAACCACCTACTTGCATTTGCTCCCCCTATAACATTTCCTTGATACAAAGTAAAAAAAAGCAACAACCAAATAACAGGCAGTAAAAATCTTGATAAACGTTTAAAATAATTATATGGAATCCTATGAACATTATATAAAATAAAAAATCCAACAATCACTTGAGCGCCGTGTTTTATTAAATAGCTAAACGCATTTTCAATTCCTTCGGCTTTAAAGGCCAAGTTACTACTTGCACTGTAAACAGACATGAATGAAAAAAGAGCCAATAGTGCAACAAATGCCCAAATTACTTTATCTCCTTTAAGACTATTTACTATTTCTTTCATTTTATTTATGCTAAATTTTGAAGCTTGCTCTAGCCTTTAAAACATCCAAGCTATTTAATTTTATAAATTTTTAACAGCCGCTTTAAATTGATTGCCTCGATCTTGGTAATCTTGAAATAAATCAAAACTAGCGCAAGCAGGTGATAATAAAACCGTATCCCCTTTTTCTGCTAAATGCTTGGCTGTAACTACTGCATCAAACATATTATCGACTTCAACCATCATATCAACAACATTCCCAAAAGCATCAATTATCTTTTTATTATCTACACCAAGGCAAATAATTGCTTTTACTTTTTCATGAACCAAAGACATAATTTCATTATAATCATTTCCTTTGTCAACGCCACCAAGAATCCAAACTGTTGGAGCAGTCATACTTTCCAATGCAAAAAAAGTAGCATTTACATTCGTAGCTTTACTGTCATTGATGTATTGTACATTTTGAATTTTTAATACTTTTTCTAAACGGTGCTCTACTCCTTGAAAATTTGACAAACTCTCTCGAATAGTGTCTTTCCTAATTTTCATCAATTGTGCAACAGAAGTGGCTGCCATAGCATTCTTGGTATTGTGCTTTCCTTCTAAAGAAATGTCTCCAATTTTCATTTCAAATTCCTCGTTGTTGATAATAATATCCATAGTTTCGTTTTTTATAAATGCCCCGTTTTTAAACGTTTTTGTTAGTGAAAATGGGATTAATTGTGCTCTTGTTTTATTTTTTGTTAACCATTCAGAAATTGCAATATCGTCAGCATCATAAATGAGATAATCATCTTCGGTTTGGTTCATTGTTATTCTAAACTTTGAAGCGATATAGTTTTCATATTTATATTCATATCTATCTAAATGGTCCGGACTTATATTTGTTATTATGGCTATATCAGGTTTGTATTTAATATTTCCATCTAACTGAAAACTGCTCAACTCTAATACATAAACATCATAATTTTCCTCAGCTACTTGCCATGCAAAACTTTTACCAACATTACCTCCTAAACCAACATTCAAACCCCCTGATTTTAGAAGATGATAGGTTAACATGGTTGTAGTTGTTTTTCCATTACTTCCAGTAATACCAATTGTCTTAGCCGTTGTGAATTGAGAGGCAAATTCAATCTCAGAGATAACAGGAATAGCATTCTCTAAAAGTTTTTTGACTAGTAAAGTATTATCTGGAATTCCCGGACTTTTTACAACCACATCTGCATTTAATATTAGGCCTTCAGAATGGCATTGATCTTCCCATTTAATTTGATAATTTGTAAGAACTTGTTTGTACTTTTCATTAATTTTTCCCAAGTCAGAAACAAAAACATCGTAGCCCTGTTTCTTTCCTAAAATAGCTGCGCCAACACCACTTTCGCCACCACCCAGTATCACCAAACGCTCCATTATCTTAATTTTAATGTCACTATAGATACTATGGCGAGCATGATTGCCACAATCCAAAATCGGGTTACAATTTTAGTTTCATGATATCCTTTTTTCTGATAGTGATGATGAAGTGGAGACATTAGAAAAATTCGTTTTCCTTCACCAAAGCGATTTTTGGTGTATTTGAAATAAAAAACTTGTAGGATTACAGATAAATTTTCAGCAAAAAATATTGCGCACAAAACAGGCAATAACATTTCTTTACGGGTAGATATTGCTAAAACGGCAATTATCCCTCCTATTGTTAGACTACCCGTATCGCCCATAAAAACACTAGCAGGATAAGAATTATACCAAAGGAATCCCACTAGGGCCCCTACAAATGCGGAAATGAAAACGGTCATTTCTCCCGAATTAGGAATATACATGATATTCAAATAATTGGATAATATTATATTTCCGGATACGAAAGTGAATATTCCTAATGCTAAAACTGATATAGCGGAAGTTCCAGCAGCCAATCCGTCAATACCATCAGTTAAATTGGCACCATTAGAAACCGCAGTGATAATAAAAATAACTATAGGGATAAATACCAACCATGCCCATTTGTTATAATCATCTCCTGTCCATTCTATTATTTTAGCATAGTCTAGCTCATTGTTTTTGGTAAAAGGAATGGTTGTTAGAGTTGATTTACTCTCGGTATAATTGGAAACTATATTTTCAGATTGATTGACAGCTGTGGATTCAATTGCTCTTTCTCTAACCGTAACTTCGGGATGAAAATATAAAACAGAGCCAACAATTATTCCCAAACCAACTTGCCCAATAACTTTAAAAATACCTTTTAATCCTTGTTTGTCTTTTTTGAAAATTTTAATGTAATCATCAATAAAACCAATAGTTCCCATCCATAGGGTAGTAACTATTAAAAGAATTATATAAATATTATTAAGTTTTGTTAGCAACAAAACCGGAATCAACATAGCAATAATTATTATTAAACCGCCCATAGTTGGAGTACCTGCTTTTTGCGCTTGTCCATCTAAACCAAGCTCTCTAACTGTTTCGCCAACTTGCTGATTTCTTAAAAAAGTAATTATTTTTTTTCCATAAATAGTGGAAATCATTAAAGATAGAATTAGCGCCAATGCGGAACGAAAAGTTATATACTGAAAAACCCCAGTTCCAGGAATTTCTAATGTTTTATCTAAATATTCAAATAAATAATATAACATATTTCATCTGTATTAAATCCATTCTCAACTTGAAACATTGAAATTGAATATTGTTTCTAATTATTTTTCTAATTGCTCTAAAATCTCTTTAACAATTTTTAAATCATCAAACTCATGTCGAATTCCTTTAATTTCCTGATACGTTTCGTGACCTTTACCGGCTATTAATATTATATCATTTGAATTTGCAAATTGACATGCCGTTTTTATGGCTTGTTTTCTATCAACTATAGCCACTACTTTTCTTTGATTTTGTGATTGCACTCCTACTTCCATTTCTGCAATAATTAACTCGGGATTTTCTGATCTCGGGTTGTCAGAAGTAAGAATAACTTTATTGCTATTTGCTGAGGCAATATCAGCCATAATAGGACGTTTTGACTTATCTCTATCCCCACCACAACCAACAACTGTTATTAATTGTTCGTTATTAGAGCGGATATCATTTATCGTTTTTATGACATTTTCTAGTGCGTCAGGGGTATGAGCATAATCTACTATTGCTGTAATATTTGTTTGAGACACGATAAATTGAAATCGGCCAGAGACACTTTCTAACTCTGATAATATTCGCAGGGCTTCCAATTTTTCTATTCCGAGTTCTACAGCGGCCCCATAAATTGCCAATAAATTATAGGCATTAAAAGTTCCTATTAAACGCACCCAAATTTCATTTTCATTTATTTTTAATAACAAGCCTGAAAGTTGATTTTCTAAAATTTGAGCTTTGTAATCAGCATAGGTTTTTAAAGCATAATTACGTTTTCTAGCTACGGTATTTTGTAGCATCAGCACTCCATTTTTATCGTCCACATTTGTTAAGGCAAAAGCTGTTTTGGGCAAAAAATCAAAAAATGACTTTTTCACATCTCTATATTCAGCAAAAGTGGTATGATAGTCTAAATGGTCATGAGATAGATTTGTAAAAATTCCACCCTCAAAATGCAAGGCTTCTGATCTTTTTTGATGAATTCCATGGGAGCTAACTTCCATAAAACAAAACGTGACACCATCAGCACACATTTCGGATAAATAATGATTAATTGTTAATGAATCAGGAGTGGTGTGTGTGGCATTGTATTCCCTATCATCAACCAGTATTTTAACGGTAGACAACAAACCAACTTTGAAGCCTGCTTTCTTGAACAATTGAAATAGTAATGAGGCCACAGTAGTTTTTCCGTTTGTGCCAGTGATCCCGATTAACTTTAACTTTTTTGAGGGATTTCCATAATAATTTGCAGCTAAAAACGCCAAAGCCAAATTCGTGTCATTTACTAAAATATAAGTAATTCCTGAAATTATTAATTCAGGTAACGTATCGCAAACAATAACTGTTGCCCCTTGATTAATTACTTTTTCAATAAAATCGTGACCATTAAAAACAGTTCCGCGAATGGCAACAAAAACATCATTTTCTCCAATTTTCCTTGAATCAAATTCAATTTTATTTATGGCTAATTCTGTTGAGCCTTTAACAGCTTCAATAGCAACTTTGTATAATATGTCTTTTAAAATAATCACGATAATTCAATTATAATTGTTTTGCTTTTATTTAAAGACTCCCCTGGCTTTATAGATTGCTTTTTTACCTTTCCTATACCGATAACTCTTACTTTAATCTTCAAATTTTCTAAAAGTGCTACCGCGTCCATTCCGGGCATGCCCTTTAAATTTGGGATCACTTTCATATCAGAATTTGATTTTGAATAATAATTTTCATAAGATAAATCTTGGGAACTTATATTTTTATTCAAACTCTTGACTTGATTAATAGAAGGTGAATCCGTAAAAATCTTTTGTGCAATACTCTTAAATACTGGGCCTGCTACATCAGCACCATAAAAATTATCTCCTGCCGTATTGGGTTTGTGAATAATTACAATACATGAGTATTTTGGTTTTTCTACCGGAAAAAATCCAACAAAAGACGAGATATAATACATATTCGGCTCGTCTTCATAATTAGCTTGTGCTGTACCAGTTTTACCAGCCATAGAAAAATCTTTAGAATATAAATTTTTTGCTGTTCCTTTTTTAACAACATTTTTTAAAATTACTTTTAGCTTTTTAACGGTTTCTTCAGAGCAAATCTTTGGGTTTATTATCTCTGTATTATATTTTTTAATTACTTTATCCCATTCTTTGATTTCTGAAACGAATTGTGGCTTTACCATTACACCATTATTTGCGATTGCATTATACAGTGTTAGAGTTTGCATTGGGGTAATTGAAACGCCATACCCATAAGCCATCCAGGGCAACGAAAGCACAGTCCAATTCTTTGTTTTTGGTTGTGGAATAAAAGGACTGGCCTCTCCTTGCAAGGATAAGCCTAGAGGTTTATTTAACCCCATACTATTTATTCTATTAACAAATTGTTCAGGATTATTCTTGTAATTTTGATAAACAGCCTGCACTAGAACAGTATTTGAAGAAATTTCCAACCCTCTAGCCAAGGAAATGATTTGAGGTTCATTAGAATGGGAATCAACTACTTTGTAATCCTTAGAAAATGTAATTGTTCCTCCATTTCGATTATAAACTTTACTAGTGTCTACTTTTTTATCTTCAAGCAACGCAATCATATCAACCAATTTAAATGTTGACCCAGGCTCGGTTTTCTCCATTATTGCGTAATTTTGAGTTTCATAATAGGTAGTATCAGACACATTTAACTTACCCAAATTTGAAATTGCTTTAATTTTCCCGGTTGACGTTTCCATTACTACAACACTACCATGATCGGCATTGAACTTTTTTAATGATTTTAATAAAGCATGGTGTGCAATATCTTGGATATAAACATCAAGTGTTGAAATCACATCATATCCATCTTGAGGCTCAACATCATTATTATTTCGAAGCGGTTTCCATTCACCTCTTGCAATTTTTTGCTTTACAATGTTTCCATTTTTGCCTTTTAAATAATTACTAAATGCCCATTCTATTCCTTTACCAATATGTTTCCCGTTTTCTAAAACTCTTTCATAGCCAACAGTTCGTTCAGCTATTGTACCAATTGGATGTTCTCTTACAACATACATTGTATCGATAATTCCTCCTTCAAACCCTTTCAATTTAAAAATTGGAAATTCCTTTAATCGGGAATATTCCGAATAACTTAAACCTTTTGCTATTAAAAGATATCTATTTCGTTGTGCCCTTGCGTTCCTCAGTTTTGTTTCAAAGTAGGAACTAGGTTGGTCAAACATAATTCCTAAAGAATCGGATAAAACTTTAATATTCGCTTCAAAATCTTTTTTATTGAGTTCAACAGCATCAAAACGAACAGTATAATTGGGAATAGAAGTGGCGAGCAGACTCCCGTCTGCTGAATAAATATTACCTCTATTTGAAGGAATAACAAAGTTTTTAACTGATTTATCTTTAGCTAATTTCCTGTAATAATTACCTTCAGACCATTGTATTTTTGTTAGCTTGAAAGCGATTACCAAAGTCATTAAAAAGAAGACAAACGCAACTAGATAAATTCGGTAAGAGATATTTTTGTCATCTACTGCCATATTTTTTGTAGAAATGTTTTTTCTTTGGTTTTAACAACTTTAATTTTTTGAGGGGGTACAGGAGATGGAAATATATTTCTCTCTTTCATTTTTTCAGTTACTGTAGACTCCATTTTTAATTTCATAAGCTCAGAACGTTTATCAACAAATACAGACCTTAATTTTTTTACTTCCCCAGTTAATGCAATTATTTTATATACTTTTTGTTCATATTGATGTGAATTCCCTATCATTAAAAGCGCTATTAAAAACAAAAAGACAATGAAGCGCCAATTTTTTGTTGCATCTTTATTAATTAAAAATCGAGCCTTTAATAATCCGTATATCCCTCTCTTCATCCGTATTATTTTTTTTCAGCAACTCTTAATTTCGCACTCCTTGCTCTATTATTAAGCTTAATTTCATCATCACTCGGAACAATTAATTTTTCTATTGTTTTGAATGGAACTGAAAAATTCCCAAAAAAGTCTCGCTCTGGTTCGCCTTCAAACATTCCGTTTTTCATAAAACGCTTTACCAATCGATCTTCCAAAGAATGGTATGAAATAACGCTTAGTCTACCGCCTAAATTTAAAATCTCAAGTGATTGTTGTAAAAACTCTTTTAGAACATCAAGCTCTTGATTGACTTCAATTCGTATTGCTTGATAGATTTGAGCCAAAATTTTATTCTTATGCTGTTCGGGTAAAAATCTTGACAAAATAAATTTTAATTCATCTGTCGTATTTATCACTTTCTTATCTCTTTCAACTATAATTGTTCTAGCAATTGCGGGAGCAACTTTTAACTCACCGTATTCCAAAAAAACTCTTTTCAATTCGGATTCACTATATTCATTTACAATTGTAAAAGCGTTTATCGCATTTCTTTTACTCATCCTCATATCTAAATCGGCATCAAATCGTGTAGAAAAACCTCTTTCAGGAACATCAAACTGATGAGATGAAACTCCTAAGTCTGCCAAAATACCATCAACTGTTTTAACGCCATGAAATCTTAAAAACCGTTTAAGAAACCTAAAGTTTTCTGGTATCAACTGGAATCGATCGTCTAAAATTGCATTACTAAAAGCATCTTCATCTTGATCAAATCCGAAAAGCTTGCCATTTGGACCTAAACGTTTCAAGATTTCTCTAGAATGACCGCCTCCACCAAAAGTTACATCCACATAAATACCGTCACTTTTGATGTTTAGTCCATCAACAGTTTCTTTTAATAAAACTGAATTATGATATTCCATTTATATCACCATTAGTATTTCCCATAACATCTTCAGCTAAATTGGCAAACTCATCATGATCACTAATAATGGCATTCTCATACAAATCCTTATCCCAAATTTCAACAATGTTTACCGCTGAAGACAAAACAACATCTTTAGTTATTTTGCTAAATCCAACGAGATCCTTAGGTATTAACAATCTCCCCAAATCATCAACCTCAACTACTTTAACTCCGGCAGTAAACCGACGAATAAAATCATTGTTTTTCTTAACAAAACGATTAAGCTTGTTGATTTTCTCCATCAATAAATTCCATTCATTCATAGGATACAACTCTAAACAAGGTTGAAAAACAGAACGTTTTATTACAAATCCATTTTGTAATGAATTCGCTAATTGCTTCTTGAGTGCGCCAGGAATCATCAATCGTCCCTTTGCGTCAGCCTTACATTCGTATGTTCCAATTATTGTTTCCAATTCATTTTTGTAATTGATGAAAGCAAAAATATAAAAATAATTACCACAATTTACCACAAAATACCACTTTGTTAATAAGTTTTAGCAATTTGATTCTATTTAACCTAAAAACTAGCTGAAAAATTGGACTTGTGAATTAAATAAAGTGTTTAATAATAGGCGGAATTAATAAAAAAGTTGCCTGTCTAAAATGAAATAGGGAGGAAAATGCCTGCCAAAAAAATTAATAATGCCGACATTTATAAGTTATAATTTATAAAATATAAAGTATATTTGCCCATAACAAAAATCCAATAAAACTGATGGAAGGTAAACTAATCAAAGAAGGTCGTTATTCCTATTTTGAAGTTGGAGAGGGGCCACCAATAGTCGTTTTACACGGATTAATGGGTGGACTGAGTAATTTCAAAGATGTAGCTAATTATTTTTCAACGAAAGGTTATAAAATAATAATTCCCGAACTCCCTATCTATTCACTAAACATATTAAAAACAAATGTCAAATCCTTTGCAAAATATGTGAAAGATTTTGTTAACTACAAGAAATTAGATCGTGTTATTTTACTAGGAAATTCCTTAGGAGGGCACATAGCTTTATATCATGCTAAAGTTTATCCTGAAAAAGTAGCGGGATTAGTTATAACAGGCAGTTCTGGACTTTACGAGAGTGCGATGGGCGACAGCTATCCTAAACGTGGTGATTATGAGTATATTAAGAAAAAAGCAGAGGCTGTTTTCTTTGACCCTTCCGTAGCCACGAAAGAAATGGTAGATGAAGTATTTTCAGTTGTAAATGACCGAATCAAAGTTATAAAAACACTAACTATTGCTAAAAGTGCCATTCGCCATAACATGGCAAAAGATTTACCAAAAATGCATGTAAAAACTTGTATTATTTGGGGTAAAAATGATTTAGTGACACCTCCTCATGTTGCTGATGAATTTCATAAGTTAATGCCAAATTCCTCTTTGTATTGGATTGACAAATGCGGTCATGCTGCCATGATGGAGCAACCAGCTGAATTCAATCGCTTACTTGATGAATGGCTTAAAGAGGTTCGTTTATAAATGAAAATCAATACTGCTGAATTTATAATTAGTAACTCCGATGTAAGTAAGTGTCCTCTAGAGCGATTACCTGAGTATGCTTTTATTGGTCGATCTAATGTTGGAAAATCTTCATTGATTAACATGCTAACTAACCACAAAAATTTAGCAAAAACCTCAGGAAAACCAGGGAAAACTCAATTAATTAATCATTTCAAAATTAATTCTAATTGGTTTTTAGTCGACTTACCTGGTTACGGTTATGCAAAAGTATCTAAGCGAACAAAAGAAGTTTTTCAAGAGTTTATAACCGATTATTTTGAAAAAAGAGAGCAATTGATATGTGCATTCGTGTTAATAGACATTCGGTTAGAGGCTCAAAAAATTGATTTGGAATTTATCAACTATTTAGGAGAAATTGAAGTCCCTTTTTGTATCATATTTACTAAAGCTGATAAAATAAGTAGGACTAAAGTTGATTCTCACATTGCTTCCTACAGGAAAGCACTTTTGGCTAATAACTGGGAAGAAATGCCACAGCATTTTATAACATCTGCAACTGAGAGTACAGGAAGATTGACTGTTTTAGAATATATAGATAATGTAAATACCGAAGTATTTAAAAATCAAAATATATTTTAATAGGTTACGATTTGAGTTCCATTTTTTCTGCAAAATAATCACAGAAATCCTTCATCGTATCGGCCATTTTTTCATCTTGAGTAGCTCTCTGAAAAGTGTCAGACATGGCTAATAATGTTTGATGAAAAAATAATTTCATTTCATCTACAGGCATGTCCTTCGTCCACAAATCTATGCTGAGGGTCTCTTGGTTTTTACTATCCCAAACTGAAAGCATTATGGCCTTGGCCTCCTCCTGATCAACTCCTCCATCTTGGGCAGTCCAAGCTAATTTCTCGGGAATGCGGTTTTCATCTAATTGAACAACTATTTTTATTTCTGATGTTTTTGAGTTACTCATCCGTTTTCTTAGGTTTATATTTAGATTTTTTAAATATTTCTGTTGGATCCATTTTAAGTAATTCGGGTAAGGAAACCTCGTTTTTTTGCATAAATGACCTAACAATCTGCCAGCCGATCCATTGCCCAACTCTCCCCGGAGATTGATTATCTATTTCTAAATAAAATTTAGAAAAAGGCCCTATGTTAATGAATCGGTTAGCTAATTTTGATTCTGTACTAAACAGGAGTTCTTTTTCTATAAAATAACGCCAAACATAACTTTCGTTTTCTTGACACCATGTTAACTGTTGAGGTAAATAACCCATTTTTTCTGCGTCGTTATGGTTGGGTAATAATTGGTCTTTTAAATACAATTGTTTTCCATAATAAATCATTTCTGAAAGTAACGTTCGCTCGGTTGCAGGCCGGATTAGATTTAAAGAAAAACTCGTTACTACATCAGGCAAGATTTGCCGCTCTTCAAAATTTTGCTCAATATATGATGGAAATTCATAGAATTTATGTTTGGGTCCTAAATACAATTCTAGTGAAATTAGAAGTTTATCGTTAGCGTAAATTACTTTATTGTTGTAATCCATATCGGCAATAACAGTGTAAACTTTTGGCTCAATCACTTTTGGGAAAAAATACTTAATATGCTTGAACAAATCTTCAAGTTCTTTTTCTTGTTTTCCAAAATCGGAATATTTTTTTTCAACTTCTTGATACAATTCGCGCCAAAGTGGATTCTCAATTTTTTCTACCCAAACACTATCTGGATCTCCCTCTGGAAAGAAAAAAGGATATTCTTCTTTGAGCTCATTTAATTTTTCGGGCGGAGTTTCAAAAAAAGCCTTTTCAAAGCGGTAAATTTGAAGATTCAATTCCATTTTTTCTACTTCTTTTTCAACTTTAGACTTCTTAGTACACGAGTTAAAAGAAATTAACAAAAACATTAGTATGAATAGGTGTTTTTTCATATTCAAAATTAAAAGATAATTAAATTACTTGAGAGACATCTGTTTTTTTTACCTTTGCAAATATACATTTACCTTTTTTATAATTTTAAAAACCTATGGCAAAAAAAAGCACTATTAATGTAGAAGAAGTAACTTCTTTCATCGTAAATTGGCTTAAAGAATACGCAATTAAGTCAAATGTTAATGGTTTTGTTGTTGGAATTTCGGGAGGTATAGACTCGGCCGTGACATCTAGTTTGTGTGCAAAAACTGGACTAACCACCTTATGTGTTGAGATGCCAATTCATCAAGATAGTAAGCAAGTAAATCGCGGGAGAGAACATATTGAAAAATTAAAAAAAAATTATCCAAACGTAAAAAATGAGATTGCTGATTTGACAGTTCTATTTGAAACATTTAAAAATGAAGTTCCAGTTTGTAACGAAACAGACCGATTAAATTTAACATTAGCAAATACCAGATCTAGATTTCGAATGACAACTTTATACTATTTTGCAGGAATACATGGTTTGCTGGTTGCTGGCACAGGAAATAAAGTGGAGGATTTTGGTGTTGGTTTTTATACAAAATATGGAGATGGAGGGGTAGATTTAAGTCCAATAGCCGATTTAATGAAAAGTGATGTTTATGCTTTGGGCCGTTATCTTGAGATTCCAGAATCCGTTCAAATTGCAGCTCCTACAGACGGATTGTTTGGAGATTCAAGAACCGATGAAGAACAAATTGGAGCAAGCTACGATGAGTTGGAATGGGCAATGCTTTATACTGAAAAGCAAACCGATGCAGAAAATTTAAAAGAACGTGAAAAAGAAGTATTAAAAATTTATAAAAGATTAAATTCTGTCAATAAACACAAAATGAATCCAATACCCGTTTGTGAAATTCCAAATTTTTTGAAATAAACTTTTATTTTAATTTAATATTTTTTAAGTTTACAATTATTTCTAATTAACATCAAAATTATGATTAACGTTTGTGTAGCTGACAATTTTCCAGTTGTTCATTTTGGAATTAAAGCCTATTTCAAAGATCACTCAGAAATTAATATTATCTCTAATGTTGGGAACTTTTTTATGGTTCCGGATGCATTACGAAATAAAGAAATTGATGTGCTAGTCATAGATCTTGAGTTAGAAGGTTTGAAAAGTATTTATGAACTAAAATCAATAATAAAAAATTTCCCTAAAACGAAAGTTGTTGTTTTTAGTAGTTTATCTGAACATATATATGCCCCAAATGCAATTAAAGCAGGTTGCGCTGGCTATGTTCATAAATCATCTAAACTAGAAAATTTAGGGATTTCAATTGTGAAAATAAATCAAGGTCAAATCATCTTAAATGACGAAATCAAGAAAAACTTAGTTTTAATTGCGAAACAAAACAAAACAGAACGTTTGTACCGAAAACTTTCTAATAGAGAGATTGAAGTGTTGCGTTTTTTAAGTGATGGGAAAAAAAATAATGAAATAGCGCGTCTTTTAGCACTAAATGAAAAAACCATTAGCACCTACAAACTCCGTTTATTAACGAAACTAAATGTAACTAATTTAGTGGATTTAGTTAACAAAGCTAAGACCCTAGAAATAGTATAGCAGTAGCCGAAATTATCCGATTTTTTAGAGATATGCAGTTCGGATTCGTCCTATTTTATTGGTCAAGCTCACTTTAAGCTTGTTATAATCATTAATTGTTGATTTTAACTCTTCCAAATTGTTTTCATCCTCACGGTTATAACCTTCCATCAAATCTAAGATGAGTTTATTGATTAAATATTCTCGTAACGAAATGATTGTTTCGCTTACATATTGACTTACGTTTTGATGCTTAGATTTAACATATATGTGTTTTGTTTCCCAGTTGTGAAGAGACTCTTTTTCTTCTAACATCAAAATATCAGTAACTATTTTTGAATGCTCTTCCGATAATTGCATCACATATTGATCAACGTTTAACGAATCATCTTGATTGTAGAAAAGAATCAAATCATTATAAATACTTTTAAAAACTGGATTAGCCAATTCTACTTCGTCCTCTTGCAAGCTCAAATAAATACGTTGATGAACTTTAACAGTAATAGTTTCTTTTTCTTCAATAATTTCTCCTGCTTCATTAGCCTTCAAAATAAAATCTTCAAATTCGGCAACTTGAGATCCATACATTAATAAAATCTCAATTATCTTTTTTTCCAATTCATAGACAACATTTACTTTTTCATGTTGTATTGAGGATTCATTCTTAACAATCTCAAATGCTTTCTGTTCTTGTTTTTGTCTCTTACCGGCTTCAGCTATATCTTTTTGAAGGAGCTGAGCTAAAGTGTTAACCAAAACCTGTTCAGAAATATCCATAATCTTTGAACACTCTTGGATATAAATTTCCCTTTTTATTCTATCGGGTATCTTGGAAATACTAACCACCATATCCCGAATTAAGTCAGCTTTCTTGATCGGGTCGTTATTTGCTTCAACCATTAAAAGCGAAGCTTTGAACTGTATAAAATCTTTGGCGTTATTTTCTAAATGCGATACTAAATCATCATAAGAATTTTTTCTTGCAAAACTATCTGGATCTTCACCGTCAGGAAACGTGCAGACTTTTACATTCATTCCTTCTTCGAGAATCAAATCAATTCCACGAATAGAGGCACGCAACCCTGCAGCATCGCCATCAAATAGCACGGTAATATTTTTAGTCAAACGGTTGATTAATCGAATTTGGTCCGGAGTTAATGCCGTTCCCGATGAAGCTACCACATTTTCAATTCCGGCTTGATGCATTTGGATTACATCGGTATAGCCTTCAACTAAATAACAATTGTTTTGTTTGGCAATAGCTTGTTTAGCATGAAAAATTCCGTAAAGGACTTTGCTTTTATGGTATATTTCGCTCTCGGGAGAATTGAGATACTTAGCTGCTTTTTTATCATTGGTCAAAATTCTACCTCCAAATCCTAAATTTCTTCCCGACAAACTCTGAATCGGAAACATCACTCTCCCTTTAAAACGGTCAAAATGTTTACCATCTTCTCTAGTAATGGTCAATCCAACTTTCTCTAAAAATTCTAATTGATATCCTTTTGCTAAAGCTTCTTTGGTAAAAGCATCCCAAGATTCGGGCGAATATCCCAAACCAAATTTGGCGATGGTATCGATGGTAAATCCCCTTTCTTTAAAATAGGTTAACCCAATGGCTTTTCCTTCTTCAGTATTTAAAAGTATATCTTGAAAATACGTTTTGGCAAATTCAGACACCAAATACATACTTTCTTTTTCATTGGCCTCCATCTTATCTTCTTGGGAAGTTTCGGTTTCTTCTATTTCGATGTTGTATTTATTGGCCAAAAAACGAATCGCTTCCGGATAGGTAAAATGCTCGTGTTCCATCAAGAAAGTCACCACACTTCCGCCTTTTCCAGAGCTGAAATCTTTCCAAATCTGTTTCACAGGTGATACCATGAACGACGGAGAACGTTCATCCGAAAACGGACTCAATCCTTTATAATTACTACCGGCGCGTTTAAGCTGGACAAAGTCGCCAATGACTTCTTCCACACGTGCGGTTTCAAAAACTTTATCTATGGTTTCGCGAGTAATCAAAATTTTGGTTTAAAATTTAAGAGTTTAAAGTTACAAATATATTGTATAGTAAAAAATACCTTTAACAACCTCTAAGTGTATAGAGCTTTATAGCTCATAATGTTAATTAAAATCAAACTTGCAACAAAGATGTAAAATTATTTTTTCCTTTCAATAACATAATTAACAATTAGGGAAAGTGAATCTCTGTACTCCGATTTAGGAAACTGATTTAATATTAATAGAGCCTCTTGCTGAAAGGCAACCATTTTTTGTTCGGCATAAGTTAATCCGTTTTTTTCTTTTACAAACTGGATAACTTCCTTAATACGCTTTTTATCTTTGTTGTGATTTTTAATTGAATTGATGCACCAACTTTTTTCTTTATCGGAACAATTATTTAAAGCATAAATTAAAGGTAAGGTCATTTTTTGCTCCTTTATATCTATTCCGGTTGGTTTGCCTATGGCATCATCGGTATAATCAAACAAATCATCTTTAATTTGGAATGCCATTCCGATGAGTTCTCCAAATTTCCGCATGGCTTCTACCTTATCTTCATCTTCAGAAACAGATTTGGCTCCAAGCGCGCAACATGAAGCAATTAAAGTAGCCGTTTTTTTTCGAATTATTTCATAGTAAACCTCTTCAACTATATCCAATCGTCTAGCTTTCTCTATTTGGAGTAATTCACCCTCACTCATTTCTCTAACGGCAACAGAAATTATACGGAGTAAATCAAAATCTCCGTTATCAATGGAAAGTAAAAGACCTTTTGATAGTAAATAGTCACCTACAAGAACTGCTATTTTATTTTTCCATAAAGCATTGATGGAGAAAAATCCTCTACGCCTGTTACTGTCATCAACTACATCATCATGAACAAGAGTAGCCGTGTGAATCAATTCGATTACACTGGCGCCGCGATAGGTTCTTTCATTTACTTGATTGTTTTCTGAAAACATTTTAGCAACCAAAAAAACAAACATGGGCCGCATTTGCTTCCCTTTTCGATTTACAATATAGTAGGTAATTCTGTTTAGTAAGGCAATTTTTGAAGTCATGGATTCATAGAACTTTTTTTCAAAAAGTTCCATTTCAACTTGAATGGGTTTTTTTATTTGAGAAGTAATATTCATTGTTTTCAAAGATACAATATTGCATTCGTTTGAAAAAAATATTATTTATGAGGTATTTAATAAAAAAAATATATTTTTGTTAAACCTTTTAAAAAAAACTATTCGTAAGTAACTTAAACTTTAAAATATAGAATTATGAAAACAAGAAATTTATTTGGAATTATAGCTCTAGGTGCTATTTTTACAATAGGAAGTTGTTCAAAAGATAACAACTCAGCTGATTCAAGCCTAACAAGTGCTGACGCAGAAGCTACCAACAGAATGGATAAAGCTGCGAATGATGTCTCTGATATTGTTGAAGATGTTTATTTTCAACAATACCCATCAAGTGCTGGAAAAAATTCGGCTACATCTTTATCGGCCTTGCCTTTATGTGCAACTGTTAGTGCTCCTACCACAACCTCAACTTCTTGGGAGAGAACTGTTAGTTTTGATAATTGTCCTTTTAATGGAAATATTTTAAATGGTGATATTATTGTTTCTGGAGCTTTACCATTACCTAATGCAAACACTTTAGCTACTACTGGTTATACGATCAATTATCAATTTGTTAATTTTACGCATAATGCTATTTTGATTGAAGGTAATAGATCGATTAAACGAAAATTTGCTAGTAGTCAACTTTCAGCAAATAACCATCCTATTCACATTATGCAATTGAACATGACCGCTACTTTCCCTAACGGAGGTGTTTATACTAGGGTGGGAACAAGAACAAGAGAGTGTGTTGAGAATTTTGGTAATGGAATATTAAGTGATAATGTTTATAAAATATACCAATCTATTACTAATACTAGACCTAATGGAGCACAACATTCTCATATTGTTTTGGATACATCTCCACTTAAAATAGATATGGCTTGTCAATACAAAGTTATTAGTGGAGTTTTAACAATAACTGGTCCTTCAAATAGCGCCGTAATTGATTATGGGAATGGAGATTGCGATAACAACGCAACCATCGCTATAAATGGTGGAGCTCCAACAGCTTTTACATTTGGAAACTAAGATTACTATTTATAAAATGGGAAAGCCCCGATTTCAAATTGAAATCGGGGCTTTTTTTTATGTTTTATTAGCTAATTGACCACAAGCAGCGTCTATATCTTTTCCTCTACTTCGTCGTACTTTGGCAACAATATCATTTTTTACCAAAGCATCGATATAGTTATTAACTGCTGCATCTGACGCTTGCTGAAACTCGCCGTCATCAATAGGATTGTATTCAATCAAATTAACTTTACAGGGAACATATTTGCAAAATTTTACCAAAGCATCAATGGAAGCTTTATCATCATTAATTCCTTTCCAAACAACATATTCATAAGTGACTTTACTTTTTGTTTTTTGATACCAATATTGCAGCGCTTCTTTTAATTCGGGTAATTGAAAATTTTTGGTAAATGGCATAATCTGATTTCGTGTTTCTTCAATAGCAGAATGTAAAGAAACTGCTAATTTGAATTTCACCTGATCATCAGCCATCTTTTTAATCATCTTGGAAACTCCAGAAGTGGAAACAGTAATTCTTTTTGGCGACATTCCTAATCCTTCTTCTGAAGTAATCATATCGATGGCTTTCATGACGTTGTTGTAATTCATAAGCGGCTCACCCATTCCCATAAAAACAATATTAGAAAGTGGCCTATTATAATACAATCGGCTTTCTCTATCTATAGCGACTACTTGATCATAGATCTCGCCTGGCTCCAAATTTCGCATTCTTTTTAAACGTGCGGTAGCGCAAAAATTACAATCCAAACTACAGCCAACCTGGCTTGAAACACAAGCTGTAGTTCTAGTATCTGTTGGAATCAAAACACTTTCTACGATTAATCCATCGTGAAGTCGGACTGCATTTTTTACAGTCCCATCCGTGCTGCGCTGCATCGTATCAACTTTAATATGATTAATCACAAAGTTGTTCTCGAGCATGATTCGCGTTTCTTTTGAAACATTGGTCATATCCTCAAAATCATGTGATGCCTTACTCCAAAGCCACTCATACACCTGATTTCCTCGAAAAGCCTTATCGCCATTGGCTACAAAAAAATCACGCAATTGCTCTTTCGTTAAACTTCGGATGTCTTTTTTCTCAATTTCCATGGCACAAAGTTAGGCATAAAGTTGAAATACTAATTTTGGAATTTGTAATTTTGAGATTTGAAACTTATCCATATGCATTTTCTATCTGACGAATTAGATTCTTACGTTACCCAACATTCAGAAAACGAACCCGAATTATTAGCGCTTTTAAATAAAGAAACACATCAAAAAATATTAGCACCACGAATGCTCAGCGGCCATTTTCAGGGTAGGGTTTTGAGTATGCTTTCTAAAATCATTCATCCAACAACTATACTTGAAGTTGGGACATATACTGGATATGCAACGCTGTGTTTAGCGGAAGGTTTAGCAGAAAACGGGACAATAGACACGTTGGACAATGAAGAAGAATTGTTTGATTTTCAGCGAAAATATTTTGATAAAACTATTTGGACAAACCAAATTACGCAACATCTTGGTGATGCTTTAAATGTCATCCCTACACTAACAAAAAAATACGATTTGGTTTTTATCGATGCCGATAAAGAAAACTACATTAATTATTTCCATTTAATTGTTCCGATGATGAACAAAGGCGGAATTATCCTTTCGGACAACGTTTTATGGAGTGGAAAAGTATTGGAAGAAGTAAAACAGGGCGATATTACCACCCAAATTTTATTGGAATACAATCAACTATTGAAAGAAGACCTAAGAGTAGAAACCGTTTTGCTTCCTATTCGTGATGGATTGACGGTTTCGCGTGTACTTTAGTTCTTAAAACATATTTCTGGTATAATTTGTAGCAAATAAATCCAAATGTAGCGCCAAACGCATAACCTGTTAAAATATCTAAAGGAAAATGCAGCCCAAGATATATTCTGCTGTAAGCAAAAATAATTGGAAACAGAAAAAGTAAGTAAGCGTGTAAATAATGTTTTTTTAAAATCAAAAATGCGAAAATAGTAGTCCCCATAGAATTAGCGGCATGACCAGAAAAAAAACTGTATGTAGCACTTGATTTTACGATTCTAATAACGCTTTTTATTTCCTCATCATTGCAGGGTCTAAGTCGATGAAAATAATTCTTGAAAAGATTTGCCGTTTGGTCGCACAATAGTATTAGGATTGCTGTGAATATAATATAATACATGAAATTTCGTGACCCTGTTTTTTTATACATGAGAAAGAAAATAACTAAAAAAAACGGAGCCCAATAAATTTGTTTAGTAATTATCAACCACAAACCATCGTATGTCGGCGAACCTAAACCATTCAGATAAACAAGAAGTTCTTTATCAAGGTGAATAATTTTTTCCAACATTATAATTGTCTTTTTATTGGTCCGGTTAAACTATCTAAATCATCTTTTACTTCTGAAACTTCAGGAAGTATATTTGAATTTAAATTTGATTTCACTTTTTCAACTTCATCAGTGAATGTTGATGTGAGCTCTTTCATTGAAGTGTGAATTCCATTTGCCTCAGCGCCTTTTTGAATTTCACTTTTAATTTCGTTAGTTGCATTTTTCAATTGTGCCATTCCTTTACCTATAGTTCTGGCTAGTTCAGGAATTTTATCTGAACCAAATAGCATAAGAGCTATAAAAATAATAAAGATCAATTCTCCTCCTCCTATTCCAAACATAGCATTTTTTTAAGATGACAAAGTTATTCAAATTTCAATTATTTTTTAATTAAATCTACATATTTAGCAGCTAAGTCGGAGAAAATAAATCGAGCCATTATTTTATTTTTGGCATTTAAGGCTGCTTCTAATTTTGGATCCTCAATAGCGTAATACCAAAAACCTCTCAAATAGTCTTTTGGTATTTTTAAGTTCTCGGTAAAATATTCTTCTTTGAATAGATATTCTATTTTTTGGAGTAAATACTCTTTTCTTTCAATTTTTAATTCTTTTTTCAACATGGCGGTTCTTCCCGAAATGGCATTCAATATCGGATCTAATCCCATCGAAAAACCAATAGTTGGACCTAAAAAATCAGTTACATCATAATCGGAGGCTGTTTTTAACCTGCGTTCTGCCGGTGTATACACTTTTGCCGGCCTTTGTAATATTCCCAACGACACTGCATTGATATTCCTATATTTTTTTATTTCTACTTCATCCAGCAGATTAACTTTTGCTTCTAAACTTACTACATAAAGCTGTTTGGTTATATCATTTTCAGTTATGACTGCTTTTTTAGTTACTATTTGCAAACCCGAAAACTGCAGGGTGTCGCCCACTTTTACAAACATTGAAAAGCTACTATTATTATCTGTCGTTGTAGTTGATTCCGAACGCAAATTGGCAACATAAACATCGTTCAGTTCTTTGATTTGGGAAGTTATTTTCCCTTTTAACAAAGTTAGCGTTGTTGTTTGAGCAAAACTTTGAGCAAAAAATAAAAATATAATTATACTTTTAAATAACTTCATTATTCTAATTTTACGATGTAAAAATAGCAGTATAGATTACTAAAAGTATATAATCTTTTGTTAAAAGAAACAATTCAATACTAATGAAGAAAATGATCCTCGCCAGTACGTCAACCATTCATGGTGGAAACTATTTGGAATATTTATTGCCTACTTTAGAAATATACTTCAAAGAGTGTGATGATATACTTTTTATTCCGTATGCCCGTCCCGGCGGAATTTCGCATGATGATTATACAACTACTGTTCGTTCGGCTTTTGCCAAAATAAATAAAAACATAACAGGGTTACATGAATATGAAAATCCAATTGAAGCAGTTGAAAATGCACGTGGAATTTTCACAGGTGGCGGAAATACGTTTTTATTGGTTTCACAATTGTATGAAAAGAAAATAATGTCCGTTTTAAAATGGATAATAGAAAATGGCATTCCCTATTTGGGCACAAGTGCCGGGAGTAATATTGTAGGATTGACTATGCAAACAACCAATGATATGCCCATTATCCATCCTCCAAGTTTTAATACTCTAGGTTTAATTCCTTTTAACTTAAATCCGCATTATCTTGATGCTAATGAACATTCCAAACATATGGGCGAAACGCGAGAAGCAAGATTAAATGAATTTCATTCTTTTAATGACATTCCGGTGGTCGGTTTGCGTGAGGGCAGTTGGCTGGAAGTGAAGGATGGAAAAATAATTCTGAAAGGCAAATTAACAAGTCGATTATTCAAACCAAACGAAAGTCCAAAAGAGTTGGATCCTGAAACAGATTTGTCTTTTTTAGGAAAATAAAAAACCCCAAACTTTAGTTTGAGGTTTAGAGCGGAAGACGAGGCTCGAACTCGCGACAACCAGCTTGGAAGGCTGGAGCTCTACCAACTGAGCTACTTCCGCATTTTGTGAGAGCAAATATACAGAATAACATTTATTTGAAACAAGTTTTTTTAAAAAAAACATTGGATTTAGTTACCAGCAATGATATTTTAATATAATTCATTTGAAATGAAAACGTTACATTTTATCATTTTACAATTTATATAAATAATTAATAAAAAGAAAAAACGATTCGTTTTGACAACACTTTACAGTTTTTTACTTTAGTTGAATTTGTAAAATATTTATTTATATTTGTTTGCCTAACTAAATTAAAATGCCCAAAATATCATGCTTTTTCCTTTGCATAATTTTGCTTACAACAAGCAAAATCTTGGGCCAAAAAAAAATACTCAAAACAAAAATTTGCGACGAAAAGATTACTATCGATGGTAAATTTGATGAGTTGCCGTGGAAAGACGCAGAAATAGCAACGGATTTTCTCATGGCAGCGCCAGATAATGGAAAATTAGAAAAGCCTGAAAGAAAATCGGAAATAAAAGTGGTTTATAACAATGAGGCCATTTATATCGCTGCAACATTGTGGGATAATGAACCTTTAAAAATTGGAAAAGAATTAGCATTACGCGACAACTTTGTTACTGCTGACCATTTTGGAGTTCAAATTAATGGATACAATGATGGTCAACAAGAATTCCGTTTTTTTGTAAGCGCTGCTGGAGTTCAATTAGATTGTTCTTATACAGAAAATAATGGCGAAGATTTTTCTTGGAATGCCATTTGGGACAGCAAAACAGAAATAACTGAAAAAGGCTGGGTGGTAGAAATGAAAATACCCTATGCCGCACTACGCTTCCCAGATACAAACAAACAAACATGGGGTTTAAATTTTTATAGAGAAATTATTAGAGATAGACAACAATTTACATGGAATCTCATAAGTAATACTATCAATAATGAAGCAAATCAAGCCGGCGTTCTTGAAGGGATTGAGAATATAAAAACACCCACGCGATTATTTTTTATTCCCTACTCTTCTCAGTACCTAAATGCTAAAGATGGAAAAAAAACTTTTGGTGAATTTAAAGGTGGATTGGATATAAAATATGGTATTAACGATGCCTTTACTTTGGACGCTATTTTAGTACCCGATTTTGGACAAACTGCTTTTGACAGAGTTGAACTAAATTTGGGGCCATTTGAACAACAGTTTATTGAAAATAGGCCTTTTTTTACTGAAGGAACAGAACTTTTTAATATTGGGAATTTAGTATATTCCAGAAGAATTGGAGGCGTACCTTCTTCCCCTACTGAACTCATTGAAGAAGAAGTTTATATCGAAAATCCCACAAAAGTAAATTTGTTAAATGCTTTAAAAATATCAGGCAGAACAAAGGATGGATTGGGAATTGGAGTTTTAAATGCAGTTACAGATATGACGGTGGATCAAATAAGAAATAATGAGACAGGAGAGACACGGAAAGTGATAACTGAACCAGTAGCTAATTACAACATATTTGTCTTAGATCAACGGTTTAGACAAAACTCTTCTATTTCATTAATAAATACCAATGTTATTAGAAATGGAAATTTTAGAGATGCTAATGTTTCAGCACTTGTCTATAATTTAAACACCAAATCAAACTCATTCAATCTAAGTGGCGATTACAAATATAGTTATGTCAATGATTATCAGTTGTTGGAAGATAAAAAGGGCTATAATACCTCAATTAATTTTGCAAAAACAAAAGGGAAATACAGGTATTCCGCAGGCACACAGTATGTGTCAGATAATTGGGATAATAACGATTTAGGAATTAATTTGCAATCACATTACCAGTCTTATACCGGAAATGTAAGCTATAGAATATTAAACCCTACAAAAATCTTTAATACGTTTGGTGTTTTTCTTAATGCCTACTCTGAATTTGACAACAGAACCAAAAGAATTCAAGGAGCTAATTTGTACTTACAAACCAATTTTACATCAAAAAAGAATGACTACTTTAATTTTTCAGTCGGTTCAAGGCCCATTGAAACCTATGACTTTTATGAACCAAGAAGCGAAAATAATGAGAGATTTTTAGCTATTCCTAGGAGTATTAACACCTCCTTTTATTTTTCTTCAAATTACAATAGACCATTCGCATTAGATTTAAACCCTTCATTATCGTTTGTTGAAGAAAAAGGAAGGATTGGATATAATCTTTCAATAATACCGAGGTATAGATTTAATGACCACCTATCTTTGATTTATAATTTCTCTTATACTATTCAAAAAAACAATATTGGCTGGGTTGAAAATGAATCTGATATAAACAACATATATATTGGGAGAAGAGATAGAACTACCTATTCAAATTCATTAACAAGTAAGTATACAATCAAT
>Ga0049083_10000033_pt1 | contig 34292 bp, 29 predicted proteins | sample GreLakmeMI27MSRF_FD_66719 | JGI IMG/M metagenome (GOLD analysis project Ga0049083, IMG submission 66719) | Freshwater lentic microbial communities from great Laurentian Lakes, MI, USA - Great Lakes metaG MI27MSRF | ecosystem: Environmental > Aquatic > Freshwater > Lake | place: Great Lakes...
AGTGCTGCAATTTTTACATCTTCGCCAGTCATCATCGCATCTATCGCGGCGCCTTGCTCCACCGTTGGCTTTCTGTTGTCTGGCAGCTTTGGATAGTCATACGCTTCTACGTCTTCGAGTTCGATGATTTTTCTTTGCTTACCAGAGAATTTCGTTACCGATTTTTTGACAGAAGGGGAATCTGGTTTATTAGGTTTATCTACCGACCCACCCGAAATTTTTGCACCAAAGTTGTCCCATGCAATTTCCCATTGTCTATCGGATAGCTTTCCGCTTCGGTCGTATTGCTTAACTATGCTCGCCATGTAGCTTTCGGTTTTTCCATCAGCCTTAAATGGTTTTGCTTTTCGTGCTTCATCTATTAATTTCTTTTGAACATCACGGTCCGACCAATTTTTTCCAGAGCTTAGAGCGTTTGCGCCAGAACTAAGTGAGCCAGATGGAATTGTCACACCTGGTACGTCATCGACATTTTCGGCAACCGCCATTTGTTTACGCATGCTTGGCGATAGACCAATGGCGTAGTTCGTTGCCTTCTGAGCGTCCTGAACAGCTTTTTGCAAAGCATCCGGGTCGGACTTGAGTCTCTTGAGCCAGGAAGCAAGATATTTGGCGTGCTGGGGTTGTGGTTCTGCAGAAAGACCGTGCGCAGCCATAAAGAATGCTGATGCTATTTCTGCAACCAGTTCCTCGTAAGCGTAGGCTTCTGTACCAAAGGCATTCATATTTGGTCGGTTCAGACGTGATGTGTGTCCGGTCCAGTGCATCATTTCATGAGCCTGTGTTGCGTAGAAATCTAGAGGTGATTTGAAATCCTCGAACCGTGGCATAACGATTTCATCGGTTGATGGTCTATAGAAAGCGCGGTCCTGTGTGGCCTCGGTTATTTTTGCACCAATTTCCTTGATTGCTGTTTCAAGTTGAGCAATTCTTTGGCCTTCGGAAAGTTTTGGAATATCCTCTTCTAACTTCGAAACATCAACTCCGTCTATTTGGTCAACATTGAATAGCGTGGCAACCGTATAGTAGACACCACCTGACTTCTTGTTCCCGTCGGCATCTTCCTTGCCCTTAAATACTCTTGGTACGAGAATTCCCGTACCCTTTTCTCCCTTGCGAACCTGACCGCCGGCCTTTTCCCATTGCTTGTATGTCGCCCACAAAGGCTTTTTGTAACCCTTTTCTTCTTGAGCGAACATCAAGAACAATAGGTTTGTGTTTGAGTAAGGGCGGTTATTGTTTGTTGGGTTCTTCGGGAATGCACCGTTCTTGTGCCATGGGGCTTCCCACTTGTCGCCATCGGCTTTCTCGATGGCATCAATCAATTTCACTGTGATTGATTTATAAACTTCATCTAGTTTCCCTGATGAAAGACGTGTTCCCTCTTTCATTCCGTCTAGGGGTGATGTTTTTGTCTTTGTGTTATTTTTTCCAGAAGAGAGGGTATTGGATTTTTTGCCACTTCCAGCATTGACTCTTTCTACGCTTCTAAATTTTGGGTCATCTGGATAGATGTCATCAGCTATCTGGGAGTCCATGTTCTCTATGTACTCAACCGCGTCTTCTACTGTAAGAAAAACATTTTCGCTCAAATCGTAATCGACACCACCATCATCTGTTCTCCATATACCAACAGTTGTGTATCCGTTTTCTGAGTCACCATAAATATCTTTTGCGGGAATAACTTCCATTCTTACGTTTTCTGTGCTTACTCGTTCAATCCACTTTGAGCCTTCAGAGAATTCGGACTCTGCTACGCCTTCTCTCGTATTACTACGTCCAGAACCTAGACTGCTATTTGAACCCACTCCTCGGAGTCGGCGCTCCTTGGCCTTATCAAGTCTTTCTTTTTCCTTTTTAGGGCTCTCGGGCGTTGACGTAAAACCAGCTTGGCGAACGACCTCGGAAAGCGAATCAATGGAGCTTTTTTCCCAACCTCCTATATCCGGTCTTTTGCCGTAAACATCGTCGCGAATTGCCTGTTCTATTCCTTGTGCGAAAGCGTCATCATCTGGAGCCGACATTGCATCTAGGTATGCACCCAACTGACGAACATACGACTGATACCACTGGTTATAGGCGACTCCAGCTTTTTGCTTTTCATTGAAATCCTTGGGCCTTGAGCGCATGTCATCGCCAGTCCACTTGTCACGCGCTTGGTTTATTCCTAGCTCTATACCGCGAAGGTAGTCTGCGGATTTGTATTTATCAGCAGCAGTCCATTCATAGGTAGACCAGCCGTGTCCTTCTTTTATCCACATATCGGCCATTGCTTCGTGGCGACGCCGCGCTTCTAATTCTTGTAGGTTGTCTTTTTGGAATCTTTTTTGTTCCCCGCCTAGGTGACGGTCCACTTTTCTGCCATTGTGCTCGCCTTCAAAAAATTTTTTAGGGTCCTTGGCGATTGTCTCTTTCAAAAGAAAGACGTTGTCTTCATCTTTTGTTTTTGTCTTGCCAGAAGAAAGACTTACTTTAGGTTTTTTTTTTAAACCATCGCCCTGCTCTGGAGAAGCAATGCCGACCCATCTTGGGTTTCTTGTTCCCTCGTCAACCCAGCCGTCTCTGTCGACGTCAATGTTGGTTCCGGTTGGTTTCTTGTTTCCTCGTTGGCCAGCTGTTGGAATATCGATATCGACACCACGGGAGCCTCTATTGTTGTCACGGTCTCCGCCGCCGATGCGAGGCCTATCTATCATGCTGCTACCGACGAATTTTCCTATTCTTCTGCCAATACCTTTGACGGCAATATCGACCGCATCAACAAATTCTGATGTTATTCCAGACGTTAAAACTATTCCGTATTCATTCACGAACGAATCGACTTGGTGGTAGTCGAGAACTGGGTCGACAATTGATTTGACATAGAAAGCGTCATCAATGTCGACTGGAATTACGAACAATTCATGCCCGTAACCGTCAAGACTCTTGGTGCCGTTTAGGTATTCATCTTCGTCAAATTCGTAAAGTTCTTTATATTTCTTCTTTTTCTTGGTTCTTTTTTTAACGGTGTTTCTAAAAAAGCCAGAAATAAATTCTCCTGGGTATTTGCTTTCTATATCCTCAACCCACTTAACGGATTCTTCGGTAACAAAATCTTCGTATCTTTTTTGAACTACTGGTCCGCCTTTGACTACGCCGTTTGGAATTACAGCAAATCTGCACTTGCCCTCAGGTTCAACATCAAGCGCAATTATCTCGCAGGACTTTCCTCCCTTATAGAAAACGCAATTTGCGCACTTAACGCCTATTGATGCAACTTCATTTCTTGACGGTGGGTCGTATGCGGCGTAAACACCATCTTTGTCTTGGTCGAATTTCCCGTACTTCCTGGTGATTTCGAGCAGCGCCATAGCAAGGGCGCTCTCTTCGCTATCAAGAACAGGCTTTGTTGGCTGTGCCTGCTCGTTTTCATATCTAATTCTAGGCAAGGGTACGTTGATTGTCCCATTTGCCGAAGGAAGAACCGCCATTGGTACAGAAGATGCCGGTCTTGAAACATTTACCGGTTTAACAACTCCTGGTGTTGGTGCTCCCATTGGGCTTGGTGTGGGTCTCGGCGCGACAGGCATCGATGGAGAAATGGGGGCAGTTGGGGCTGCGGTTGGCAAAACTATTCTTTGTGGTTGGCCGAACATGAACTCTTGTCCGTCGTAATGAAATCCACACTTGTATTGAGATGAAGAACCATCGCTGAGGTATCTATCAAAAACAACAGAGTTTTTAGCAAGCGAAAGTATCTTTATTTTTGAGCCTGTTCGTTTTTCAAGTTCTGCAATCAGCTTGGACGATGTGTCATCCTCGGCTGGTGCTACTGCTGGTTGAATTATTACCTCTGTCGGCATTCCAGAAGTCGGCATCTCTTCGGATTTCACCGAGATAGTTCCGGTCAACTGATTTGCACCGTGGAGAACAGGGCTCACTTCGTATAATTCGACTTCGTAGAGAATGTTCGCTTGAAGATTTGGGTCGTACTGCGCTCTTAGGGTCTTGTACCCGATTGACCACTCTTGTTCTTCGCCGAAGAAGGCGACATTAGAGAAAGCTTCTTTTCCTTTTTCTGACTTTAAATTGAATTGAACCCTGGCGTAAAGTCCACCTATTCCCGCCATTCTCATTTTTCCAGGAAGTCGGCTGTCATTTGCTGGCACTTCGTAGATTTCCAAAACCTTGCCAATTGGGTCATTCCAGTTGTGACCCCACACAACTCTTGGCTTGCGACGCTGAAGGCTCTTAGCGAAGGCACCAGAAGCACATACGTCGCCCACGGAGTCCTTGTTACCAATGCCTGCCACGAAGCATTCGACTATTCCCTCAGCCTCGTCGAGGTTTACAGGGCCAGCGGTTGCCTTGTATTGAAATGATTTTGAATCAATGGCGGACATCTGTCTCCTTCGCTACTCACGATGATAAACGAAAACAAACATTCAGATTGCAAGTATTTCAATAAAATTCAATATTTTACTGAAACTATTTTAGGCAATTTACTGAAACTATCCTTGTTGTCCAAACGCCCACGCTCTCCGAGTTTCGTCGGATGCTATGTCAAATCTTGTTTTGGCTAAAAGATTTGTGTAGGTAGTCACAAGAGCGGACCTAAATGCTGCTGCTCTTTCGTCTTCTCCATGTACGGAAAGGCAATTAAACATAATCCCTGACACCTCTTGGAACATTTTGTGGTTCACTTCTTTTATTCTGTCCATCTGGGAGTCGGTATTTGCTTTTATGTCTGATGCGGGCATTAGTGCTGATTTTTTCTTAATCCCGTTTTGCTCATAGCGCTTCCGTCTGACGTCGAGTGAGTCCTGAATAATTGCGGATATTACAGGCCTAATATCTTCGTCCATTTGTTTATCCCAAACCTCTGGAGAGATAATCGAATCTATCTCAAGGCTTCCAGTAAAGAGTGACTTCTTTGCTTTTGCGCCGCTTGACTTCTCCAAGACGACCCGTTGCTGCCTCTCCATAACCCTCTCAAGACTTCTGTTTAGTATTTCTTCCCACCGAATTCTTGTTTGTTCGGAATCGTCAATTTCTGACTTGTACATCATCTCGGAACTCGAATCGCTTGCCGCTCCGCCCGGAACTGGGGCTGCTGCATTTTCGGGAGAAACTGGTACACCCGCTGTTGGCATTGTCGTCTGAGCAAGGGCTCCCTGCATTGTGTTCGGGTCAAGCTGCTCGGGCGGTACACCTGGCATCGGTGGTGCGCCTGGCATCGGTGGTTCTCCCGGCATAGGTGGTGCACCTGGCATCGGTGGTGCACCATTCATGTCCACGCCGGGCTTGTCTTCCATTTTTTTCTTTGTATTAGCAATTGGTATTAAGTTTGGATTAAGCAACAGTGAGTCAGCCAGGTCGCTTTCTGTTTCTTTTCTACCCGAACCCTTTCTGTACTCGTTGTTGCTTATTAGTCCAGTTTGAAATTCTTGCAAGAGGTATCTTTCACGCTCCTGTTTGTAAAGTTGAAGAATTGGAACTTCTGACAAATCGAAGTCGACATAATGTTCCTCGTCCAACTCGTCCAGCGAACGAGCAAGTGGCTCAAGGTGAGGCATCATGGTTTCCATCCAGAAAACCCTTATTTCTTCGGACGCATTGCTAAATGTTCTGCCCGCAGCATTTCCAATTACGGACTCTGGTACGCCGAACGATGCAAGTATTTCTTCCTTTGTTATCTGCCTCATTTGCAGGTAGGCGGCATCTCTTGGTGATGCTGATGTATCTACATAGTCGACTCCATCATCAGACGAGATAACAGAGGTGTATCCAGTCTTTGCAAGATTCCCTCTAAACCTGTTTCTTAATTCTTCCTTATCGTCATCTTCTATCTCTCCCCTGAGAACCAAGAGACCACCAGGTCTGCCGTCATTCATTAAGTAGTTTCTGTTATATAGCTTTGCAAGATTTTCTATTTCTATTGCAACGCCGGCAGCTTCAAGTGGAGTGAGTGACAGGTATGGGTCAAGCGGATGTGGACGTCGAATCCAGCAAACATCCTCTGGTCTCATTATCACTTTCTGCCCGTATGGCATCATTACTTCGTAGCCAGAAACAAACTTCTTGGGGTCCGGTATTGGCGATGTTGACTGTGGGGGAAGAAGACTCAACCCAATTATGCTCCCATCACGACCACGTATTTTCTCGATGAAAACACCTCTTGTGCCAAGAAGTAATTGAGAAGAAAGTCGATACCTGAATATGAATGAATTCTCTCCGATATTCGATTTAGTATTGAGTACTTCTAAAAGTGTTGAGTTTTTAGCAGCCTTACCTACGACTATTTCACCATCTGGAGAATTGTCTTTCCTAAGAATGATTGGTAGGCGGGCTTGATTACCAGCAATTGCATCGATACACCTAGCCACCCAGGTAATTTTCTGCATACCTTCTTTGTATGCGCGCTCAATATCCCAACCATCTTTGTAGGCCTTGCCAGCAAAGCTTGGGTTTTGAGCAACGGGCGCACCGGGTCCAATCGACTTGGAGCCCGAATTGTCGAGCGATTTATTGTTTGATGAATTCCACGCCATATTTACTCAAGACCTAACAAATATCCGAAAATCCCACATGTGATACCAGCTACTACTAATCCAGCGGGCGCGAAAATTAAACCTGCTCCAATACTCGTACATAGTATAAATGAAAGCATGAGCACATTGGCAGATGTTCCCCTATTTAGTCTTGGTTTTAGCCTTGATGGTAAACTTTTAAACCAAGAGGTGATTTTCTGCATATGCTCTACATTAGCGCATTATCATCTCGTTGAGTAATCAGGTTTCGAAAAAGAGTTAGGATGGACATCATGGCCACAAATTGGAAAGAGGTTCTGGAGTATCTCCAACCCAAAATGCCAGACTTCTGTCCTGAAGAACCATCGATAAATCAAAGAGTTTTCTTAAGAACAAACGCCCTTGAGGGACTTTTTGGTGGTGCTGCTGGTGGCGGAAAATCATCTGCCCTATTGATGTCGGCGATGCAGTATGTAGACGTACCTGGATACTCCGCCATTCTTTTCCGTCGGACCTTCGCCGACCTGTCCCTACCTGGTGCACTCATGGACAGATTCAAATCGTGGATATCCATACATGATGAGATTCACTGGAACAACAATAGCTTTATGGCAACATTCCCGTCTGGGGCAAGAATCTCTTTTGGATACCTCAATAATGCTGGGGACTATCTGCGATATAAGGGTTCAGAATTTCAGTTCATAGGAATGGATGAGGTGACGGAAATTAGGGAGTCCGACTACAGATACCTGTTTTCCCGCCTTCGCCGTCCAGCAACAGGACCACTGTCTAACGTCCCACTGAGGATGAGGGCAGCATCAAACCCTGCCCCCAATTGGGTTAGGCAGAGATTTATCGTTGAGGGAATGTCGTCTGGACGCATATTTGTGCCCTCAAAACTAACCGATAACCCAGGAATTGATGCTGTTTCCTATAGGCAAGCCCTACAGGCCCTGGACCCCATAGAGCGTAGGCGTCTAGAAGAGGGAGACTGGTGGAGCACTACGCTTGGAACCCTATTCGACAGAACGTCCATAGTGGTAATAGACCAAGCAGAAGTTCCCGAAATAACCAGTTCCGCCAGAGTTGTTCGCTTTTGGGACCTTGCAGCAACCGAGCCGAACCACTCCAACCCGAATCCCGACTACACGGTTGGGACTCTGATGCTTTTTGACCAAGGAATTGCCCATATTTTAGACGTAAAACGCATACGAGCAAAGGGCGACAAGGTAGAGCAATTACTGGCCCAGACGGCCTACGAGGACGGAGCTGGGGTCCCTATAAGGATGGAGCAGGAACCAGGGTCTTCAGGCAAGGCGCTAGTAGACCAGTTCGCTAGGTATGTTTTGCCGGGCTACGACTTTGGGGCGATACGGGCAACTGGGGACAAAGTCACCAGGGCTAGGCCATTTGCTGCCGCCTGTGCAAACGGGAACGTAAGAGCTGTCAGGGGGCAGTGGCTAACCGACTGGTTGGACGAATTTTCCTCTTTTCCTGAAGCTTGCGACCACGACGACCAGGTTGACTCGGCGGTTGGTGCTTTCACACATTTGGCAGGTTTGGGGTTGCCACAGAGGAAAAGAGTCAGTATAGTTCTCTAACAACTAACAGACCGATTACTAATTTGGTCACTGGAGAAACTACTAATGATTCAGCAAATACTTTCCTTTAGGCAAAAAATAAAGGAACTAGAAGCAGAAGTCTTGTCCTATGTGGACGGCTCTCCGGATGTGAATGAAGCGGCTCAAGCGCTTCTCCAGCTGAACCTTGCGAAAAGGGACATTGGCACAGCCTACGATTCCCTCTCGTTTGCTTTTGGAAATCTCATCGGAAACGAAAAAGAATTGCAATTAGACAACGGTGCGGTCATTGAGAAAAAAGTTTCGTACGAAAGGCGTGCGTGGCAACATAAAGATTTGTCCAGAGCCGTTGCGGACAAACTAGTCAAAATGTCGGTCGATGTAGAGACTGGCGAAGTACTACAAGATACGCCACAACTAATAGCCGAGGCACTTGCATGTGCTGGAATTTCTTACTGGAAAGTCGCAGAAGTTTCAAGACTTGGAATTGATGTCGACAACTACTGTGAGGCAGGTCAACTAAAAACAAGCATAATCGTCCGAAAGGGAACAAACGAATGAACATCGAAAACAGCCAATCAGGAAGTGCAATTTCAGCAAATCTTTCCTCACCGTTTCCAGAAGAAATGGAAAAGACAATCGTTAAAGGTGGCGCTTCTTTAATCTACCTTCCGATTAGTGAGGTAATCAATCGGCTCAACAAGGTAATTGGTGTTGATTCGTGGTCCTTTGAGATTGTTTCGGTTGCCCGAGACATTGTGGATACCGACGAAGTAATTGCACATATCAACCTGTCCGTATTGTTTCCAGATGGCAAACTCGTAACAAAGCACGGCATTGGCGGACAGTCAGTAAAGCGTGCCAAATCAAGCGGTAAGCCAATTGATTTAGGTAATGACTTTAAGGGCGCAGTATCAGATGCACTCAAAAAGGCAGCACAAACACTTGGCATTGGCTTGTATCTGGCTAGAAGCGCCGATGCGATGGATGCAGAAATGATGATAGATGCAGAAATCGTTTCGAGCAGTCAGCCAGTAAAGGTTGTTGACGAAGAAGTTAGTTTGAAGTGGGATGCATTTGTTGGCATAGCGAAAGCGCTGTCCGCAGAGAATAGAGAAGAACTCAACTCTTACTGGGACAAAGAGTCAAAAGGTGGACCAAAACCACGAAAAGAAACCGTTACCGTTGATGAGTTGAATGGATTGGTTGCAGAAGCGACAAGACTTTCCTTTGGTGGAGAGTTTGTCTCAGATGCAAAATGAGTTAATCGCACCCCCACATCTTTCTCCTTCGTCAATAAGTACATTCAAGCAATGTCCACTGAAATTTCAGTACAACAAAATAGACATGATTCCAGACCCATCTAACCATTGGGCTGTTCTTGGAAATTTAGTTCACGACATTTTGGAAGAGGTGTACAAACTCCCCGCAGAAATGCGAACTCCGGAAAATGCCAAACCCATAGCAACAAAAATGTGGGCGGATAAATGGGGAGATGAAACAGAAAAAGTTTTGGGCGGGTTCAAAACTACGTACAAAATGCAAACAAAAAGTCACGCGTATGTTGTTAACAACTTCAAACGGCTGGCTCTTGATTGTGTTGAAAACCTATGGTTAATTGAGGACCCTCAAAATATCGAGCCAACGGGTCTTGAGTATGAACTAAACGGAGAAATAGGTGGAGTAAGACTCAAGGGTTTTATAGATAGATACAGCCAGTCCGAGGGGAAAACCTCACTGACTGTTAGCGACTACAAAACTGGAAAAACACCAAAATATGACCTGGATGAAAAATTCTCCCAACTACTAATCTACGCAAAACTTCTTATAAACCTGGGAGTCGGCGACGTAGACAAAATAGAGTTGCTGTACCTCAAAGAGGGAGTGAAGTTAAGTAAAGATGTGACTCATTCCGAGGTTTCCAAACTAGAAGAAATGATTGTAGAAACCAAATCGCAGATAGACGAACGCTGCTCTAATGGTTATTTTGAGCCTATAAAGTCAAACCTTTGTGGGTTCTGCAATTACAAAACAATATGTCCAGCTTGGAGCAAGTGATTAAACGTGACCGTTAATGAAGATACATTTGCACGGATGGTTGCCGAAGAAGTTAAAAACAAACTCTCGCCAACCCATAAAAAGATATTGCTTGACAAACAAAATTGGCCCTTGTGGCAAAAAACATTAGTGTCTCTTTCTGAAAACCTAGAAGAACAATTGGTTGACATAAAGAGCGACATGGATGTCGACAGGGACCGATTTGAGGCAATGGGTAGTTCCGCAAAAAAACTACTATCTGAATCAAATTCTGCGTATTTGTCGAAAATGACCAAAATCGAACGATTTAAATTCCACGTTGACAAGCGACTTGATGAAGTGTCGTTGATGCTTGAAACTGGAGAGGAAATAACGTCTGACGGCTGGAAGGAAGTTGACTTTTTCCGTAGAGCAATAGGAACTCATAGGGCCTTGATACGGGAATGTGACCTAGAAGATACCGTTATAGATAAAGCGCTATGGGCTACACTTGATAACAAATGGTTATTCAACGATATAGACATTGACTCTTTATAGGATTTTAGCGTCTGGAGTTCTGGGTGATAAATAGAAGAAAACCACTCAAGAGAACTCCGCTGGCCAAGTCCAGAAAACCAATAAAAAAGAGAAGTGCAAAAACCGAAGCACTTTACGAAGAGCGACGACCATTTGTAGAAAAAATACTTAGAGAGAGACCCCTCTGTCAGGCTTGTCAGGTTTTTGCCAAACACGACGAAAAAACAACCTACAATCATCACCTAAGCAGGGACGTGCACGAATTGATTCGACGCTCCCAGGGTGGTTCAATACTTGATGAAGACAATGTTTTAGCTGTTTGTAGACCGTGTCATACGAGAATCGGGAACCATCCGCAGTTGGCTTTTGACTTAGGTCTTGCCAAACACGGTTGGGAGCGTTAGTTCTCTACCGACCCGATTCGTGGGGTGACTCTGCTGGATTTAATCCACGCTTTGCGTAGTTCTTCTCCATCAGTCGTTGTGATGTCGCCGCCGTTTAGGTGTGGTCCGTAGTCCCCGGACTTAACAACCATATCCGCAACACTGATTAGTGCTGTGCTGATGCGCATTCTTCGCCAATTCTCCCCTACGGAAACCTGCTGAAGGCGTGAGTCTTTTCTAAACCACTTCACAAATCCAACGCGGTCAGATACTTTAAAACCAAATTTGTTTATATCTCCGGTAGCAACAACGGTCCCATTCGGGAACGCACCACCAGTCATGGCGTGGAGTGCAACCATGTCTGTAGGGGATGTTGTTTCTTCCAAGACATACCAAAGGTCTGGAACTAAAGAGAATTGCTCATCTAGTAGCGTTACGACAAGATTGCCGTTCTTATCTATGGAGCAGGAGGAATGTGCCTCTGACTTCGTCGGGCAAACATCGCCTTCAACCGTAGATGGGTGAGGGTGTTCGTCCGTAGCGTAAGCAGCCACAACTGACCATTTGCTACTTAGTGGTGGTCCTTTCCAGAACCAGACTGTCTTCATTGCCATACGGCAAGATTAGTCGTTCCACCAGTCGGTCCATGTCTTGGCTGTGGCTGATGCTTTTTCTGTGTCATGAATGCCTGTATAAGCAACTGAGATTGTCACTACTCCGTCGTCGTCGTAGCCATCAAAGTCGCCAGTTTGGGGGTAGACGAACAACTGAAGCATTTCGTCGGTGTTCATGATTGCAGCATCTGCGAGATAGGTGTTTGCGTTCCACTGTTCTTCGCTCCAACTTTCGTTTTGAGCAGAACTCTTGTCAACAGGCGCTACTGCGGTGCTGCGAAGACTCGGAACATCGCCGCCGTAACCAGATGTGGAGAATGCGCCGATTCTTCCATTCGCGTCGTCTGGGTTTCCAAGCCACATTGTTGGCTTTAAGTCTGCATTCAGGTCACCATATTGGTAGTTTGTATCCTGGAACACCGCCAGCAAGTCTGTTGGATTTTGATAAATGCTGTGCTGTGTCTTGGAGTTCTTTGACTTAAACGCCGCCAAGGCTAATACCCTGGTGGTTGTCTCAAGGTCTACTACGGCACCGTCTAGGTAGGCCCAAAGACCATATCCACCAGAAGTTACTTGCGTAGTGAACCAGATTGACTCAATCTTGACTCGGAATGGGAAAGACACATTCAGGAAAGAAGGGTCACTCAGCCTGACAGTCCATTCGTAGTTGACGATTGATGGTGCGATAATTCCAGACATTTTGTCTCCTGGGCATGTTGGTTAGCACCAATATTATCACATAAAAAAAACCACCCCGCCCATTAAAAACGAGGTGGTTTTTTATTGAAAAAGTTTTATTTAGCCTTCAACAACCGTGAATGCTACTGTGATGTTTGAACCTGCAGTACTAGTACCAACTTGGTAAACACTAAGGCTGACAAGAGCGCCTGCTGCGAAGTCCGCGTTTGTATCGTTAACGGAGCCTTCGCCCGAAGTCTGTGCTGATTCACTAATGCCGAAGTCTATTGCCATATCAGAGCCTACTTTGAGTTCTGCATACAAGAATGAGCCTGCTGGGGCTGTGGTCACGGCGACATAACCGCCTGTAATTTTGCCAGCGAAGGGCATAGCCATTGCGACGATACTGCTGGTGGTCAGAACTCCAGGAATAGTGAGTGTGATGGTTGTTGGGGCGAGTACTGCTGTTGACATATTTTCTCCTACGGGTCACCAATAGTATTACACAAAAAAAATATTTAATATTTAACACCCGTTATAAAAATTTATTTTTAAAAGTTTTTTATTGACACTTTCAGTATTACTGACAGGTGTATTGTTGTAATCCTTAGGACCGTTATAGGCGCAAAGGTCGGGTGGGGAGACTCACTCGGCTTTTGCGTTTACTAGTACAAGTTCCTTATTTAATAACAAAAAACTTTACTATTAGCTTAATAATAATGATGTTAATCTTGATTCATCTAGCCAAATCTAACCTCAAGGGAAGAAGGGCGGTGGTCGACAATCTAGTGGATTTCCACGGCAGAAGGTTGTGACCGAGCGGTCCGACTCCACACCCACCAGACTTGCTAGATGTCTGGTGGGTTTTTGCTTTATGGACTAGCATCTACGAAATGTCAATAAATCTACTTGGACTAGACCTTTCATTGACATCGACTGGATACTCTGGCGGAGGGGTGCAGGGGGTTATCGCATCCAAGGAAAAGGGAGTCGTCCGCCTCAAGGGCATCTCGCAAGAGATTGCAAGGATAATTTCAGAATTCAAAATAGATGTTGTAGTGGTCGAGGGTTACTCTTTTGCCTCAAGGAGCGGACAAGCTTTCTCGATAGGGGAACTAGGTGGCGTTGTCAGGTTATGCCTATACGAAATGGGAATCCCCTTTGTCGAGGTACCGCCAACATGTAGGGCCAAGTTTGCAACAGGTAGGGGCAACGCCTCAAAGAATGAAGTCATTTCGGCAGTCTCCGCGAGAACCGGCATTGTCTGGGAAAACCCTGGGGCCGATGATAGGTGTGACGCTTGGATTCTTGAGGAAATGGGATTGTCCTTTATGGGCAACCCTAGAAATATGTGGCCCTCACAGCATGTGCAAGGGTTGGAAAAAGTAGACTGGGACCCATTGAGAAGAGTCATGGAGGAACATGAGAACAAATCCAATTAGCCAAGTAAGCATTGAACAGGAAATATTAAGGTTCATTGATTTGTTGGAAAAAGAAACAGAAGCATTTGAGGTGCTTGCTGTCGACGCTGCCAAAAAAGAGGCGTTATATAAATCTAATTGGGCGCGTGAGTACCTGTCTGCTAAAGGTTCAATCAAGGAACGTGAGGCGTGGGCTGACTACAAGATGGATGAGGTCAATTACGAGTACAAGATAGCCGAGGCACTTGTAAAAACAAAACGAGAATTGCTTCTTTCTGTTCGCTCGTCGATGGACGCAATGAGAACCCTAAACGCAAACGTCAGAGCACAAGTATGAGTAGCAACATCCATCCTTCATTGAAGAAAATGGCGGTGGCAATATCTTCGCTAACTCCACTTGAAGGTAACCCTCGTGTTGGAAACATTGAAGCGATTATGGCTTCGTATTCAGAGTTCGGTCAAGTAAAACCGATTGTCGCGAGAAAAAACGAAGACGGAACAGCAACGGTTCTTGCGGGGAATCATCAACTGGCTGCAGCCGAGGCTCTTGGATGGAATGACATTGCTGTTGTTTTTCTTGATGCTGACGATAAAAGAGCAAATGCTTTTGCTATCGCCGACAACAGGACGATGGAACTTGGATACACAGACCCAGAATTATTGATGGACATGCTTCTCGACATATCTGAGTACTATCCAGAATTAATGGAAAGTCTTGAGTGGGATGAATTTGAATTAGCAAATTATGAAAGTGATATCGCTCAAGCAAATGCAGAGGATGAAGTCAGGTCGGTTAGGAAAGAAGTTGCGGAAGCGGCAAAACGAAAACTTGAATCCGAGTCTGGTGACGCAATCCATGAGTTGGTCGCCGAGGGAGAGGATGGCGAAAGAAGAATATTTGCTCCAAGCGAAATGGACCAATCCGAAATAGCAGTAAGGGGTTCTTCTGGTGTTGTTCCAGGTGCCGCACCTCAGGCCGTAGTTCAGTACACGATTGTTTTTGACACGCCGGACCAGCAGGGAAAATGGTACGAATTTATTAGATGGCTACGCAGCAATCCTTCCATCGACGGCACAACGACATCTGAACGGCTTATGAATTTCATAGGCGAGCACTGCGAGGTCTAAATGACCAGACAGCGCATGTTTCTGGACATGTCATGCGTTGATGCAGCGCGTGCTCGAATAAGGCACGTTTACGACACGTTCGACACAGTTTGCGTACAGTTCTCCGGCGGAAAAGATTCGACAGCGGTGTTGTATCTAGCAAAAGAAATCCACGAAGAACGCGGCCTGGGTCCAGTAAAAGTTATTTTTAGGGATGAAGAAATGGTCAGCCCAAAAACAATTGAATATGTTGAGAAGGTTAGGAATTATGACTGGGTTGATATGGAGTGGTACTGCCTTCCGTATCCTGCAGAAATCTGGGTTCTTGGTAGACGAGAGACCACAATTTTGTGGAGCCAGCGCAGGAAAGACGAAAATCGTCTTGTACGAGAAATGCCACCGTGGGCGATAACCGCTGCGGATTTTGGTCTCGACCATACAAGGTCACTACCAGAACCTACCGACATATACACGATGGGTGACAAGAAGGGTCGGGTCGCATTTATAACTGGGGTGCGAGCTAGTGAATCAATGGTTAGATATCGGTCCATTGTTCAAAAACTTCACGAAAACTACATAGTCCACCCTTACAGATTAAAACAAAGTATTCCTTTGAAGTTTGCAAAAATAATTTATGACTGGAACACGAACGATGTTTTTAAATTCATAGTTGAAGAACACGGTGCTGAATTCTGTGAATACTACGACCTCGCTGCGTTGACTGGTAGTAACACTCGTGTTGGTATTCCGCTTCACTCAGTTGCGATAAGAAGAATAGGTGACGTCATAGCAACAGAGCCTGAATTCTATGACAGGTTGTTTGAGTGCTTTCCCCACATAGATGCACAAAGAAGGTGGTGGCCTGATTTCGATGTCGAACAACTAATAAATGATTACTCCTCGGACGGATTCCATGGCGCCGGAAGATTCATAGAGGAATACCTGGTTGGCGAAAGAAGGCAAAGAGAGGCAAGAGTTTTTGTTTCTAAATTCAGAAATAAACACGCACTTGACCCTCGTGGTTACCCAGTAAATTGGTTAATCAGGAATCTTCTTCTCAACGACATAGATGTCAATGCCCCTACTCCTGTTGGTCCAAAAACGAGAGCACACACGGTTCGACTTCTAGAAGAAAGTGAGTCCAATGAATCCGATAAATATTAAGTACGTAGACATAGGCACATTGGTTGTTCCAGAATGGAGGGCGACATACATACTCAGACCCGACCTAATGGTACTTTCTGCCTCTCTTCAGGAATTTGGTTTTATCCAACCGATACATGTACGTCGTGGAACAAATGAAATAATCGATGGAAGCGAAAGATGGCTTTTGGCGACAAATGTTAAATCAATCATGAATAAAATCGAGGGGAAGATTCCAGTGGTTGAGCATGAATTGGATTCCCTTGAATCAATGATGTTGCACTTAAGACTCAATAGGGGCAGGGGTTCATTGGTGGCCAAACCAATGTCTAGGGTTATACGCAAGTTGTATATATCCAAGAAATACGACAGAAAAGATTTAGAGAATCTGCTCTGTATGAAGACGGATGAAGCTGATTTAATGCTTGATGGCGGGATAATAAAAGCCAGAAAAATACATGAGCACACATACGCTCGTGCATGGGTGCCTATAGAGGCGCCTTCCGGAACGGTCGATAGAGAGCCAACAATAGAGAGACCGCCAAACAAAGATAGATAATATCTGCATTCCATAAGTGCTACAATTTCACTACAAACAAAACGCCCAAAACGAAGAGGTTGAGATGCCAGGCTTAAGATACGGTCCAGACATTACAGACGATGCCGAAATAATTAGAAAAAGTTTTGACCCCTTGAAAAAGGCTGAAGCTCGAGCCAGAAAAGGGAATGGACCAAAACTGACAACCAGGGAAAACAGGAGATTGACGGAGCTGCGGAGACAGATTACTGCTGGTTTTGGTAACGAAAAAACAATGCGTCAGTTCTCTAAGTATTCACTAGCAAGACAGGGGTATGACGACAGCGGCAAAACAAAAAAAATTGCTGGAATGAAATTTAGGGCAAGACCTCCTCTGGCAAAAGGAATGCGTCGAAACCGAACTGCTGGTGGAGGCCTAACAAGAGCCGAACTGCTCCGTCCGAAGGGATACAAGACAAGTGGCAGGAAGCGAGCCATAGCAAACGCTGGACAAAGAGCTCAGACAGCACGTAAAAAAGCAGCCAAGAAGGCTAAGGCCGCGCAAAAGAAAGTAGCGAAAGCAGCAAAAGCAAAGCCAGCCAAGAAGGTCGCGAAGAAAGTAGCAAAAGCTAGACCAGTGAAGAAGGCTGCAAAGCGAGCAAGATAATACGGATATTTAATTAATTCGTTTAATTAAATACGTTTTAACTAAGTGCTACAATTGTCGTTGACACCGGCCAATAGAGGTAGAAAATGCTCGTATCTGTCAACGATTTAACAGTTTTCATGGACGTGCAGTTTTCTATGCGTCAACAGGATGCTGCCGAGTTTGTATTAGAAGGTCTCCAAGGGGAACTGGAAGCATATTTACGCAGACCAGTCGAACCAACTGAGTTCGAAGAAGAATACAGAATTGAATCGCAATTCACTGGGATACCGATGTCGACATTCCTTTCTAGTGGCGCCTACGGTTCTTATGGTGATTCATGGCGAGAGGATTACCCTGCCCTAACAGCCACGAGCCACTCCATGCCTCCGCAAACCGTGTACCTAAGAAACACCCCAGTCGTTTCTGTTGAGGAAGTAAGCATCAAACCGGTCATGAGTGCATCGGTCATTGTGTTGGTGGATGAGCAGGATTACATAGTCAGAAAATTTGGGATTGACATATTCAATGCTTCGGCAGATGATTTGGTCACAGTAAAATACCACGCAGGAATTGATGGTTCCGCACTTCCGTTATTCAAACTGATGATTCTTAGGGCGGCAACCAGGGAAATGCAAAACATGCACGACGACGTGGTCGGAGTAAAAGACCTGAACGCCAGAAATGTTGCCACGCTTGATGTAGGTTTTACGGATAGGGAGCTTTTGTCGGTGAAGCGATACAAGAGAGTCAGGGTCGCTTAAATGGCAAAGGGTGGCGGCAATGTTGATGTAAAAATCGACATAGATATAAAGCCCGTCGTAAGGTATCTCGACGGAGTTTTTCATCGAATCAATCACCAGAAGCCATCTTTTGTCTATGCTCGTGAACGCTTGGAATTAGCCAATGCGAGAAACTTTGCAACCAATGGACTTCCCGTTGGGGGCTGGGCACCACTCGACCCAGAGTACGCAGCATGGAAATCTGTGAATTTTCCTGGAGCAGGACCAATGGTTCAAAATGGAAAATTGATGAAAAGCCTAATGAACCTAAACGACAGGTCGGCTAATTCGATTTCTGACATGAATGCAGAATTCGGAACGTCTGTCGAATATGCAAAGTTCCATCAATATGGGACATCAAAAATGCCTAAGCGTCAAGTTGTTTATGTTCCTGTTGAGTTTTCTCACGACCTGGCTTCAAAGATGGCAAAATACATAGTGCAGCAAGGTTATGATTTTAGATGAACCTGATGCATGGCGCGCAATTTACAAAGAAGTACGTAACCGATTATCTACAGGAAGACATTCCATCACGGATGGTTTCCTATAGGAATGGTTGGGCTGTCGACAGCGAGACCCTTCCAACCCCAGAAAAATTCCTCACCTACGAGCCACTCGCACTAGATACATGGCCGACAATAATCACTGTTGCAATATCGACAAACAAGCTTGAGCGCATCGGCTTTGATAATTCTGACCCAATTTATAGGGTTGAGTATCAAATGAGGACCTACGTCTGGGTCAGGTCAAATGGCTCCGAGGAAGCAACGGTCATGAGGGACAGACTGACGACAATCGTCCGCTCCGCCCTATTGGACTACCCATGCCTAAAGGCGTATGACGAGCGTGAATCATTCAGAGTCTCGATTGACGAGTCGTCTATGAGGGAAGAATTTTCAGATTTAACCCTGCTGAAGGGCGACCGGGTTCTTGCCGGCTCGTACATTTCGTACATCATGGAAATAGACGAGGTTGTATCCAGGGAAGATATTGCCGAATTGACGGAGATAGATGTTGAATATCAAGCCATAAACGAAGATGAGACCCCAGTATTTCACGAGCTGCAGATTTTGGACAACGAATAGTGCATAATGTACGTTGTATTTAGTGGAGTTTTTAATAATAAAACTATTTACATTAAATCTTTCCGACATTTGGAACAGTTGCACCAGAGAGCAGTAACTTCTCTGTACAATTGAAACCAATAGACGGGATAATCCAAAACCCTCTAACAAGCAATAGGAAGGTCTTATGCCTGGTGTAGTTGTATCAACAGCAGTGAGAACTGGTCCATCTTCAACGACCGTTCGCGAATCGTCACAATTCTTCGTTGTCGGTCTCGCCGAGAGAGGCCCATCCGATACAGCCGTGCTTGTTCAGAGCATCGCCGATTTCGAATCAACATTTGGTGACTACCAATCCTATTCTTATCTTCACCCAACAGTGGAGACATTCTTTGAAGAGGGCGGAACTCAGTGCTACGTTGCTAGAACAGTTGGCGCCAGCGCAACAGTTGGCGAACTTGAACTAGAAGACAGCTCCAACGCAACAGTCATGACATTGACAGCAAATGGTGCCGGAGCATGGAGCGGCGATGTGACAGTAACTGTCACCAACCCATCTGGAACTACTTTCAGAATCATTGTTGAATACGAAGGCGTAGCAGTTTACTCAACGGGTACTGTCAGCACCCTCGCACAGGCCGCTGGAAGAATCAACATCAGCACGGTTGCATCGAAGTATGTAACAGCTGAAGTTGAGTCTGGAGCAACGAACATACCCGAGCCAATCGCTTCTGTGGCCTTGAGCCCAGGTAATGCTCAGAACGGCAACGTAACAGACTCGTCATACATCTCTTCACTTGATTTGTTCAACGGAGCACTTGGAACCGGAGCCGTTGCAATCCCAGAAGACTGGACTACTGCGGCAACTGTTAGAGACGCACTCGTTGCTCATGCAAATACGAACAGCAGAATCGCGATACTTCATGCTGCAGCCAACGCAAACAGCGCAGCAGTAATTGCTGCAGCAGCAGATGTTCAAGCTGGAGACAACGCAGAACATGCAGCCATGTATTACCCATGGGTTGAAGTGCCAACCACGGTTGCTGGAGTTAGTCGAGTTATCCCACCGGATGGCTATGTTGCAGCAAAGCGCGCAGTTGCCCACAACCAAACAGGTTCACATGTCCCTGCAGCAGGACTGCTGTCAGCAGCAAGATTTGTTTCTGGTGTTGCAACTGACCTAGACAAGTCAACCGGTGACACATTGGATGCAGCAAACGTAAACGCAATCCGTATCATTCAAAATACGGTTCGCATCTACGGTGCTCGTTCATTGTCCTCAGACGAAGACAACTTCAGATACATCACCACAATGGACACGGTTAATCACGTGGTCGTTGAGTCGGCTCGTACTCTTGAGGACTTGGTGTTCAGCACAATCGATGGAAGAAATACAATTTTCAGCGCTATCGAGTCAAGATTGATTTCAATACTTTCTCCGCTACGCGACGCTGGTGCCCTATACGAGGCATACGACGCAAACGGTAGAAAGATTGACCCAGGTTTCACTGTTAGATGCGATGCAAAATTGAATCCAATTTCGCAACTTGCTGGTGGAACGGTGAAGGCCAAAGTTGGTCTTCGCACGAGTAGCGTCGGTGATAAAATCGACGTTGATATTGTCAAGTCCAATCTAACGGCGTCAGTCGTCTAACGGAGGAATAAATAATGCCAAATACAAAAGTTTCTCAGAGACAGGTACTCGCCGGTATTGTCCCAGTAAACAACGTGCATCCGAAGTGGACAGGCTTCAAGTTTGCACAGGTTTCTGGTGGCGAAATAACAGCATCTGTAGAGAAGATTTACGAAGGCGGAAAGTTGCGTCCGACAGTTCTTTGCGCACCATCCGAAATTGGCGACATCTCCCTTACCTCGCACTACGACTCAGACAGAGTGGCAAGTGACCTTGGAACAGGAATCGCTGACAAGCTCGCAAAGCTTCGCCCACTCGTGGGTCGTGCGGAATACAACATCACCATTCAGGTTTTTGACTGCGACCTTGCAGTGCCTGGTACCGACCGCGTTTACTATAAGGCGCTTCTTGTTGGTATTACTGAGCCAGACGGTGACTCTTCTTCTGGTGCACCGGCAACGTTCGCGTTGACCTTTGCAATCCAGGATGTTGAATCCCCAACAAACTAACCCTTTAAAACACTGGGTTTTGTAGTTGCACTACGGCGTAGTCACATGTGCTAGTTTCTGCTCATGACAGACAACAGCCTTTATTCAACAGAAGAAGACACATTGGCACCAAAGAGCAAGTCCGCAAAATCGGCACCAGCTCCAACGGTTAATACTGCTCTGAGCAAACTCAGAGAAACTATCAGTAAAAAAGTAGAACGCAGTATGGTTCTTCTTGAAGTCCCAGAACGACCAGGTGTAAAAGTTCGAATTAGTCCGAACATCACTCAGCAGCAAATGAAGAACTGGCGCAAGAGCGCTGGCGAAGATAGCCGCAACGGAATCGATGCAACAAAATTTGCTTGCATGGTGATTGCTCACACAACAGTCGGAATTGAAATCGACGACCAAGAAGTTCTTGACGAAAATGGCAACGAAGTAACTTTCGCATCACCTGAAATTCTTGAAATGACAGACACCACGAGGCCATTGCCAGACTGTGTTAGGGCATTCTTTGGAGTCGACCCACACATCGAAGCAGCTGCATTAGCAATTCTCGACAAGGCTGGATATTCAGATACGGTTGATGCTGTGGACCCCTCGATGGGGTCTTCGACGAACTAGTCCAAGACCCCAGAATTATCACTGCGGCACGATTAGGTGAACTTTTTGGGACTGACCCAATCAGACTTCTTGATGTCGAGGATAATGACTGGATAATAAGGCTTGCTTGTGCTAAAGTTATAGCGAACGACCGCGAAGAGCAAGAGCGTAAGTCGAAGACTTAGCAGGATAATTCCTGTATAGCTTGACTGTTTTTACACTCACGTGAACTAACAACTCATGGGGTAGTACAGTTTTATGGCAAACATAGAAACAATCAAGATTAAAATTGATGTTGACGCAGACAGCGCCAAAATCAAGAAACTCACGCGCGATATTGAACGCCTCAAGCGCGCTGGTGGAAGCAATAGCTCGCTTAGTAGCGGAAAAAAAACAAAGAAAGACGTAGAACACGTCTCCCTTGCGGACCGTCTCAAACTAGAAAAAACAACATATAAAAAACACTTTGACTATATGGACAAAGGGGCCAAGATGGCCGGCGGTGCTCTAAGAAAGTTTCTTGGATTCGCCATAAAGGGAATAGTTGTGGAAATGGCCCTGCTCGGAGCAGCAATGCTTGCTGTTCACGCCCTATTCATTGCCGGAAAATTTCTTAGCAAAGCATATTCGGGGGCAATGCAATTAGCCGCGCAGGGGTTTGCGGCACTAGCCACTGCGGCGGCAGTAGCAGCAGCGGCAGTTAGGGAACAACAGGCTGCAATGTATGCGTACAGAGGCAAGGGCGCAGGCGAGTTTGGTGCAGGTATAAATCAAGCAAGAGTCGCCATGCGCGCCCTACAAATGGACCAGGACCTGGCCGGTCTTGGTGCGGCGAATCTCAACAAGGCATATGCGGTGATGTCTAAAACTATGTCAACGCCGCAGATAAATGCATCAACAAAAATGTTTAAAAACTTGATGGATTTTGGTTCTGCCGGACAAGACCCAGCTGCTGCAGCGGAAAAAGTCGGAGCAGTAATAGAAGCAATATCCGGTGGCGGAAAAAACAAGAAGAGTCTTTCGCAGACAATATCCCTGATAAAGCAACTTGGTCCAGAAGCTGCAGAAGCTCTAAAGAAGGCGAACGTAACAACGAAAGCAGAACTCACAAAACTAATAAACTCTGGGGAATTTGCAAAGATGGGTGGAGTGTTCGGTCAATTCTCCGCAACCAACAACACGCTAATTGGAAGAATGAAGGGATTTTTTCAATTAGTAAAAGGTCAATTTGCTGATTTTGGCCAACAGTTTCTAGGGCCTGCAAAAGAAGCAATGCAAAGAATATTTCAGATAATCTCACGAGAAGTAAGAAAAATATTGTCTGTATCATCTTCATTTGCTAGTGGCGATTTCATGAATGGTCTAGTAACGATTGTGGACAAAGTTGCTTCGTTCTTTGGAAACACCCTCCAAAAATGGCTCCCTGCTGCTCAAGGCCAATTTGGAAAAATGGGGGATTGGTGGAAGAGCTTCATGAGGACGTTGAAGATTTTCAGAGAGAATCTTCGTCCATTGATAGATGGCGCAAAAGTATTGGAGGAAGCATTCAAACCAATTTTTAAGGCGTTGTTTGAAAACGGAAAAAAAAATATGGCGTCATTTAGAAAGGAGTTGCTCGAAAATAAAGATGAAGTTCTGCGCTTTGGAGAAGGGGTTGCAACGTTCATAAACGCAACTGGAGATTTTGCTATAAAACTTAAAGAGGCATTCTTTGACATTTTGCCACTAATAAATTCAGCACTAGAGGGCATCACCGACATATATAAGATGCTTACAAAATTATTGGGCTCAGGCGGTGGCGGTGGTCCAATGAAAGCTCTCGCTCCACTATTGGGAATGTTCCTAATCAGCGGAAAAATGAAAAACGCAAGTGGAATGATGATGGCCAACAATAAAGGCATGGCTGGAAGTCTGTTGGCAAATCAAACAATTACTGCACAAACGGTAAATTTGGTTGCACAAAGAGTCACTGGTCCTGGAGTCGGTCCTGTTGGGGGTCCGGGCACTGCCCCAGTGGGAACTCCTGGCGCACCGATTCCCGGAGTGCCTGTTACGGTTAGACCAGGAACACCTGGAGCACCTGGTGGCCCAGGACCACTGCATGGACCACCTGCATATACGAATGCCGGACAGCCTTTGTACGGTCCTGTTGGTGGAACTGGTTATCCAGGTGGAAAACTTGTCGGCAGAGACCCAGTAACTGGGAGATTTACAAAACTCACACCAGGAACAGGTGATGTGGGTGTTGGCGGTCCTGGATATCTTGGTAGGACTCCAACTACGGGTGGAGCATCTGCGCTGTCCAGTGGTAGCACTGTTGGACCAGCAGTCGTTCCAGGTGGGGGACCGGCAGTCGCCCCAGGTGGGACTACCCCAGCATCTCCAGTTAATTTTGCAGGTAAAGCTGGAAGCCCACTTCCACAGACAAATAATGTCCCTGGCGCTCCACAATACATTCAAACCTCAACTGGAAAAATTGTTCCGAACTACTCCGGAGTTATTCCTGGCAGGGGAATGATGGCGCCAAAGATTGACGAAAATGGAAATATGTCCAATCTGGTTCGACCAACAAAAGAGAACATTAAGCAACTTAATGCAGAGGCTAAAAATTACGCAATCGGTGGAACAAATCAACCTGGCGGGAAGCCAATTACGGAATTTCAAAGAAAAAGAATGGCGATGCGCTACAACAGAACCGAAACTGTTGGCGCTCAGAAAATGGCAAAATTTAATAACAGCGCTACGGCGAAAATGGGAACGACGATGGCGCTTGGCTTTATGGCATCAAAGGGACCAGAAGAAATGCGTGGAGCTATGGCTATGGGTGCAGGCCTTGCGGCGGTAAACCCAATGCTTGGTATCGGTGTTGCAGGAGTCGGTGGAGCATTGAAAGCAAAAGGCGCTGGAAAGGGTGCTCTCGCTGGAGCAGCTGGCGGTGCTGCGTTTGGAACAATGATTGGCGGTCCTGGAATGGGTACGGCAATTGGTGCAGCAATTGGACTTGTTGGCGGAGCAATTATGGGCGGCGTAAATGAAATGAAGGCTCGCGCCAAAGAAGCAAGTGGCGCAGCAAAAGATGCGCTTGCCGGAATATTCAAAGGCGTCATGCAGCAGTCATATTCAACCTTCGAAAAGAACCAAGCAATTCTTGCTGAAGGCGGAGACACCACAGGTATGAAGGGCTCCCTTGAAGGAGCTGGTGCAAAGTACAACAAAAAAGCATTAGCTTTAGCCGAAAGAGCAAAAACTGCACAAACAGAAGAACGCTTTGGATTCAATGCAATTCAGGGAAATATACAAAAAGCTCCCGGTCCTGTTGGACTACTTGGTCGAGTGATGTCAAAGAGTCTTGCATCCAATCCGCTAACAGCAGCACTTGGTTCCGTTCTTGCTGGAGATGCAGGACTGACTAAGGAAACCGGAAAAAATGATTACAAGATGTCCATGGAGGGAATCGGCAACAGTTCAATAGACGTTCTCAATAGTTCGGTTACCAATCCAATGCAAATGATGTCAAGTGCCCTTGGCGCAATGGTGCCAGACATTTTGAATGTTGGGGCGCTTATCGGGAAAATACCAGGCGCAGAAAAAGTTGGCAGTCTTTTCAATACCGGGATAGGTAAGGGAATAAAATCAGCACTTGGTTTTAACGTTAAATCTGGAAGACGAACCCAGGAAGAAGACTTTCTCAAACAGCTGCAAAAAGAAGGGATAATGACCGAAGACCAACTGAAAGCAGCGTTGAAGTCGCCAGGTGATGCGGTCAATCAATTCGTAAAAGACTCAGAGGAAAAAGCAGCAGCGTTTAGCCAGATTGATGACGTAAACGCAAAAAGACTAAAAGAACTAGAAAAGATGACTGGAAAAACAAAACCAGAGTTAGAGGCATTAGCAAAAAGCATGGGTGTCGACCTATACGACGCCAGCATGAAATTTGACGACATGGTTACGAAATTACGAATAAACATGGTTAAAAGCGCCGCAGATATGAAGGCTGCCAACCAAAATGCATTCCTGGAGACAAGTGCCTTTACGGAAATAATTAAAAAAGACGAAGCAAAATATGCCGTAGACGACAAGGTAAGAATTCTTGCAGACCAGTTCCAGGCTGGGAATATACAAAAAGGCGATACCGATGTATACAAATTCCTGGAAGGAATAAATGCCGACATACTCGCCCTGAATGGTGGTGATGCGCTCGCTGCATATTACGACCAGCAAGCAATGATTGGAACGGGTGGAAGGGCCTATACCGCGGGCGGGTCAATGGAGGGAATGGAAAGCATCATCGCCGGTGATGAAGTGTTCAAAAAAAATAATACAGATATATTCAATAAATTTGCACAGACCGGAGCCGAACAAGTTACCGCAATGTTCGGACAGGAAGACATGTCTGTGGTTGGTGGTTCAGGTGCCATCATGCGCCAAATACAAGGCATGACAGACAAGAAAATGCAACAGAAGTTGCTAACAGACCTGGAGTCGAACAAGCTTACCGGGCAGACGTTCGACGCAGATGGTAAGTCGACTGGATTAAGTTTGACCGATTCCCTCAAGAGCTACGGCATCAACGTGGCCGGACAGGGAATTGATACGACGGCGATGGATACGGTTGCCGACGGAATGCTGGAGGGCTCGAAAGTCTTCAAAGACGCAGTTGCTGAATTTACAAGTTTCTCCAAGGATTTCTTCACTAACACGCCAGTAGCAGCAAAACCAGATTGGTTCACCAAGGAAGCATTTGCTGCATTGGTTGACGACACAAGTACGCCTCGTGGCAAGGGTATTGGAGACACTACAACTTCTCGTCTAAGTCAAACGATGGCTAGACACGCAGGAATAAATTCCCAGCTCACCGGAACAAGAAATATAACTTCTGCATATAGAACTACCGGACTTGGTTCAATAAACTCCGACCACATAATGGGTAGGGCAATAGATTTGACCGGTCAGAACCTTGGTCAGTACGCAAGACTTACTCACGAAAATGGTGGATTTGCCGAGTTCCATGGAGTTGGCGCGGCTCGCCATCTACACGCTGTTCCAGGGCCTGGAGCAATGGGGGACACAGCAGTCCCATCATTCGGGAAGATGCCGCAGTTAATGCCTGCGCAAGGCGGTTCTGGTTCCATGAATAACATAACCGTAAATGGTGCTCCTGGTCAATCCCCTGAAGCAATAGCCGCTGCAGTAATGCAAAAGATACGAGAACACGAACGAACAAGTAGGGAGCGCTCGTAATGGCTGCTATATGGAACGGCCAACCATACTATAAAGAAATTGCACGAACCAGCAATACTGCTCAGAGTCTGTATAAGAATTACCCCATATTTCAAAAATTTATTCGCAACAGTGAATTACCCAATGGCGAGGCCTTCCTAGGCACCACTAAATACTGGAAACCGTTTTTGTCTGCGCAATACAACAACTACGTAACCTATGAGACCAACGATGAATACAACGTGCAATACTCACCTCTCAAAACTGGGGAGCTGAGTGGACAGGAGTTGGCTCTTAGGAATAGAATTTGCACACCAAAGAGTGACGAATTCGCCACCGGACGCCAAATAATTTTTGGTGGTTCGCTTTACTACAAAACAGGCTCCTACGTGCCCTGGCACACCATTTCAAATACGGCCGAAACTGGAGTTGGAAACCAAAGTCCCTATACGGGAACCTCAATAGCAATTTGGGTTAAATTGGGTTCCGTCGCAGCCACAGTAGAAACTGGGCAGGTTTACTGGTATGACAGGTGTACAGAAAGATTTCTTGTCATACCAATAATTCCAATAAGCCAAATGGCAAGTCCCACACAAGCTTTGTTTGCTTCAATCAGGGAAGGTCGGATACTTGCTCTTATGGCAGGAGGAATGACCAGACTTGCCGCTTCAGTGCAGATAGATAACTCAAATAAACCCGGCGCTGGACCTGGTGGACCTGGTGCAGGTAAGGGTGGGGAGAATGGCGGAAATTCCACCCAGGGTGGGGGAACGAAGACACGCGCGAACGTTAGAACAACTGTAAAAGTTCGAGGCAATTTTGGTTACGTTGGCGTTGGTGAGCGGAGTGGAAATGCGCCCCAAATGGTTCAGTACTACCAACAGCCAAATAGGACCGCTCCGGAAGTTGCGAGACATATTTTCAATCCAAAGCCAGGACAAGTTTCATATTCCAATCTTGGCTCAGATTGGCAAGATATTGAAAGGGCTGGACAAATCCCCCTGGTTGATTGGAAGTCGTATAAATTAATGACGGTTTCATTCCAGTTTGTTGTTGTTCCCAGCAACGCATACAGAATGGGGGCATTTTCGGAAGATGCAAGCGGCACTGAGATAAATCTTTCAATAGACGATGATTTAAGAAATTTAAGAGCAATGGCCACACGTCCGTTTCCGGTGATTCTCTATGGATTCGACGACATGCTGAATGTTCAACTTCGATTTCCTGAGTCAGACAAAGCAAGGGGTGTTGAGTTCGTTATTGCGGACATGACCATGTCTGCAGTACATAGAACCGTCGAAGGTGCCATAAATAGAGCCACGGTTGATATAACACTAAGGGAGATACCACTTGAGGCAATCAGTCTGATAGAGATGCCAAAACTCGTACCAATTACAGTGAAGCCACCCGTCATAAATGGCGACATTGAATATGGCGAAAGAAGACTGTTCACAGACGATTCGAATATTTCGCTTCCATAATGTCAAACGCAATTCAGAATTCTCATCAAGTCGCAGGACGCATAACCATTGCCGCATTGTCTGACGGCATTGCTTCCTCGATAGATAAATCCATACTTAACGTAAGCGTCAGCTACACAATGAGCGAGGCATCAATGTTGAGCTTTGATGTTCTCGAGTCAGTCGACACGAACTATGCATCAGTAGGTAGGGATAGTAATTTCTATTCCGCTTTACAGTTTGCAGATAATAATTACTTTCAAATAGGTAGAGATGTTCTCTACGAAACAACAACGATTGGTTCAATAGACTCACCGGTCGAAGCATCGGGGTATAGGTTAGTGAAGCAAGAACAACTATACGAAATAGCCAATACGACCATAAGTCAGGGACCTGGAGGAAGTCCGCAATGGAGCATTAAGTGCTACACAAAAGCAATCCAGCAAATGAAGAGAGACAGAAAACCTAGCGTCATAAAGGGAACCGGTTCGGAATTCGTAAAACGCGCTGCAATAAAATATGGACTCAAGTTCTGGGGGGAAGAAACATCCAAATCCCAACAGATAACCCAGGCGTCTGGTGATAAAGTCGCCGACTCACTATGGGACGTCATACAAAAACTTGCTGATGATGCCAAGTTCGTATGCTACGAGACAGACGGATATCTAATTTTTGCAAGGGAAAAATTCATTTTACATAAATGGGGTGTTGATGAAGACACCATTTTGGTTAAGACAAAGAAAAAACCAATTAAAGAAGTTTCCAAAACAAGAAGATGGGTTCCTCTTCAGTACCCACGAGTATTCAAGGGTGAACCCGGAAGATTCTATGCTTTGCAGTATCCATCGATAACAGTGAGCGACAATGACCCGTTCGCTGGAGACGGAACCATAATTGTTGATAGAACCAATGGAACACAGCTGCGACCAGGAATGACGGCATTTATAGGAGACGTAGCAGGACTTAACGGTTTCTATTTAATAACTTCTGTAGATTTTAATGACAGGTCTCTTGACCCTGTCTCGGTTTCATTTAAAAAACCGGAAAAAACAGACGAGGAAAAGAAAAACCAACAACCCCTCCCTATCGGAGAAAGGTACGCCGCCACATCTCTAACCCAAATACCCAAAATAGGTAACGCCCCACTGGCCGAAGTAAAAGAGTCAGCGAAAAAAGGAAAATTACCCATTCCCCAACAATTTAGCTCATTGATTTTTCCATTGCCAAATCAGGAAAATCCTTATAGGTATCCAAGAAACGACGAGACAGTCGACCCGTCTCTCGTTGTTGGAAATATAGACATATACGAAAGGCCGATTGTTCTTGCCACCATTGAAGACGAATCAGTTAATAAAACTACGTACTCGATAACCATACTTCAAAAACAAGACTTAACAATAAATTTCAACAACAAGACGGCCACCGACACGTGTGTTCTGATAACCCCAATATGGACGATAAATGGAACCCCATCTGATATTTCCGAATTTTTTATAAGTTCATATTCGGTTGAGTCTGGGGTGGCGCGAATAAATCTAACCGGAACCCTGCAATCAACTATTTATGGGATAGAAGTCGGTGATTATGTTAAGGTAAAAATAAAATCAGCCCGAGGTTTTATTACAGAAAATGGGAAAAACACTTTTGTTGTTTCGGCGAAAAGCTCAACCTACATAGAATTTCAAACAAACATGGACGATGTTGAACAAACAACCGCTATCGGTTTGGTTGCGACAGAAGGGCCGGCAATCAGAAAATATCTATCGGATGGTTTGTTCTTGGCAAAAAGCACAGCATCATTGAATGTATTCAACAAATACGCAGACTTGGTTCACCTCCAGCAAGAGCAGATATTACGAAAAAGGTTTCCTGACATAGACCCAACGAATAATGAGTTTTATCTATCGCATCCAGGTTCTTTGCTGAATCAGGTGACAATATGATTTTGTTTATTTGCTTATTTATTTACACATTTTTACCCTGTTTTACTGATGTAAACTCTGTATACAGAAAACCAAGAAAGGTCTAGTATGGCGCGTCCACCAGTACAGATTGATAAATCCAAAGCCGCTTCGTACGCCCTTAAGCCTGGTTCGTTTTATGGCGCTGAAGTAACTTCGGTAACATCGTCTGGCGCCGTAACAGTATTTGTAAAAGAATTGGGGGTTCCATTTGGACCAATAATCCCCGTAGGAACAACAAAACTGAACAAACTAAAAGTCAAAGACAGTGTGGTTTGTACTTTTTCTGACCCATCTTTCAAGAAAATGATTGTATTTGGTAACACCGGTGTGGGAAAAGATGTTTTTGCCGACAAGGAAGTTGTTAAAAGTCTTGTAGCCACAATAACAAGTCTTCAAAATCAAATCATATCCCTGAGTAATCGTGTTACAACCTTGGAGAACGCATAATGGACATGATTAAATTCCCCTGTCAATTTGGCTCAGATGGGTTCAAAAAACTAAAAGAAGGAACAGAGGACTATTACGCGCAGCTTCTTAGCATCGCCGTCCTAACGGAACCACGAACACATATCTTTTCTCCAAAATTCGGAGTTCTTGACCCATCGTTCAGGGGGGTTGATAAAGGTCTTTTTGTTTTGACGGCGGCGAGGTTCGTTCCCGAAGTCGAAATAACTGGTCTGGAAACAAGCATCGATGAGGGCACTGGGACCATGAAGGTTGATTTTTCTTTTAAAGTTAAGGACGGTGATAGGTAATGCCAGCAGATTTTAGTGAATACGTTAACCTGACGGTTTTTGACCTTCAGCCAGGAGATATCTACCTTGAGTCAATCGAGGTTGCTCGAACCACACTGCCAGAATTCAACCTTCGTATTGGTACTCCAGAAGATGCAATGTTTCAGGCGATGGCATATATTTCATCATTAAATATTGCGGCAGTTAATAGACTACCGGACCGACTTATGGCCGGAATACTCTCGATACTTGGTTTTGCAAAACAGGAATCAATACCGGCAGAAGTCGACGTAGAAATAGTTTTGGACACTTACCTGGGTGGCTCAATCCCATCGGGAACTTTGTTTTCATTTGAAACTACATTTGAAGACGAAAAAATTGAATATGTTTTTCAAACAACTGGGCCAGTTGTGTTTGAGGAAGTAATAAACCCTACGGCTTTGAGCTCGTACCCAACGGAAACAGTAACCATTGTGGCCCTCCAGGGTGGAGTGATTCCGCCAATAACAACGCCAGGAACGGAATTCTCTGTACTCAGTTCGGGAACGGGTATATTCTCGGTAACAAGTTCCGCCAATTTTGCAAACGGCATAAATGCAGACGATGAATCTTCATACCTTTCAAAAGGAGTAACGTACGTTCGTTCTCTTACGTCCGCTCTGAATAAATCCACCCAACTTGAGGCATATTTACTTACCAATTATCCAGCGACTCTGGGCAGGGTCAAGTGCTACGACCTCACAAATGGGGATGAAGACCTTGGAAATATCTCCACGAATAGATTTTCTCTTGGGGAAAAAACGTTTAGAGCTTCAGATAAGGCGGTCGTTAAAATAACAGGCGATAACCCATTTGTGGTTGGTGATGAAGTTCTCATTTCCGGGTGTAGTGCTCCATACGATGGAGAGCACACCCTCACGGCGGTGTCTATCGAGAACGTTGAATACATTATTGGTGGTTCTGGAAGCGCCGGGAGCGTTACTGTTTCCGCTTCTGTCGAGGCAGGACTCGATGAAACGGGAAATGTGACCATTTTTGGTTATGGATTAAATACATACCTAACCACTAATGAAAAAGCGTTGATGCTCTATGACGCCAGACAAAAATCTGTTGCTGGACTTGAATTTTATATACGTGACCCAGATTTGCTTACATTAAACGCTTCTGCATCTATAGTCATAAGTCCATCTTTTGACCAAACAACACTCGAAGAGAATATAGAAACAGTCGTGGTCGATTATCTGAGCCCACAAAACTACCCATATACGGAAGACAGGATTCGTTATACAAAACTAATTTCGTTGTTGAGCAACATACCTGGAGTGGTTTACGTTCAATCCCTAGAATTAGAGGGGATAGGGGAAGGTTGGTTATATAAGTATGGGGATGACTTGTTATTTCAAAACAAAGGTTCCCTCCCCTTGACCGACCCAGCTGATTTGTTCTTTACCTATTCTTTGGCGCCCGAGTAATATGGCAACAACGGTAAACCTTCTTTCCGATTATTCGGCATTACGTGTTAATTCGGGCGATAACGGCCAAGCCATACAGGTTGGTGGCTATGGTGAAGAATCAGCGTGGACGGTGTCCAATGGAACGTTGTCTATTATTCCGACCGAATTGGCAACGAAATCAAGATATGTAATCAGAGTTGCGCCATCGTCAACTAACCCCATAATAATCACCCTCTCAAACGAAGAGGTGCGAAGCGGCTATAGCGGAAAAGTCTTTTCTTTTAATTGCAAAATGAAATCTGGGTCAGCATTTTCTGTATCGGCGCTACTGGAGATTGTGGGTGGAGACCAAGAATCAGCACGCACACAAACCCTGCCAGGTGGATTATATGGGGCGGTTCAGTCAAACAAGACAACAGTTCCGGTCTCTTCGTCTTTGCAGTACGCAAACATAACGTTAACAGTAACCGGGCACCAAGGGAATAACGTATTTTTAACTATTCCTAATCTCATAGATGACCAGGCTTTCTATAATAATTACTACGTCGCCGCGTCTAGAAATTTTCTTCCCGATTTTTACTGGGAAATTGATTCTCAATCAGAATTCCCAAAAGCTCCATATTTCAGATTAATAGACATACTTTCATCGACTGTTAATGAGTCAAGGACCAAATATCGAGAACTATTCAAGTTTGAAAGAACAGAGCTCAACAGCATCGAGGATATGTTCGAAGAGTTTGCAAATAGCACCTTAACCGACCCTGGTTCAGTCAGAGAAGAATACATTTTGTGGTTGTCGCAATTTACTGGAAATAAAATTATTAGAAATTTAACCAAAAATGACGGTTCTACTTTCTTTGACAATCCAGGAGCACAAAGAGGTTTCACTGAATATCAATTGACCGAATCCCATTATGGAAGAGCGGCTGGAACCAGGGAAGCGCTTTACCAATCCGTCCAACAGGTTTTAACTACAACAAAAAACGGAGCCGCTTCCACAAAGTCGGTGGCAATCACCCCTCAATACAACAACGACGTTTGGTCAATTAGAATCCAGACACTGGCAAATGAAACACCAGACAGCTCATCTGGAGATACGAGCGATTTGGTTCTATCTGCGGCGGAACCTGCAAGGCCTCTTGGCTACAAGATATTTCATACAACAGTTAACGCATTTTCGTTCATATTGAACGACATCAGTTTTGGTCGCTTGGACGAAATAGGAATAGCTTAGCAAAATGATAATATTTACTTTTAATTTTAAGGAGAACAAATAATGGCTGGTCAAGGAATTAAGCTTTTCGCCTCGGGCGATGTTCTGAGTGCTGCGGAAATTAATGGATACCTCATGGACCAAGCGGTTACGCGTTTTGCGACCACAGCTGCGAGGGATGCGGCATTTGGCGGAGTTAACCAGCCAACCCTGTCGGAAGGCCGTATTTGTTACATCGATACTTCAAATTTAATTCAATTTTATGACGGAACGCAGTGGCAGGACTCTAGTCAATTCACTGTTGCGGACGGTGCCATCACCACAGCAAAACTTGCGGACGACGCTGTAACTGGGGCGAAAATTGCGGACAACGCAATAACCGCAGCACATATAGCGGATGGAACAATAATTGCTGCCGATATAGCTGATGGTTCTGTTACTTCGGCAAAGATTCTTGACGGAACAATCGTCGATGCTGACATAAACGCTGCTGCGGCAATTGCTCTTTCAAAGCTTGCTTCGGGTA
>Ga0049083_10000034_pt1 | contig 34272 bp, 34 predicted proteins | sample GreLakmeMI27MSRF_FD_66719 | JGI IMG/M metagenome (GOLD analysis project Ga0049083, IMG submission 66719) | Freshwater lentic microbial communities from great Laurentian Lakes, MI, USA - Great Lakes metaG MI27MSRF | ecosystem: Environmental > Aquatic > Freshwater > Lake | place: Great Lakes...
AGCGGCGCCACGTCCAGCTCGTAGGGTGAGTCCAGCACAGCGCGAACCTGCACGCCGCCTGGAAAGAGGGGCACCAGCGCGTCGATGTTGGCCATCACGCCACGCGCACCCTCGCTACAGCCAGCCATGACGACACCCTTGGCTGTGGTCAAGCTAAACGCTGGGTTGAGCAGCTGCGTGACCAGGGCTTGCAGGATGGCCTGCCCTCTGAACTGATAGTTGACCCCGTCTGTTCCCACGCCGTCACCCACCCACGCGTCAGAGGAGCAGTAGCCCACAAACACCAGGTTCACTCCCGCAAACGGGTTGCGGCGCGGGTCGCGGTCAAACATGCCCGACAGACGAAGCGTCTCCGGCCACTGGTTGCTGCTGATCAGCCCAGGGTTGGCGCTGCGGCGCGCCAGGCACGTCGCGGCGCTGTAGCACCACCCACCGCCTTCCAGGTAGATGACCCATTCCGCGGTGCCGTGCACGCTTGAGGCTGGTGCGAAGTAAAAGGCGGCTGTGGGCGGCACAGCAGCGCGTCAGCGCGCCCGATCAGCGTGGAGGGTGCGCAGCAGCGAAGCGTGGGACGGTGTGGGGTGCACGAGTACCACGCAACGTGCCTGGGCTGCCGTCGTTGCACACCGCGTTCGTGTCGTTTAAGCTGTACTTCGTGAGAAGCCTGGAGGTGTCCACTCGGGCTTTACTGGGCGCAGAGAACGCGGCCTGGAACGGCGGCGCAGCAACAGAGGCATTTGCCAGCGGCCGCAAGCTCCCCTCTGACCGAGCGTGTCGCCCTGCGTCCGCGAATGCGCACAGGCCGCACAGCAGCGCCAGGAGCAGCGCGGCGCGGAGGCGAGGCGTGGGCGGCATGTGTCGTGTGCGCCGCTCAATGGAAGAACCCAGGACGGGTGGTTGAGGGCCACTCGCCGCGCACCGCGCGCCTCTGAGGTCTCGCCCCCGTCGCCCGCGCGGCGACAAGGAGCGCCCACAGGCGATACAGGGGGACCAGACTCCCGCGGCTCTGAGTTCGACATCATAGTTAGGGAGCTGTTCGACAGGCGACGATCGAAGAGCGTGCGGAGTGAACGGCTCTCCTTGACACTTCACAGGCATTGCTTGCTTCTCAGCGCTGGCGCAGGCGCTCCACTTCTGCGGGGGCGACGGCGTGAGCGAGATAGACGAGTCATCTATTCTCCCACCAACCAGCGCGCCTCGCCGCAGGCTGTCGTTCTCCTGACGAACAGCCAGCAGTTTGCTCTTGAGAGCTGCGCCAGCCTTAGCATCGCCCGCACCGGCGCCGCGGCGTGCCAGCTCTGAAAGAGAGACGTCGTCATCAAATCAACATATGTTTGCGGCGTCAGTAGAGCGTCGGTTGCGCTCTCATGTGCACGGCGATGGCCCTGGCACTCTCGCACCTGCTTCCAGGGCGGCGATTCCCCGCTGCAGCTCCTCGGCGACGCTGCGTTGAGTGGACACCTCTTGGAGGGCAGCGTTGAGGGAAGCCTCGCTCGCCTTGGCTGCGTCGCAGAGCTGGGCCGCGTGCTCGCGCTGCGCCTGCGCCAGCTCCTCCTGAGCCGCCTGCGATGTGGCCAGCGAACTGGCAGCCAGTTGGCGTGCTGTCGCGAGTTCCTCACGGGCACTGGCCGCGTCGTCACGCGCAGCCTTGAGACAAGATATCGCAGCGGCGCCCTCCACCTGCGCTGACAGCGCGCCCGCGAAGGCGTCTACCGCCTTCGAAAGCGCGTCTCGCTCTGACAGTGAAGAAGATCGTGCGTCAGCGCCAAACTGGATCTTTGGCGCAGCGCTCGGGCGGCGTACCATCTTCCAAGCCACGCGCCCGCGCCTCCGCCGCCTCGGCGCGGCTGCGCGCTGCGTCTGCCTCCCCGCGCGCGTCTCGCATGGCAGCTTCGAGCGCCGCCTGCTCGCCGCTCGCCTCCTGCAGCGCCGCGAGGAGCGCCGCGCCGCACGAGAACGCCATGGATGGTGCAGGCGGGGGCTGGATCAATTGATTGAGCTGGTCGTGATGATAAGTCCGTCTGGGCTTCGCTGCGGCTCCAAGAACCACCCAAAGAGCGACAGTCGAGGCTGACTGGCGCTCTCAGCCACCGGCGTGACGGCGTGCATACGTGGCACCTTGAACGCAACCAGGGTGTTGAACTCTGGCACGTGCTCCTCACTCTCTCGCTGCAGGTCGACAAACAGCCCCCCGTCTTCGCGACTCCACCCCTGGCTCAAATGAAGCACCACAGCCACCGAGCGAGTGAACACAGCGCCGCAGATGTGCCGTTCTGCCCGGTCATCGTGCGCGTGTATGCCGTGCCCGGGCTCGTCGTACGATGCCGCGCTGATCACCGACCGGTGGCCGGGCATCAGCCTGCCCAGCGCGCCGCGGATGGCGGCGGCGTTGGGAAAGGCACTGGACGAGTTGAACGCGTGCTGGATGTTGTTTTCGTCGGGGTTATACTCTGCTTCGGTGCTGACCCACTCGTCCTCTCGGATGCACAGCAGAGTATCTCGCATGCGCTGCGCCACGACGGGCGGTAGAAAGTCGCGGATGATGACCAGGCCATCGCTCGCAGAGAGCATTGCTGGCAAGTCATAGCGCGAAGCCAGATAGTCCCCCACGTCAAAGTGCTGCACTGACAAGCCCGAACAACGCGTCAGGGAGCCAATGACCGGGACTGCGTCCAAGGCGGCCGCGAACAGCGAGCGCAGCGTCGCGTGCAGCAACGCGTTAGGTGGCGCCGCCGCCGCGTGGACGTCGTGAGGGAACAGACGCGACGTGCTGGACAGAGCAGCCAGAGTGCCCTGAGCCGCGTCCAACGCGCCGGTCATGGCAGCCTCCCAGGGGGTCTGGTGAGGGAGCGTCACGAGCAAACAGAGGCTTGGCTCAAGCAACCAAGCGCGCGTATCCGCCGTCGAACCGTCAGGTTTCCGAGCCGGAACCGAAACGAGGTTGAACACGCAGCCCTGCGGCACGAACAGGCACCTGCCCGGCTCCAGCTCCGTGACGCCTACGTTCTCCTGGTCGAAGACGCCCGGGTAGCACACTAAAGGCGTGGCATGCACGTCTGGACACGCCGTAGCCTCCGCACGCCCCGCGCTTCCTTCGCACGCCTCTGCCAGCGCTGTGGCCTCAAAGACTCCGTCCAGACATACCAGCAGCGCGTCCTCTGCGCGCGAGTGGGTGGGCAGCGCGCACACACAGCCAGCACAGGCCAGCAGAGTGGCGTGGCAGCCGCCCTCGCCTCTCAGCGCCGCATCCATCGCCAGGAGGAACGCTGTGAGCCCAGGGTGACGCAGGTGCAGACACGACAGGTGCAGGCAAGGACCTTGCGGTTCGCTCAGCACGCGAGCAAAGGCATCAGCATCGAAGCGGTCGCCCGGGTGCACAGACGTCGCGCCCCAAGCGACTGAGATCTCCTCCCCCTCCTCAGAGACCAAGCAGGGCAGCACGTCCACGTGTGAATACAGGCGAGAGGCGTTCAGCGTGGCGGGGAGAGTGGCCAACGAGGGCAGCTCACGGAAGTGCTCTGACACAGAGCAGCTCGCCAGGCGCTCGCCAGCCTGCCAAGCCGCCACGAGCCGGCGAAAGCCCTCTCCGTTGCCGTCAGCACGGGGATCCCCAGAACTGCGGAACAGCCCCCCCAAAACAGCCACGCCCTTGGCGTGGGTCGGCACGCTCGCCTCCCACGCGACACGCTTCTGGCGCTTCGCAGACATGGGGAGAGCGCGTGCGAGTATGAATAGAACACTGCGTGCAAAGATCGTGAAATAGAACACGCACGTGCTTCATCAAATCACTTTGCGGCGGCGTCGTCAATCACCACATACTCCCTAGAGCTCAGTCCGAAGCGTAGCGTGTCCTGGTGCATCAATTCGTAGAACCTCTGCGGCTCGATTGGCTTTCCGTTGAGAAAGGTTGCGTTGGTGGACCCAAGGTCCATGACGTACAACCGAACCGCAGAGCGTTCGAGCCCCGTCCCGCCGTCCAGCTTCTCAGTGAGGCGCCACTGCAAAACTGCGTGCTGCTTGGAGCACGACGGGTGGTCTGTCGGCACGGCCGCGACCTTTCGCTCACGGCCGACGAGGAAGCTGCTCTGTCGGTGCAGCGCCAGCGGCTCAGAGGCCTCCTGGTCGCCCTTGAAGCAGTATAGTCGCCACCTTTTGGCGGGCACGCGCGCCTCCGGAGGTTCTGAGTAGAGCAGTGTGACGCCGCTGACGGTGTTTGTTTCTGCGGCGAGCGCGCCCGAGAGCCCAAAGTCGGGCTCCACCTCCACGGTCTGTGTGGGTAGCCCCGCGTCTGGAAAGTCGCCCTGCAGGTCCACGTCACCAGCCCCGAGGCGCTGACGCAACGCCTGGGCCACCCCGCCGCCCGCTGCGGCGCCTGCGGGGCACTCGCGGGCCCAGTGACCGGACTGCCCGCACTTGTGGCACGCGCCGGCGCCTGGGGCAGCCCCTCCACGGCCCCCTCCTCCTGGGAGGCCCTGCAAAGGGCCGCTGGGGCAGTCGCGCGCAAAGTGGCCAGCCCTCCTGCACTTGTAGCACTCGACGCGGGGCGGGCCAGAGGCTGGGGGGGGGAACGCCGGCGGCGGCGGCGGCGGCGGCAAGCGAGCGTCCGGCGAACCGCGTCTCTCCCACCGACCGGCGCTGTGCGAGCGGCGGCGCCGGCGGTCGCGCGAGGGCGAGCGATGCCGCGAACGCGAACGACTGCGAGAGCGCGAACGGCTGCTGCTGCTGCTTCTTGAGCTGCTGTCCCTCCGCCTGCGCTCTGAGCGTCCACGCCTGGGTGGAGACGGCATAGCGTGCTCAGAGAGAGAAGGGAGGGGTCTACGCGGTCAAAAAGTGCGCGACCGACCGAGGACCGACGGACGAGATTTGATCTCAACACTCACCTCCGCGTATCACGCAGCAGCATATCGCGAGGGCATGGCTCAAGCGCCAGCTGCCTTGCCGCTGAACGAGAACGGCAAGCGTCATGCCGAGAGTGCTTTCGACGTTCTTGAGCCTGACGCGCCCAGCACCAAGCTTCCAAGCGTCATAGACCCCGCGTCGCCGCCGTGTCGCGCTGCTGAGGCTGGCGCTGACTCTGCGGAGGAGCGTCAGGAGCCTCCGTCTTCAGAGGCTGAGGAGGCATCGCCCAAGGTGGCCTCCGGGCCTACCTCGCTCTCCCCAGCCTTCGACATGCCTCCTTACGATGGCGTCTCTGGCGTCTACAAGCTCCGCATCGACCCGCTGCTGGTGGGCCGAGTCATCGGAAGCCGCGGAGAGGCGCGCTGCTGCACACGCACACGCCTTTGCTCTGCTCGCTCGCTCTGACAGCCTTCGTGCAGACCATCCGCACGATGCAAGCCGTCTCTGGAGCGCACATCGATATCGACCAGCAAGTTCCGATGGGCCACGCATGCATCGTGACTGTGTCGGGGCCGCCCGGAGCCATCCACGCATGCAGATCCCTCTTAGATGACCTCTTGCGCACGCCCGTTGCCGCACATCCGGGCCAGGTGACCGTGCCGCCGGGCGGACTGGAGCGAATCGTGCTGTGCAGCAAGCAGCTGGTGGGTCGCATCATCGGAAGGCATGGCGACATCGTCAAGGGCCTGCAAGCCATCACGGGCGCGCGCATCCAGATCGACCAGAGCACGGAGCCCTGCAGAGTAAGCATCACGGGCGCACCGGAATGCGCCGAGGCTTGCTTCCGCATCGTGTCGGACATTGCTGCTGGCGGTCACTCGGCTCAGTACAGCTACAGCGCCTACATGGCACGCACGGCGCAGGGGGCGTGGGCGCAGACGGGTCACGGCGTGCCAGCGACGGGCGCGTACGGCGGTGGCGGAGCATATGGGCACACGCCCTCGTTTAGCTACGGAGGCGCCCAGTTCTACGGATTGCAGCCCCCGTTTGCGCCGCAGCAGACGCAGGGCGGCTGGCAGGCTGCACTGGATGGCCAGGGGAGGGTGTATTGGTTCAACGCTGTGACGGGGATGAGCCAGTGGGAGAAGCCGGAAGGGGTGCCCTGATCTGATGGAGAGGTTCTGAGGTCGGTCATGCGGACCACATGCAACAAGGAAAGGAAGGACGGAGCGCGCAGCAGCACAACAACACGGCACACGCAGACGCTCGTGTGTGTTTTGTGCAGCCGGCAGTATCGATGTCAAGCGAGTGGCTTCACCAATGGGGCAGGGGCAGCAACGTCCGCGTCCGCGCCTGGTACTCTCTCCATCCCTTCTCCTTGCCCCATCGCTTGCGTGCGCTTGCCTCCAGCATGGGCACGCCCGAAACGCGCGTCAGCAGCAGCGTCACAAACGCAGGAGACGCAAATGCGGCAGCAACCCCCCCTGCGCTCCCAACCCCACCGGCCCCGATGCATGCACAGCCCAACCAAAGCATGATCTCACCGCAATAGTTTGGGTGCCTCGCCAAAGACCACAGCCCAGTGTCGATGTAGCGGCCCTGGTTGGCGGGATCAGCGCGCCAGGCACTCTTCTGCGCGTCGGCTGTCCATTCCAATGAAAAGCCACACAGCCACACCGCCAAGCCTGCGCACATGCGAATGAGAGATGTCAGGGGCTGTCTGGAGCGTGCGGCACTGATCGCCAAAGGCAGCTGCGCGCCAATTGTGACCCCTGGAACTGTGCGCTGCATATATCCCGCCCGTGGCACAGATGCGCGAAGCAGCGCACGAGTGCGCTGTTTCGCGAGCCACGGGTGACTGTGATGCTGCACGCTGCTCTGTGCGCGTGGGTGATCGCAGCGCAAGACGCACCCAAGGCGTCCGTCCACCTCAGCGCGGGCTGGCTGAGCGCGGTGTTGACCAGCAGACAGGGCAGCGAGGTGACGAAGACCCAGACGCCCTGGATGGTCCAAAAGAAGAGAAACTTCGCCGGTCGGTCCCTCACGCCGTCGAACCTGCGGTCCTTGCCCTCCACGCGGATCCGAGCCACCAGGTGGCTTCCCAGGCGTAGCGCCCAGAGCCCCACCAGCGCGGTGAGGAGCAGGGCGCGTGGCGCGGCGGCTCCCCTTGCGAGCGTAGACAGCGCAAGCGTAACGAAGCTCAGCGACCCCACCGCGTCATAGAAGCACTCCGTGCGCAGAGCTGCAGCCAGTGCCCAGCCCAGCCACTGGATGCCAAAGTCCAGCGCCTGGGGTATGTGTGTGAGTTAGAGTTAGAGACGACCAGGGTTAGACGGCGACGGCTGGCACGCACCAGCGCGCCAAGCAAACTTTGCTGCTGCAGCGACGCCATGGTCAGGCGCGGCCGGGCCCGGGAGACTGCGTGGGTGCGTGCGCGGCGCAAGGAGGAGCGCAAGAAGGCACGCAGATCCCCTCCCTGCACACAGCCCACTACAGCACGGCGCGCAGAGCACGCCGGATGTATCCCACGCGGAGGAAGCCAGCACCCGGCACCGGAGAGCGGGCGCTGCATTGAGCGTCGTACGACAGCGCCGTCAGCGCGTTATGTCAGCTTAGCGCGCCCCTATACCAACCGATGGCCGCCCTCGAGTTGAAAAGCAAGGCTGACGCTGCTTTCCGGGGAGGAGACAATCTGCTTGCGGTGGCGTTGTACGCGGAAGCGCTGGATGCAACGAGTGCAGACGACGTATCACGCGCGACGCTGTATGCCAACAGAAGCTTCGCGTCTCTTCGCTGCGGTGACGTGGCTGGTGCGGTGCGCGACGCGGTGAGTGCGCTGGCCACAGACGCAACCTACGTCAAGGCCTACTACCGCGCCGGGGCCTCTCTGCAAGCCGCCGGCTGGAGCGACCTCAGCCTGCAGTCCTTCGAGCTTGGCGTGCAGCGCGCTCCGGGCAACAAGGAGTTGGTGAACGGGCTGGAGCAGGCGCGACTGCTGCGCTCGCTCGCTGTCCGCTCGCCTGGTTTCTCACGCTCCTCGCTCCTCCCCGCTCGCTCCAGGCGCGCGCGCTGGCACAGAGCGCCATGGAGAGCGCGCCGGGTGCGGAACTCGCGGGCGTGAGCCGGCAAGAGGTTGCAGCGGCGTTGGCCACAGCCGCCGCATCTTCCCCCGGCGTCGCTCGTGTGGAAACGGGCGCCCCTCCCGCTCCCCGCCCCTGCGCGCCACCATCAGTCGCCCCGCCCGCAGCGGACGGCGCCCCCCCACTCCCCTCCGCTGAGGACCACAAGACGCTTGGCAACACGCACTACGCCGCACAGCGCTACTCCCAGGCGGCAGAGGCTTACGGAGCCGCCATCGCAGCTCAGCCGGACGTGGCAGCCTACCACGCCAACCGCGCGGCCGCCAACATCATGTTGCGCCGCTTCGCGGCTGCTCTAGCAGACGCGCAGACAGCGACAGCCCTTGATCCTGGTCACGCCAAGGCGCACGCGCGCGCCGCAAAGGCTGCGCTCAGTCTGGGCCGCTGTGCCGAGGCGAGCGAGAGCTACGCGCGCGCGCTGGGGTGCGACCCGGGGGCGGCAGCGGTACGCGAAGAGTCCGCGGGCGTGGCTGTCGTGGCGGCCTGCCTGGACAGCGCCGCCGCCGCGGTGGCATCGGGTGATGGCCAGAAAGCCCTGGCCAGCGCCACGCGCGGGCTGGAGCGTGCGCCAGCCTGCCAGGCCCTGCACGCACTCAAGGTGCGCGCTCTGCTGCTGCTGGATCGCGCGCCGGAGGCCATTGCGGCGGCGCGCGAGCTGGACTGCGACGGAAACAGCGAAGCGATGGCTCTGCGCGCGGACGCGCTCTACCGCGCCGGCAACCTGGCCATGGCGCAACGGGTGCTGGAGGAGGCGCTGAGGCGTGACCCGGACGCGAGCGCCTGCGCTCGCGGCCTCAAGCGCATCCGCCAGCTGAACGTGGCCAAGGACGCGGGCAACGCAGCCTTCAACGCGGGGCAGTACGAGGAGGCGTTTGAGCGCTACAGCGCCGGCCTGGCGGTGGACCCGTCGCTGCGCAGCGGATTCGCGGCCGCGCTGCGCACCAACCGGGCGGCGGCGGCGGCCAAGCTGGGCCGCCACGCGGAGGCTGTGTCTGACTGCGACGCGGCGCTGGAGCTGGAGCCGGAGAACGTCAAGGCGCTGCTGCGGCGCGCGGCGGCGCAGGGGGCGCTGGGCGAGCACGAGCAGGCTGTGCGGGACGCGGAGAAGGCGGCCGCCGTGGCGCCGGAGCACCCGGGGGTGCGCGCAGCCGTCGCCGAGGCGAAGAAGGCGCTCAAAGCGTCCAAGCGGGTCGACTACTACAAGCTGCTGGAGCTGGACAAGAGCGCCTCCGACTCGGACGTGAAAAAGGCCTACAGAAAGGCTGCGCTCAAGTTCCACCCTGACAAAGCAGCAGCCTCCGACCTCTCGCCACAAGAAGCGGAGCGCATGTTCAAGCTGGTTGGGGAGGCCAATGCGGTGCTCTCCGACGCCGCCAAGCGGCGCAAGTACGATGCGGGCCTCACGCTGGAGGAGATTGACCAGGGCATGGAGCCGGGGATGGGCGGCATGGGCGGTTTCGGGGGGGGGAGTCCGTTCGGGGGGATGGAGCCGGATGACCTGGCAGCCTTCTTTGCGGCAACCCAGGGGGGTGGCTTCCCAGGAGGGGGGTTCCCAGGAGGTGGGGGGTTCCACCACGCTCACGGCGGCGGCGGCGGGGGCGGATTCAGACGGCGGGGCGGACCGGGCGCGGGATGGTGAGCCCAGGGAATGGACGGAGCAGTTTTGCCGAAGGGGACTGGTCCAGCTGATGAGACTTGGTCCGCGCTTTCGTTGTTCGCGCACATTTTAGAAAATTTGCAAAGCTAAGCGCCTCCGGGAACACTGTGCAGGCCTGCGTGAGCGCCTGCGTGAACGAGTGAGCAGGCGGCCAGTTTGCAGCAGCCAGAGTTAGTGCACACAAACGTGCATACTCTCGGACTCCCATGGCGCTCGGCGTGCTGCGTGGCGCATCCAGCCCGCAGCTGGCTGCTGGCTGCGCGTCGCTGCGCGCGGGAAGACGTGCAGCCGTTGCGCGCCCAACCGGCGGCGCCTCGCAGCCTGTGACTGCGCACTACCGCTTCCCGGACCCCGTGGACAAGGGCCAGCGGCTGACCGGCAGCAAGTCCAAGAAGGTCATACGCATCTGGCAAGCCGAAGTCGCCTCGCAAGAGGTGCGCCTTCTCTGCGGCCTCTCTGCTGTAAGCACTAAGTACTAACGTGCACCCTTCCGCACCCCCAGGCGCCGCGCGTGCGCGACGAGCTGCTGCTGCTGCTTCGGCTACACCCCGCAGGGCTGCTGTTGGACGAGGTGTGGCCGGCGGTGCGGGCGATGGTGCGGGGCCGCGCGGGGGCGTACTCGCCCGTGACGGCTGGCCACCTGGACAAGCCAGACCGCACCATGGCTGGCATCCTGGTGCGCGCGGGCTTCGCCAGCCTCAAAGCTTTCCTGGCTGCGCAGCCGGAGGTTGAGCTGCAGGTGCGCAGTGGGCTGGAAGCGTTGCGTTTCTGCAAGCGCGCCTCTCACGCTGTGCCTGCTCTCTGCTCAGGGCGAGGGCACCCGCGTCTCAGTGTCCCTCACGCCAGCCTACCTGGCTTCGCAGACGCGGCGCCCGCAGCAGCCTCGCGCAGGAGAGCCCGACAGCCCCAGTCGCGTGGTGCTGCGCACCCCCCGGGTGCGCGAAATCAGCGCGCAGCTCCTGGGCGTGCCGGACTGGCGCCTCGCGGCGGCGGAGCGGGGCCGGGAACGACAGGCGGCCGTGGCAGCCGCCCAGAAGCTGTTGGCAGCCGCGGAGGAGCAGAGCGCGCAGTGCGAGGCCAGAGAAGAGCCCCAGGGCGACGCGCTGCCGCCGCGCACCGGGCTGGGACAGCAGCGCTTCCCGGCCTGGCGCCGCGTGCGTCCTCCCAGAGCCCAGACCCCGCAACGCTCGCCCGCACAAGCACAAGCACCGCAATAGACCACTCAAGCAGCAGACGTTATAGGAGCTCAAGCTATGCACACGACACGCCTGAGGCATCACCACGCCGCGCCGCGCTCCCAATCGTACGTGTCGCTCTTTGCAGCCGTGCCCTCGGCCAGCACAGCCTCGATGGCGGCCCGGTCGCTGTCCGTCAGCGCCAGCTCGAACAGCATCTGGTGGTCATCCACGTGTGCCGCGTTGCGCGCCCCGATGATGATCGACCCTACAGCAGGCTGGTCAAGCACCCAGCGCGCCGCCACGTTTGAGATTGACGCGCCGCCGTGCTCCTCGCCCACAGCCCTCAGCGTCTTGAGGAGCTGCTGGAACCAGGGCCATCCGCCGCATCTTCTGATCACAGATGCGTACTTGGCTTTGCTGGAGGTGTCGAGCGTCACGGAGTCTTGCGGCAGGCCCAAATAGGCGTCTGAGAGCAGCCCGCCCGCGAGCACGCCGTACGGGAGCAGTTTGCAGCCGCTCTCCAGACACCAAGCCACCTGCAGCTTTTGCGGCCGCCGATCCAGCAGACTGTACTGGATTTGGTGGCTGGCAACCTCCACGCCCGCTTTGTGCAGCCGCTCCAGCTTGGCGGTGTTCATGTTTGTGAATCCAACCGCTTTGACGCGCCCCAGCGCACACTCGTCCATCAAGTACAGTGAGCAGTCCACCAGCTGTTGGTCGTACTCGTATTGGTTCCAGTACACCTGCATCAGGTCCACGTGGTCACGTCCAAGCCGGCTGAGCGGCTTGTCGATGCGGGAAGCCACCCAGTCACGCGTCATGTCGCGCTGCTCAGCCCCAACGCAACACAGCTTGGTGAAGCACAGCGCCTTTGGTGAAGCTTTGCCGCTGCGAAGGTACGCGCCAACCACAGCCTCGGCGGGGCCGTAGCCACACGCCTCAGGGCCCATGTCGAAGGTGTCGATGCCCGCGGCCACGAACGCGGGGAAGTCCGCCACCGCCGCAGCGGCGTTGGTGCGGTCCGTCGCAGGGTCGCCCCGGTGGCTGCCAGACAGCTGCCAGCACCCCTTGATCACAGCGGAGGGCGTCACGGCAGCGGCGCCCAGAGGCGAACCGCGCGGCACCAAAGGCAGAGGGGAATCGTCGTATGCACGAGCCAGCGGTGGTGGCGCTAGAAGCGTCAGGGGCTGCAGCACGCCGCCCAGAAGAACCACGCCCCCGGCGGTGAGCACCTCGCGTCGCTGCGGCGCGGCGGAGGCGCAGCAAGGTGCGCGGCGGCGCGTCGACGCAGCGCGCGGTGTCACACCATGTGCCACTGGTGGAGCGCAGCACGTGCGTGAAGCACAGCGCTGCATGCTTGCACAGTTCTCGCGAGCAGACGATACGAGCAGGAGGAAGCAGGAGGCGGAGGCGATAGAGAGTGCACATCTTCGATGGGACGACTGCACCTACCAGCCTACTGTACTGCACGTACGTAGCCACGTCCGTTAGTTGGAAGAAGAAACGTAAACCAAGGCGCTTGAAGCGCTCAAAAGCAGCAGCAAGAAGAGACGCAGAGAGAGCGTGGAGGCAAAGAAGTAGCGCACTGAGGCAGTGGCCGAAACAGCGTCGGCGGCTATTGTTCCGCTGCTTCTTGGCCTCCACGCTCTTGTTCCGCGTCTCTTCTTGCTGCTGCCTTCTGAGCGCCTTGACAAGCGCCTTGGTCTTACGTTTCAGCCATCCAGATACCGCAGGCTGGAGTTTGCAGGGGTTTCACCAGCTCTGATGTCTGGTGTCGCTGGCCTCCTTGGCGGCAGCGGCAGCCTGCTGGACCGCCACGGCCTTGGTCGCCCTCGTAGCCTTGGCCAGCGCCGCGGACCAGCAGGCAGAGGTTGCTTAACAAGGAGGCCAGGGACGCCGCCGAGCTGGCCATGGCGGTGATGGAGGCCGGTGCATGCGCTGAACAGCGACGACCTGCGGAGCAAAAGCCACGCCGGGGCGACGATTGTCCACATCGCCGCTGCGGACGCTGAGGCTGAGGCCCGTGGGCTCACCGAGGCTGAGGCAACCAGCTCAAAGTGTAGCAACTCGGTGTGCTGCTGTCGAAGATGGCCATGGCCGCCTCGACGTGCTGCTGCACTTTGATCTGAGCCTCAGCCTCGATGAGCCCGCGGGCCTCTGCCTCAGCGTCCGCAGCGGCGTTGTGGACATTCGTCGCCCCGGCGTTGCTTCTGCTCCGCAGGTCGTCGCTGTTCAGCGCGTCCACTTGGCTGTGTTCCGGGGCCGTCCACAGCGAGTCGGCGGGCACGGCGGTGCGCGCCTCGGCCGCGGTGGTAAGGCAGGCCACCGCGCAGCAGCCACTGGCCGCATCAGCGCGCGGGTTCGCAACGGCCAGTGACGCGCACGCGGCCGTGTGTGTCTCTGAGTCCCTCAGTCGCTGCTAAGCTGCGTCTTTGGCGGGCGCGTGCAGAGGATGGCCGCCTCCTTGTCTGGGTAGTACCTTGGTCTCCTGCCAACCTCTGCAAAGCCGCAGCGCGCGTATAGAGCCCGCGCGCCCGCGTTGCTTTCCCTCACCTCCAGCAGCGTTGACCCCTCGGGGCCACACGCCTCAGAGACGGCCTTCTCCAGCAGCGTAGACGCGATGCCTCGCCGTCTCGCACACGGCCGCACCGCCAGCTCCAGCACGTGGCAGTCCCCAGCGACGCGCCACGCAACCACCACGCCTTGCAGCGCCTCCGGAGGCTCTTCAAAGGCTACCAGCGTGAGTGCGATTGGGCGTGTGATCTCCTCGGCAATCTGCCGCGAGCCCCAGGAGCTGCCGCAGTCGCGCAGCAGGAGAGCGATGGAGTCCACGTCACCGGCGTGCGCCGGGCGGATACTCAGCGCGCCGGAGGCGTGGCAGGGAGCGTGGCTGCGGGGATGGCGCAGCGGCGCAGCGGCGCGAAGCTCGCAGTGCGGCGTGCGAAGCGCAACAACGGGCCTTTGCAAGCATGCCGGCGGCATGGAAGTCGCAGAGGGCGGTGAAATGCGTGACGTCATTCCATAATTCTCCCATCATTTTGCAGCGCCCCCGCCATCGCATCGCATCGCTCTTGCACGCGTATAGGCGTTCCAGCGCATTGCGCGTGCGCGAGCAAGAAGGCGTGCACTGCATCGCTGCTCGCGTCGCTTCTGAGCGCTCCTGGGGCTCGTCCTAGAAAGTGCGAGAGTCTGCGGCTCTCGCTTCTCGCTCTGCGCAGTCCGTGGCCGCTCTCGAGCTCGATGCCGTCGCCCTCGCCGGCTGAAGAGCGGTACCACGAGGTGTTTTTGATGGAGCACGATGAGCAAAGCCCTCGGCGTGAGGCGCAGGCTGCAAACAACGTAAACGTCGAGGCCATCGACTACCTCCCCCCAGACTCTTACACCTACCGCGCTTGGCTACGCACACAGCCCGCGCACCGCGCATGGGCGCAGACGGCGCTTTTCGTGCTCATCGGCGCGATGGTGGGGCTAACAGCGTTCGGACTCACCGGATTCATCGACGCCCTTTCGTTTCTCAAAGTCTACACCGTTCGCGTGGCGCTGCGTCACCGCTTCGTGGGGCTGGCGTGGTTCTTCAACGCGTGTTACAGCATCGGCTTGGTGGCGCTCAGCGCAGAGGTGGTGCTGCGCTTTGCACCAGCGGCAGCTGGAAGCGGCGTGCCAGAGGTGATGGCGCACCTGAACGGATGCAAGCTGCCGCGCGTCTTCGAGTGGCGCACAGCGGCTGTCAAGTTCGTCTCCGCCGCCCTATGCGTCGGCAGCGGACTGCCTGTTGGCCCAGAAGGGCCTATCATCTTCCTTGGCGCCGCCATCGGAGGCCTGATGTCGCAGGGCACGGGCTTCCTGCGTCGCTCGCGCATCCTGCGCCGCCTGTGGCCCTTCGGTCGCTTTCGCAACAGTAAAGATAAGCGTGACTTCTGCACCGCGGGATGCGCCGCCGGCGTTGCCGCAGCCTTCGGCGCGCCCATCGGCGGCCTGCTGTTCGTCTTCGAAGACGTAGCTTCATTCTGGAACAAGACCATGGGATGGCAGGTCTTCGTTTCCTGCATGTTTGCTGTCTTTGCTCACGCCATGGCCGCCAGCATCCGGCACGGCGATCTGCTGGCTCGTGACGCCATCCTCTTCGAGGTGACTCGCCCGGTGAAGATGCACGCCCTCGCCAGCGGCGTGGCAATCGTCATCGGCGCCGCATGCGGCCTCGCCGCCGCCGCCTTCACGTGGGCTACGTTGGTGTGGGACACACGGGTGCGGTCGCGGCTGGTGGGTGCCAAGCGCTGGCGACGTCTAGCGGAGCCCTGCGTCTACATGCTGTTGTTCTTGACCTTTGCGATCGTGGTCCCCTTCGCCTTCCCGTGCCGCGAAAGCGGCTGCATCGCGCAACCGGATGGCGGTCTGGCGTGCCGCAACGACAGCGCCATCGCGCGCGATCTGTACGGCAGCGGGGAGGGCATGCTGCGCGAGCGCGCGGTGGAAGAGAGCGTGGAGACGTTCACCTGCCGTGCGTCGCGGGCTGAGACGGCGGCGCCCTTTTTGCCTCCCAGCACCACTGATGGGGGTGCCAACGCCAACCACTCAATCCCCGGGCGGTCCCTGCCGCTGCCCCGGCCAGACGACGGCACGCCGCCGCCCCAGCAGCGGCGCTACAACGAGCTGGCCACGCTGGCGCACGTCACTGGCGAGGATGCCATTCGACACCTCTTCAGCAGAGGCACCCACCTCGAGTTTGGCTACGGCGCGCTGGCCACCTTCTACCTGTTGTACTCGACGTTCGCGGCGCTGGCTGCCGGGTCATGCATCAGCAGCGGGCTGCTCGTCCCGTTCTTGCTGATGGGTGCCATCATCGGCCGCTTCTGCGGCCTCGTGTCCGTGGACCTCGCCACCCGCTGGGGCTACTCCGCGGCCGACCTGCTCGCCACGGACGAATGGGCGTGGATCGACCCGGGGGTGTTCGCCGTCGTGGGCGCCGGCGCGTTCCTCGGTGGCGGCATGCGGCAGGCGCTGTCCGTGACCGTCATCGTGGTTGAGATGACCAGCGAGGTGCACTTCCTGCTGCCAATCATGCTCGCCACCGCCACCGCCAAGTGGGTGTCCGAGGCGCTGCAGTCGCACGGGCTGTACCACGCCATCCTGCGAAACAAGGGGGTGCCCTTCCTCCCATCGGAGCCGCCGGCCGGCCTGCCGCTGGAGACGAGCACGGTGTGCGAGGTGATGGCCAGCGGCCCGGTGGTCTGCGTGCCCGAGACGGGACTCCTCTCCAGCGCCGCCAGCGCGCTGCGCCGCGGCGGCTACCACGCCTTTCCCGTGGTGCGCGCCTGCGAGGGCGGCGACATCCTGGTGGGCATCGTGCCGCGTGACCATCTGAGGCGGGTTGTCGCACGCGCCCTGGAAACCCCAGTCGGCGCCGCCATGCGGCCCCTCTCTTTCTACGAGCTGGAGGGTAAGGCCTCCGTCAGCGGCGTGCGGCCGCCCAGCTGGCCCGCGGATGACGGCGAGGACGCGTCGGACGACGAGCTGGACGAGGGAGAGGGCGAGCGGGGCACCCCGCTGCTTGACTCGCCGTCCTGTGGCGCCGCCGCCGCCGCCGCCGTGGTGGAGGATGCCTCCTGGGCCATGCAGCTGGACCTGCGGCCGTACGTCAACCGCAGCAACGTGTCCGTGCCGCAAACCTTCAGCGCGCAGCGCACCTACCTCGTCTTCCGCACCCTCGGCTTGCGCCACATGCCGGTGGTGGACGAACACAACCATGTGGTGGGCATGGTGACGCGCAAGGAGCTGCTCAAGGAGCGCCTGCGTGCGCGGCTGGCAACAGCAGCTGAGAGCTGAGTAAAAGTTCTAACATCGTCACATCACGCCACAAACAGCGTCTCGTGCAGCGCCACGGTGGGAGACGCTGCGCGGGACGTGGCGGCGCCGTTGGCCACGGGGCGCGGCGGCAGCACCGAGGCTGACAATGAGCGCCGGATGGGGCCGCAAAAGACCCCCTCGTCTGCCAGCGGGTTCAGGGTCGCGTCGGCGCCGTAAGGCTCAGGTGGGGCCGCCACGGCCGGCTTGCACTCGGCGCGCAAGGGCACCAGGAAGCAACGGAGCACGGTGTAAGGGGAGCCAGCCCACTCCACCGCCAGCCCAGTGCCTCCGCCGCCGCCCTGAGCCGCCTGCGCAGCCTTGGCGGCGCGCACTGCCGACGCAGGCAGCTCGGTCACCTTGTTGCGTGCATGGCTCTGGCGCGCAATCATGGCGTATTCGTGGCCGTAGCTCATCATGTCCTCATTCAGATGCTGGTGCATGGTCGCCAAGCTGATCTGGTTAGGCGGCCCGATGAAAGGGTCCTCCAGGTCGCACGCAACCTCGTTGCAGGCGACAAAGGAGAAGACGCTGATTGCGTTCATCAGGATTGCAACCTGCGATGCTGCGTGAGCTCTCTCCTTTCCTCCCAGCGCACGCAGCGCGCACCCACAAGTTCGCCGTCCAGGCAACCACCATCACCGGCGTGGTAAATGCGAACACCAGCAGGCTCAGAGACACCAGGTGTGCGTGCGGCAGTGGGAAGGGCGTCTCCACCAGCTTGCGTGCCTGCGCGAAGGCGTGCGTGGCCTCGGACATGAGCTGGTAGATGCGCGTGACGATTGGGGTTGGCGGGTGGCGGGTGCCGATGGAGAGGCCCTCATCGGCCAGTCGGTCCGCCATTGCGCGCAGGATCCAGGTCTGCACGAGGCGCACGCGTGCGTGCGTGGCCGCGAGGGCGGCACGCTCCTGCTCAGAGACGCCGCCAAGCACGGGGAGCTGCACAGCGCAGTTGAATGCTGCGTGCGCGTGTGCGCCCGTGCGCAGGCGGAAGGCGTTGAAGAGCGGGTTGGAGCGCAGGAACGCCTCCCCGCCGTTCTCCGCGTGCGGCCCAGGGCTCTGCGAGAGCACGATGCGCACCGATCCCGGCGGACGCGCCATCTCCTCGCCGCTGTCACGCAGAGCGTCCACCCACACGTCGCCCTCCGCAGAGCTGCCGTCCAAAGAGACGCGGCGGGGCGAGACGCGGCGGGGCGAGACGCGGCGAGGGGAGCCGGCGGCGGGCTCACCTGCGGCAGTCTGGGAGGCTGGCGCGGTGACCATGGGGCCAGCGGGCTGCAGGTTGTTCAGGTCCATATCATCCCGGAGGTACTGGCAGGCGCAGGCATGCATGAGGCTGAACAAATGAAGCACGTGCGCCCGCCAGAGCACCGAAGAAGAAGAATAGGCGCCTCCGCTGCGATTGGCAGCCTCGTCGAATAGAACCAGCTGCATGCAGGCGTCTGCCCAGCGGATGCGCGCAGTCTCCATGAACGTTCGTCCCTCCCAGAATCTGGCGATGCTCATGTTGACGCGGAACACCAGAATGAAGGCTATGAATGAGGTGTAGAGCTGGTAAGGAAACGGATGGAAGAACTGCGCAAGGAGAGTGAGTGAGCGCCAGGAGTCGACGCAGCGTGGTTTGCTTCACGCACCCACTTGACCGCGCACTGGGCCACGTTCAGCCCATCTTCTCCGTCCTCGCCCTCGGCGCTACCGAGTGGCTCCACCACGTGCTTGCACGTGAAGAGATAAAGAAGCACCGTCTCGACGCAGGAGAGCACCGGCAGGAGCAGGTTGCGCGTCAGAGGGCTGCCTCGCCCAAAGTGCAGCGCCAGCGGCAGCTGCCAGAAAGCCTTGCTGTATACGATCATGGCTGCAGCGGCGAGGCAGACTGGAACAGCGGTGGCGCTGACGGATGCCCCGAGGTGGCGCCTCTGGGCCAGTCGAACCGCGCAGGCTGCATACCGCTGGTCGTACGTGTCACCTCATGGTGGCAGACGGGTGCAGGAAGCTGCAGGCTCAGGGGCTGAGTGGTGCTGTGGAGGCAGGAGACTGAGAGCACCGTCTGGTGCTCCTCTTCTGCGACCGTCATCGCCGTCAACGCGGGCAGCAGGGCGGCGTGGACGTGGAGCGCGTAAGTCGCAGACTGACTGAGGTGAGGTGCATGCTGGGACAGACAGCGCCTGCCGCACGCACGCAAGACGGTATGCACGGATTCACGGAGGTCAGAGCCACGCCTCTAACCTCCCCGTTCAAGCACCCCACCAAGCTGCCGGTCCCAGCGAACACAACAGCGAGCGAGGGCGTGAGGATGAAGGGTCGCAGAGCGTCACACACGCACCCCCGCCCGTCCCGTGTATCTCCTGTACCTCCCCCTCTCCCTCGCGCAGCCGCCGTGGCTGGCCGCGCGTGCGTGCGGTGGGCGCCTGATGTCGCCCGTGGCTCCTGGCGCGCGCGTGGTGCTGACGGGCGCTGCTGGGCGACACGGTCGTCTGCTGCTTTCGCTGCTTCGGGGCGCCCAGTACGACGTGTTAGCCACAGACCTGGCGCCCTTTCCAGACTGCCCGGTGCCGTTTGTGCGCGCCGACCTGTGCGACGCAGCTGCCACCGAGGAGCTGCTGCGCGGGACGGTCGGGGTGATACACGCGGCTGCGGTGCCTGGTCCCTCCTCCACCACCCCACCCGGCGTGGACGCCTGCTGGGGGGACAAGCAGATGTTGGGCCTCGAGAAGCTCTCCCCTGCGACACTGCTGGAACAGAACGTCACCTCCGCCTTCCACGTCTTTGAGGCTGCTGCCAAGGCTGGCGCACGGCGCCTGGTGTTCAGCAGCAGCGTGTTCGCCATGGGGTGGAGCCACAACCCGCTGCACTACGCTCCTGCGTTTCTGCCGCTCACAGAGAGCCACCCAGCAACGCCGCACGAGAGCTACGGACTGAGCAAGCTGCTGGGAGAACATGCAGCTGCGTGCGTGGCACGCACCAGCTACCGCACCCGGGCACCTCTGAGCATAGCATCTCTTCGATTTACTAACCTGGTGTACCCGGACGCTGAGAAGACACTGCCCTGGGCGGCCCCGACAGACGCCGCGCCCGCCAACGTGCTCATGTGGCACTGGGCCAAGGCGCACGAGGTTGCGCAGGCGCACTTGCTAGCCCTGCAGGCACCCAGCCTTGGCGCTGAGCCACACGAGCCTTTCCTGCTGTGCGCGCCCACCACGCGATTCACGGACAGCAGCGCGCAGCTGGCGGCACGGTTCTACCCGGGCGTGGCAACGGAGGTTGTTGTGGGCAACGGGGCGCTCATCAGCACTGCAAAGGCGCAGCGCAACCTGGGATGGAGACCAACCACCGTGGATGCTCTGCGACAGTGAAGTGTGAAGTGTATGAATGCGTGTCACTTGTTTTGGGTGGTCCCGCCATGTGCACCGTCCTCAGAGGCCGCATCCTCCGCTCGCTTTCTCCGTGGTGGACAGGATGGACGAAGGGACGTATTATGAGCGGGTGCAGCGCGTGGCGCACATGATGGACGTGCGCACCGCGTTTGTGAGCGAGGAGGGTGTGGAGAGGGCCGTGGAGGTGCGCTCTGCATCTCGCTGACCTCTCGCCACACGCGCCTGCTGCTGCGCGCTGACGCTGTGTTGCGGCGCGCCGTCGCCCAGACCGTGAAGGCACACGACTCCGGGTTGCGGGTGGTGCCAGGCGCGCTAACACTCTTGCCCGTGGCTCGTGACCCTTCCTGACCCACTCCACTCCACAGCGCACGAGCTACACGCAGCGCGCAAGATCAAGGAAGCTATAATCCACCCGGACACTGGTGCGTCGCACACTCACTCAAAGCACGCACAGAGCAGACACCATGTTCAGACGCTGTGCTCTCGCTTCAGGCGAGAAAGTTTTCCTGCCCCTGCGCCTCTCCTTCATCGTGCCGGCCAACCTGGTGCTGGACACGCTGATGATGAGCGGTGCGTGCGTTCTGCGTGTGCGTTCTGTGTGGAGTGCACTCACCAGCACAACGCAGCTCGCGGCAGCGGGCAGGTCATCGCCGCACAGTGGCTCAACCAGACGTACAACGCGCTGCACTACCGCGCCAACAGCAACAAAAGCAACTCTGCTGCGGAGGAAGGGTGGTCCGTCTTCCAAGCATATGTGGGCGCTACTGTCTCCAGCGTCGGAGCAGCGCTATACGTGGAGCGCGCAGCCACTCGCGCGCCCGCAGGTGCAGCTTGGGCGCCGTACATGCGCCGCCTAGGACCGCTGGCGGCCGTGGCGGCGGCCGACGTGCTCAACGTAGGCTTGATGCGGCGCTCAGAGTACACGCAGGGCGTCAATGTGCGCACGGAAGAGGGCGAGGTGTTGGGTAAGAGCCGCGTTGCGGGTGGACTTGCTGTGAGCGCGTGCATTGCGGGGCGCGTGGCTGCCGCGACTCCTATCTTGACAATCCCACCGCTGCTGTTGCACCGACTGGAGCGCACCAGCTCGCTGGTCAGAGGCCGTCCGTGGGTGGGCACCGCGGCGCTGATGGGCATGGTTGCGGTTGCGATCCAGGTGTCGGTGCCCTTGACGTTTGGCCTGTTTCGCCAAACAGCCAGCGTGCCTTCCGACTGGCTGGAGCCACAGTTCGCAGCCAGGGCGCCGGGCCAGCGACTGGTCTACAACAAAGGGTTGTGATGCGCTGAGATGGAGCTTACATTCGACACAAGCACACACCGGAGACACCGACGGTGTAACGCAGCAAACGTATATATATCAATATATATACGACGATCAATTGCGATCAATTTCAGCGCGCGCCGCCCTGTCCTCTGCGTGCATGTCACCGTTGAGTTGTTTTGTGGTGTGATGTTGCTGCTGCGAGGTGCATGCAGAAAGGCGTCGCGTCTCACCCAGCCCTGGTCGCGTTTCTTGACCACCGCGCCCGTGGACGCAGCCCTGCGACGCAGCGTGGACACGTTCACCGTGCCGTCCTTCACGCTGCAGAGCGGATACGTGCTGCGCGACGTACGGCTGGTGTACGCCAGCTACGGGGACCCGCGGGCGCCCCTCATCCTGCACCCTACCAGCTTTGACGCCAAGCACGAGGAGCTGGAGTATGCTGTGGGGCCCGGGCGCGCGCTGGACACGCGCCGCTACAGAGTCGTGGTGCCCAACATGCTGGGCAACGGCCTCTCCTCCTCGCCCAGCACCCACGCCACGCGGGGCGCCTTCCCGCTGGTCACCGTGGCGGACAACGTGCAGCTGCAGGCGCGCAGCCTTTTTGCAGCACCTCTGTCGTCCGGCTTTCCTTACGTCCTGACCCTCACGCGCACCCTCTCGTCTCGTCAGCGCCGGCTGTTGTCCCACCTGAACGTCTGTTCCGTTGAGCTCGTCTACGGCTACTCAATGGGCGCAATGCAGGCTCTGCACTGGGCGGCACTGTACCCAGGTGTGGTGAAGCGTGTATTGGCCTCCTGCGGCCGCGCCAGCTGCGGCGAGTACGGCGCCGTGTTCCTGGAGGGCCTGCTGGCCGTGCTGACCAGCGGGTGCGACTTTGGCGCCCACGAGGATGGCTTCCTGGAGGAGGGGCCGCGCCTTTGCAAGCAGCTGGCGGCGTTTGGACGCGTCTACGCGGGCTGGGGCCTTCCAGCGGAATGGTACCGCGCGCAGCTGTGGCGGCAGCACGGGGCCCACGCGAGCCTGGAAGACTTCCTGCAGCGCAGCTGGGAAGCTTGGACAGCCAACGCAGACGCAAATGACCTGCGCGCCATGTTGCGCACATGGCGCGCAGCCAGCCTAGCGCACGCAGCCGCATGTAGCGAGTCACAAGCGCTGGGGAGCATCACAGCGCGGGTGGTGTACATGTCGTCTCCTGGAGATAGCTATTTTCCGTTGGAGGAGATTGAGGCTGAAGCGAAGCTCATTCCAGACGCTCGAGTCGTGCCGCTCACGCGCGAGTGGGGGCACAGGGCAGGCGACCCCTACCGGTCGGGCCAGGAGAATGACCGCGAGCTCATGAGGCACACGGTGCAGGAGCTGCTGCAGACGTGAATGACTGACTGAGCAGTAGTGCCGCTCGTATCTCATATCTAAGGCTGAAGCTCTGTGACGAATACGAGCCAGGGAGGCGCCGGCACCAATCTTGCGTGTACAGGCCTGATCAGTGTACAGTCGTACAGTCGTACACCAGCTTGAGACGCGCCTCCGGTTTCGCTGTGTTGTCTGCAAAGCAGCCAGAGCCAGAGGAAAGCGTGAGACTGAGCGTGATAAGACGGTGCTCCCTTTGCACGCGCCAATGCTAACCTCTCTGCTTCCATGCTACGCCGCGGAGGCGGGCCAGCGCGACTGCATGCGCCTGCGGCGCGTGCAGACGCCACTGTTTGCAGGGCGTCACCGGCCACCGCCAAGGCTGCCCAGACAGCTGCGCAGGGCGTCATGGGTCACCCCGCGCCGCCCGCTCGCTGCGAAGCCCGAGCCTGCAGTCGAGCCCACCTCAGGCGCGCCGCGTCCTCGCTTAAGTTTGCCAGACGCTGGTGCTGACGCGCCCTACCCTCTCCTCAGAGGCGTGCGAGGCGACCATCCTGGTTTCCTGCCCCGACCAGATGGGCGTAGTCGCTGCGCTGTCTCAGCTCCTGTTTGGCTATGGCGTCAACATCATAAGTTCTGACCAGTTCAGTGACATGACTGCAAAGTGGTACTTCCAGCGCCTGCACATCGATTTCAGCCGACTGATTGTGGGCGCGGACAACGTGCAAGTACTGGAGACCGCGCTGAACTCCACAGCCAAGCGGTTTGACATGAAGTGGTCAATCACTTACAAGAGCCAGCTGCAGCGCGTTGCTGTGCTTGTGAGCAAGCTGGACCACTGCCTTTACGACCTGCTCATCCGCAACCAGTCCGGGGAGCTGCCCGCCGAGATTGCGGTGATAATCAGCAACCACGCGACTCTGGAGCCGGTTGCCAGGCAGTTCGGCATTCCGTTTAGGCACCTGCCCATGGTGGGCGAGGACAAAGAAGCAGCCAAGGCTGAGCAGGAGGCTGCTGTAGAGGCGCTGATCAACGAGCTGAACGTGGACCTGATTGTCCTCGCTAGATACATGCAGGTCCTATCCACCGGCTTCTGCTTGCGCAACGCGACGCGCACAATCAACATCCACCACTCCTTTTTGCCAGCTTTTGAGGGTGGGCGGCCATACCACCGCGCGCATGACCGCGGCGTGAAGATCATCGGCGCCACCGCGCACTACGCCACCGCGGAGCTCGATGCGGGCCCCATCATCGAGCAGGACGTGACGCGCATCACGCACCGCGAGTCGGTGACCAACATGGTCCGCAAGGGCAAGGATCTGGAGCGATTGGTGCTGGCGCGGGCGGTTCGAGCACACCTCGAGTCCCGAGTCATCGTCTTCGGCAACCGCACAGTGGTGTTTGAGGAGAACGCGTGAGACTCTCTTCAAGACGCGCTAAGACCGAGACGGCCTGCTGCTGCAGCTCAAATTGCCGTACGTGCAGTGCAGCGACGGCTGCGTGTAACAGGCTAACAGCAGCGAACGAACAAAAGCAACTGCGATGTGTGGTGTGTGTGGTGATGCGGGGCGCCGGGGCCACTAGCTAGGTCACCCCGACGCGCCCGCTGGGCCTATTCCATGCTGCTCACTTCAGAGTTGTTGTTCGCGCCGCGCGTGGCGCTGGGTCGGCGGAAGTCTTTGCCTTGCACTCGCATGGCGCACACTTTCGTCTGCGCACACCAATCTGCAAGTGTGCTGCTCTCTGGGCCGCGCTCGGCCCGCGCCGTGACCCGTGCGCGCATAGCGTGCGCATCCACCGTATGCGGTGCGTTCCCGAGGCCACCGCAGTCTGTCCGTCGGAGTCACTCGCACCACTCGTGCCCCTCTGCCCTGCGGCCTGAGCGACGCTGCTGGCTCTGCCCGCACACGCCGCGCTGCTGCACTGCCACAGCGCGTTTCAGCGCCTGACGTCTCGGCGTCGGCTGCCCTCCACAAGCAGAGGGCGGCGCTGCTGTGCCCAGTCTCTCCTGTCTCCAGTCTCCGGTCTCTGGTCTCACCCTCAGAGCTTGGGGCACCGCCTGTCAACCGCCCGTCAAGTATTTCCTCGTCTCCTTCACGGACCTCTTCGGAGTGCAGCGCTCCAAGCTGGTGCGTTTTGGGGAGGCTGCAAAAGCACACCGCTGCTACAGCGTGCGTGCCCCACGTGAGCCTGCCCCCGCCTCACCCCCCCCTGAGAACCCAGGTCCCCACGGCGGCCATGGACGACATGCAGCGCGTGGGCGCCTCTTTCGCTGCGTTCGCAACCTATTTAGACAGCAAGCCGTCTGAGCCAGGTGTGCAGTTGTTTTATTATCGCGTTGTCTGCGCAGCGCTGAGCGCGCGCTGCACAGACACGTTTGCTATGCCGGACGCAGCGTGCGCGGTGCAGCTGCCCTGGAAGCCTGAAGTAGCATGGGTTCCTGCGGACCTGTACTGCCGTGGCGAGGCCATCGCGCACGCGCCGCGTAACCTGCTCAAGAAGCAGGTGGACAAGGCCTCTGCGCGCGGCCTGTGCATCAAGTCGGGCGTTGAGGTTGAGTTCTTTCTCCTTACTCCCGACGGCAGCGCCCCGGCTGACAGCGCTGACGTCTCCACCAAGCCCGCGTACGAGATGCAGGCGCTCATGCGCCGCTATGACGTCATCAGCACCGTGTGCGATTACATGGTCCAGCTCGGATGGGAGCCATATCAGAACGACCACGAGGACGCCAACGGCCAATTTGAGATGAACTGGGGCTACACAGACGTGCTCACAACCGCGGACCGTCACGCCTTCTTCAAGTTCATGCTGCGCAGCTGCGCCGAGGCTGCGGGGCTGCGCGTGACGTTCATGCCCAAGCCGTTCGCCAACCGCACCGGCAGCGGGGCGCATGTCCATGTTTCAGCCTGGGGCGCACCGGACAGCGCCCAGGAGGATGTGAACCTCTTCCGCGACCCGGCTGGAGAGCTGGGCCTCTCGCCGCTCGCATACAGCTTCATCGCCGGCGTGTTAGCCAGCGCAGAGGGCATCTGCGCCGTCACCAATCCTACGGTGAACAGCTACAAGCGCCTCAACGCCTCCGTCACGCGATCCGGGGCGACGTGGAGCCCCAACACTGTGACCTACACGGGTAACAACCGCACGCACATGGTTCGCATCCCAGACAGCAACCGCTTCGAATTCCGACTGCCCGACGGCGCCGTCAACCCCTACTTGGTGCAGGCTGCGCTGGTGGCTGCGGGGCTGAACGGGGTTGACGCATCGTTGCACCCGGGGCCCCGCAGCGATGGCAACTTCCAGGAAGAGAAGCCGCCCCCGGGCACCCGCACGCTGCCCGCCAACCTGTTGGACGCGCTGCGGGCGCTGCAGGCTGACGCGGCGCTGCGTGCTGCGCTGGGGGAGGAGTTTGTGGGGAGTTACGTGAAGCTGAAGATGGCGCAGGAGTGGGCACCCTACGCGGCACACTTATCATCGTGGGAGCTGGCCGCCACGCTGGACGTGTGAGCCACGTGGCGCGCTGTAACTCTGTAACTGGGCACATGTATACATGACCTGTAACTCGTGGCAGCAAAGTCTCGCTCGTTCGTGCGAGCTGGGGTCCTCACGCAACAGCTGGCACCACCGGGTGCAGGCCTGACGTCAGCCTGGCGCCACTGACCAGCCCGCAGTCCAGGTCGCCGCCGCCACGCTCCACCCAAGTGTAATGCATCGTGCCCAGCCGCGAGTCAAACCTCACCGAGTCGTTTGCCCACCTCGTCACGTACGCTCGCCGACGCACAGCGCTGCTGCTGTTGCCTGGCGCGCCGTGCACCAAGTAGCTGTGAAACACTAGCACGTCGCCCGGCTGCATGTGCCACTTGAGCACCTTGGCTTGCCCGCTCGCCTCCATCGCGTCGATGTCTGGCAGCGGGGGCAGCTCACCCTTGCTGCCCGCATAGCGCTGCTGATCGCCGCTGAAGCTGTCGATCTGGTGCTTGAGCTGCCACTTGTGGCTGCCAGCAACGTATTTGAGCGCCGTCGTCTCCGGCACCTCGTCCAGCGGCGCCCACACGGTGCACACGCTACCGCCCTGCAACTGCCAGTAGCTGTGGTCTGTGTGCCAGGCGGTCTCCTTGGCGGTGCCAGGCTCCTTGACAAACAGCTGGTCGTAAAAGAGGTTCACCTCCTTGGCGCCAGTCATCGCCTTCACCAGCTGCAGGGAAGAAGCGAGCCCAGTCAGCCCAGAGCGAGTGCGGGAGCGCTCTCTGGACAGAAGGGCGTCGTGGTGGGTCGCACCGCCGCTGCGGGCGAGTCGAAGATGAAGTCCCTGAATGTGCTCGACCGGCGCCACAGGAACTGGTCGTCGTGAAAGCGTCCTGGCGCGCGCGTGGCGGGCGCGTGTGAGAGCCCAGGTGTTGCCTGGTGCACGGGGGGTCACTGAATAGGCGCTCGGCTCCACACACGCCCCTGGGCGCGCTCTACGCACCCGGCTGGCCTGGCGGCACGTGCTCGTCGCAGAGGGGGCCTGGATGAGCCAGGTTGTACTCTACGCCCTCGCGCAGTCTGCCGAGCCACATGTGGCTAAGCACGTTCCTCAGGCACACCACGCCATCGCGCTCGTACGTGGCGCGGTGCTCGTCCGTCACGCTGCGCGTCGCGCGTCAATGAGGAGGCGGAGACGCAGAGGCCCGGAGCGCAGCGCATGCCTGACTGACAGCTTGCTGAGGCCCCGCCACCCGCTCGGACGAGCAACTGCCCTCACCTGGCGCACCGCGTGCAACATGCGCAAAGATAGAGTGTGCGAGGGAGGCACGTGTTTCGTACATAGCAAACTCTACTGCATATCACGCACAGATGCACTTCGACCTCCCTTCGTTTGGCGCGTATCGCCGTCCATGAGCAGCGTGTTTCGGGGCCACGGACTGCTGCGCATGTTCTCTCCGAAAGCATTCGCGTCTGCCAAGGTGCAGCACCGGCTGTTGGCCTCTCCTCAACTCAAGGCGTCGCTCCTGCTCTTGCTGTGCCTCTCCGGGGCCATTTGCAGTCTGAAGCTCCTCAGCGTGCCGCCGCCGCTGGACGTGGCGGTTGCGGGCACGACTCTGGAGCGGCGGCAGCTCTCGCCGTCGGTGGTTCACGGACCAGCGCTGGTGCCGCTCGACCCTTTGCGTGAGCCGTGGAGCCAGCTGAAGAACCGCCACGCGGGCGCGGAGTGCCTGTTCATCGGCAACGGCCCCAGCCTCAACAAGATCGACTGGAGCTTTGTGGACGCGGCAGGTTTCCCTGTTATCTTCGGCGTCAACAAGATCTACCTGGGCTTGGAGACCTTCAACCTGCGCATCAACTACCTGGCGTGCACCAACCGCCGCATCTTGACGCCCGAGCAGTCGCTGAGCGTACGTCGCTGGCCCATGATCTCGCGTGTGTGTGTACTCGCTGTAGAACGCTCACCCGGTGGCGTATCCGTGCTCCGCAGGCGTTCACGGAGGTTGTTGACAAGGACGTGGTGAAGTTCTTCCGCGCCGACCGGTGGATGCGCAACAGCAGCTTCAACGCGCGTCACAACGTGGTCCCAGTGCGCTCCGTCAGCCTCTGCAACGCCACCACTTGCCGCCTGGCCGTGCCCCACCCGGCGGGGGGGATGGACTCGCTGGGTCACCGGCTGATGCGATACGTGAACGACACGCGGGTGTGCGCCTCCGCCTGTCGCGCCTGCTTCTGCGACCCCAGCAAGGCGTATGTGGAAGGCAACACAGTCACCTTCGCCAGCCTGCAGCTGCTGTACTACCTGGGCTGCCAGAAGGTATACCTGGTGGGTGTTGACCACGCCTTCGTGCAGTCCGGCCTGCAGAACAGCGCCCAGACGTTGGAGGGCGACGACCCCAACCATTTCAGCGCCGCGTACTTCGGCGGCGGGCAGACGTGGGACTTGGCAGACCTGGAGAGCAGCGAGACGCACTACCGCTTGGCCAAGGAGCGCTTCCAGGCTGACGGTCGAGAGGTGGTGGACCTCACCATGGGCGGCCGCCTCAACGTCTTTCGCAAGGCTGACTACCGCCAGCTCTTCCGCAAGGACGGGGGCACCGCGCGCCACGCGCCCGCATGAGAAGGGATGTCGCCGCCACGTGCGTGTGTGATTCACCACTCTTTCACGGAGCCAGGGCGTCCGCTCTCACCGCCCTCGCTCTGGTAACCGCCGCCGCCGTCGCCGTCGGCCAGTGACGCGGCGCTGGTAGCGCCTGCGGAGGTTGCGCGGCTGTGTGGCCGAGATGAAGGCCAGCTCCCCTCCCCCTGCGAAGAGGCGTCGAAGTCGCAGGAGGAGTCTGGGGCCGCCGTCCAGGGGTGGCGCTGCACCATCCATGGCGCGTCAGCCTCCAGCCCGGCTCCCAGCAGCGCGTCCAGCCCGCCGTGGCGACGCAGCGCGTGCACGATTGCGCCCCGCTCCGCCCACAGCAGCGCATCCACGTCAGCAGTGTCAACCTCCAGCAGCCCACTTCTGCGGCTCATAGGGCGCGCGGAGAGCGCAAGCAGCGCGCCGCAGGCGTTGCGCACGCACGCAGGACTCAGCGCATGCGAGCGCATGGCGGCCAAAAGCAAGGCGGGCGCGCCGCATTGCAGTGCCAGCGCTTGGGCTGCCGCGCCGCGAGCAAGGGCGAGCGCCCATACGGCGCCGCACGCAGCCTCTGCGACCCGCACGTGCTGCGGGTGGGTTGCCAATGACGAGATGGCGCCCGCCAAGCCTCGCTCCGTGGCAACGCCGCAGCGCAGGTGCAGGCGCAGCAGCGCTGGGGTGGTGAGCGGCAGGCGCGACAGCAGCGCGCATGCGGCTGCTGCAACGGAGGGTGACTGAGGGAAGCTGCGCATGGCCAATGAGGCGCCCTCCATCGCGCCCAGGCGCACCAGGCGCGCGTGGGCGGCAAAGAGGAGGGGCTCAGGGCCGGCGAGATGGGCCAGAGCTTCGCACGCGCGCGCAGCCGTCTCCTCGCAACACGCGCTGCCCGCGCCGCTGGCGAGCGTCACCAGCGCAGATACGGCCCGGTCGCCGGCGGCGCGGCGGGCCACCGCCGCGGGCACCGGCGACGAGTGCGCAGGCGTAGGCTTGTGCGTGCGCGCGGACGCCGCCCATTCAACCGCAATGCGGCGCAGCTCGGCCGCATAGGCGCGCCCCGCCGCCGTGGGCTGCTGCGGGGCGGACCGCACGCCATGGCGCCCGCCGTCGCCACGCCAGGTGAGCTTCGCGCGCCCCGAGAAAAGCAGCTGCTGGCGGCGCAACGCCTCAGCCTCTGAAGGGAAGTGGAAGGGCGGCAGCACCGGGGCGGGCGCTCGCGCTGCGGCGCGGGCGAGGCGGCGCCGCTGGGCGCGTGCGGCCAGGGCGGAGCGCAGGGCGGCAGAGAGGCGCTGCGGCCACCTCCGGCCGCGAGAAACCCCGGTGGCGGCCCACGTCGCCGCCAGCGCCACCGCGAGGCCGGACGCGACGCGGCCGGGTGGGGCCGCGTCAGCATCCCGGTTGACAGCGAGGAGTGGCGACCCCCGAAAGCGCGCGTCCACCGCAGCCGCCGCGCTTGCCTGGGGCAGGCTGCGCCGCCTCTGCAGCGCCGTGACGTCATCGCGCGCCTGCGCGGCCCTGGCCGCCTCCCAGGCGCCGCGCTGCTCGGCTTGGGCGAGCCGCTGAGCCGCCGCGCGCGCGTCGGACGCCTCCTGCTCTCGCTGCGCCTGCGCAGCAGCCGCCACCTGCGCGAGCACCCGCCGCGTCGCCTCACGCACAGCCCCCAGCTCCGCCTGGGCAGCCTCCAGCTCGGACAGCGCCAGCAGCGCCGCGGCGCGGGCAGACTCGGCCGCGGCGTCGTGCGCCGCCCGGCTGCCCAGCCGGGCGGCCAGCGCCTCGCCCTCCAGCCCGTCCAAGGCGGCCTCCTCGTCGCGCGCAGCCTCCGCGGAGCGCGCGGCAGCCTCCGCGGCGGCGGCGGCGCCCCGGGCCTCGCGCACGCGCACCTCAGCCTCGCGCTCAGCCTCCGCCTGAGGCGCATCGCCAGCAGGACGGCCATCCGCCTGAGCGTGCGCATCCGCATCCGCGTCCGTGCTCGGGGCTTGAAAGGCCGGGAGGTGGTCGGCGCCGTCGGCGGCGGACGGCAGCGAGAGGCGCCGGGCCGCGTCCTCCTCCCCGCCCTCCGCGTGGGCGCCGCCGCCACTGCCGCGCCGCATCCATGCGTGGAACCGCGCGCTGGATGCGACGGCAGTGCGCGCCCGGCGCACCGCACTGGACAGGTGGCTCGACGCGGCGTCGGGCTGCGCCCCAACCGTCTGCTGCGGCGCCGCCTCCGTCGCGCCTGCACCTGCGTGCGCTGCTGCTGCGGCGGCGGGACTGCCGCCTGCGGGGTGCGCCTGCGCCTGACGCGAGGGCGCCCCAGTTTCAGCGGCGCGCGGGTCAGCCCCTCCTCGAACAGCCTCCAGCTCTCCCTGCAGCCTCGACAGGCGCGCCTCCGCCGCCCGCTTCGCCCCAGCCGCGCGCTCCATGCGGTGCGCCTCCTCCATGGCCCTCTGCGCCGCCTGTGCGTCGGCCGCGGCGCCAGCGGCAGCCGCGCGCCGCGAGTCCGCAGCAGCAGCAGCCGCCAGCTGCGCGTGCCTCTCCGCCGCGGCGCGCGCGGCGGCAGCGTTCTGCGCCCGCAGCGCCTCCAGCTCCAGCCGGAGGCGTGCCAGCTCCAGCTCGCTCCTGCGTCGAGACGCCGTCGCGGCGTTGCCGCGCTCCTCGTCGCGGCGCTGCTCCAGCCGCTGGGCCGCAACTGTCGATGCGCCCTGCGCCGCAGACTGCGCCCGCCGAGCCTTGGCGTCGCGGGCGGTGAACGCCGCAGCTTCGCCACGCAGGTGACGCAGCTCCTCCTCAGCGGACTCGCGCTCCTCTGCGGCGGCAGCCAGCGCAGCGGCAGCCTGCAGGCTCGCGCGCGCAGCCTCCCTCTCGGCGGTGGCGGCGGCGGCGGCGGCCGCGTCTCGAGCAGCCTCCACCGCGTTCAACTCGCTCAGAGCGTCGCTCAGAGGTTCGCTCGCCTCCTCGCTGCCAAGCACAACCGGGCCGCCCGCTGGCTCTGCGCCCCCTGCTGCAGCCGCTGACCAGTGACCCGCCTCGCGAAGCGCATCTTGTCGCGCGGCCAGGAGGAGGTTCTTGCTTTGCTCGTTTGTCCCGCTTTCTTGTCTAGCGGGTGAGGCCTCATTCGCGCCGCGCCTGGCGCTCGCCCCAGCCTCCCTCTCGCGTCTCTCCGCGTCGCTACGCAGCGCCGCCAGGCGCAGGCGCGTGTCTGCGTCCAGGCTGGGCAGCTGCGCCTCCCCCCCCTGCACGTTGGAGGCGCGAGCCGCCTTTCGCGCCCGGCGCACACCCTCCAGGCGCCCCGCCAGCTCCGCCAGCTCCGCCAGCTCCGCCTTGGTGGCTCGCGGGCGGGACTTACCCGAAGGCGTGCCCGCCGGAGCTGTGGGGGACGCAGCACCGCCCTCGTGCGCAGCCGCACGGCCAGACGCCTCCGGTGAACTCGCTTGCAGGGCCGAGCCGAACTGCGGCACGCCGCCAGGATACGCCTCCACCCCGCCCTGCTGCTGTGCGTCCGCAACGCGTGGGCTGCTGCGTGTTGCAAATGCAATGCAAAGCGTCAGTGCTCAATTCTGGACCACGCGCGCAAGGAGCTGCTCCAGCGCACCACAGCACGCCCACGGCGAGGCACGCAAGCAGCAAGGCGAGCGGCAGCAACGCGGCGTGGCGAGTTTGACGCCGCATGTCGCTGAAGCGTGCTAGCGTGAAGCAGCGAGCTTCAGGCGCTGCATTTCTTGGAGCGATACATCAGCGGTTCTGCGACGCGTTTAGTGTTTCGAATTTCGTACGACTCTGAAATGCAAAACTCAGCGTAAGGCTACGCAACTTTCGCTTCCACCGCCATGCGTTGCATCTTGCCGCAGGCTGCGCCTGGCTCTGCGCGCGCGCGCGGTCAGCCGCTGTGCTGTAGCGCGCGTCCCGCCGTTGGGTCGCCCCTTCGAGACTTTGAGGCGTTCGTGCGTGACGCGCAGACCCGTGTCTGCGCTGACTTTGCCGCTTTGGACGGAGGCGCCCACTTCTGCAGCGACGTGTGGTCGCGCGAGGGCCCCGAGTCCGCAGGAAGCGGCGTGACGCGCGTGCTGGAGGGCGGGCGGCTCTTCGAGAAGGCGGCAGCCAACGTGTCCGCCGTCTCTGGACGTCTCTCCGCCGCCCGCGCGTCAGCAATGCTGGGCCGCGGACGCCCTGGCGTGGACCCTTCAGGTGGACAGCGCTACGAGGCTGTGGCGTTGAGCCTGGTGTTTCACGGCGCCAGTCCGCACGTGCCCACCTTCAGAGCTGACGTGCGCGCCTTCTCGGTTGAGGACGGCGGCGTGTGGTTCGGCGGCGGCGCGGACCTCACGCCAAACTACCTGGTGGAGACCGACGTGCGCGCCTTCCACTCCTTCTGGGCGCACCTCTGCGACCAGCACCAGGCGCACACGCTGCCGCCGCGCGCGCTCTACTACGCATACAAGCGACACTGCGACGCGTACTTCCACATCCCAGCTCGCAGGGAGCACCGCGGGGTCGGAGGACTCTTCTTCGACGACGTGCCGCAGGGACGGCACGCCAGCCAGCCGGGCGAGCCTGCGCCGCTCGACGCAGAGGCGTTCTGTCGAGCCGTGTGCCAGGGGTGGCTGCCTTCGTACGAGCCCATATGCGCTGCGCGGAGGCTGGAGCCGTTCACAGACGCGCAGCGCACCTGGCAGCTGCAGCGGCGAGGGCGCTACTTGGAATTCAACCTGTTATACGACAGGTGCGGTGATGGAGTGCTGTAGCGCTGCAGAGCTCGCTTTCTTTCACTGATTGACTCTTCACTCTCTCGCGCAGGGGCGTGCGCTTTGGCCTGGATAGCGGACGTATTGAAAGCGTCATGGTCTCTGCGCCGCCGCTGATCCGATGGGACTACAACGTCACTCCGGAGCCCGGCAGTGCGGAGGCTGCGATGGCGGCAGTGCTGCATGAGCCGCGAGAGTGGGTGTGAACCGATCAAAGACGTTCAAGACCGACGCTCTTGTTTCTAAATGTCATATGACACGAGACGTACAAGCCACCTCTTCAGGCGATCACGCAGCAGCCGGCATCAGCAGTGACAGTGCGCTTGCCGGCGATGATCTCGTCCAGCTTGCTCTGCGTCTCCTTCAGGTATCGCTCAGCAGCCGGGTGGGCCACATTCTTGCGGCGCTCCACGGAGATCTGAGGCACGGCGTGCAGCCAGGCGTCGCGCTGCTCGTGGGTGTCGAAGCAGCGCGCACACAGCCAGCCAATGTCGTGGTTGTCGTTGTCTCCGTCGTCCACGATCTTCTTCTCCAGGGCCTTCTTTACCTCCTCGCGCGTCCAGTGCGCGCGCAGATGCGCCAGCGGCACGGCCTCCATGGCAGCAAAATGCGTGACAGACGCCTCCTCCAGGGCAAGCACCGCGCTCTTGACGGCGGCCATCTGGAAGGGCTTCTGGCTGCAGCGAAGCTTGATGTTGGTCTCCACAGTGCCCAGCAGAGCCAGCAGGTGCTTGCTGGGCACCTCGGAAGGGCTGTGCAGCTTGGACGCGTCCGGCACCTTCTGCGCCAGCAGCGGGAACAGCAACGTCTCCTGCGCACAGTGAAGGGT
>Ga0049083_10000035_pt1 | contig 32868 bp, 27 predicted proteins | sample GreLakmeMI27MSRF_FD_66719 | JGI IMG/M metagenome (GOLD analysis project Ga0049083, IMG submission 66719) | Freshwater lentic microbial communities from great Laurentian Lakes, MI, USA - Great Lakes metaG MI27MSRF | ecosystem: Environmental > Aquatic > Freshwater > Lake | place: Great Lakes...
CATCAATATAAGAACACTGAATGTGGTGTCTTTTCAATGGTATTTCAGATCCGTTGGGTAGAAGGACTACGCAAGAATAAATTGATTAAATTCGAAGATGTCATATCGCATCGCATGCAAGACGATGAAATCCACATGTTCCGAAAGAAGTTGTTTCGGCCGAACACGAAAGCCACTGTGGGTGGTCGACGCGTTAAAGCAGTTAAAAAGAATAAACCTTCAAACCTCAAGAGTGGGCCATAAATATGAAAGGCCAAACACCACGAGAACTTTTTTTATCTCAGTCAAACCTTGATCATTTGACTGAACTTGCCTCTCACTTTATCTTTGACCATCAAAAGATACGTATTGCAGATGTTCTCACACCCGTGTTTGTTACAGACTCTATAAAGGCAATCATGGTCCAAGTGGCAAATGACGTACGTACAGGTGTCCTTTCGCTTGATATAGAGGGCATGAACAAGCGCGTTCTATCAGCATCCATCCAAAACCTCTTGAGAGCATACCAAAACCAAGCATCGCCTCCCACCCAACAAGCGCATATGCTTCGTGATGTAAATCCCCCATTGGTTGAAGAAGTGGCGGTTGATAAGGATCGTTTGTTTATGGAAAAGCTACAAGAACTAGAAGTCACGCGTAATAATCCGATTGATGCAAAACATACAAAGCCACAAAGTCAATCTCATTCACAATCGCAATCCGGAACACAAGATCCTATCAAGGCCGTGTCTGATATTCTTCTGCCCCAAGCGAACCCTATGGCTATTCCCACATCCATCTCTACGGTTTTTATGCCCACACCAGCAAAGAAAGGTCAAGAACTCGTCATCAACTCGTGGCAACGTAATTGGATCCAATACCCTCAACGAAATGCGTTCCAATGGAATGGGCCACTGCCCCCGTTCATAGACTTTAGTGCGACGCGCGTAGCGAGCATCATGGTACCGCAATCAGTTCTAAAAAAGTCCCCCTACATTGTTTTACAGTTCGAAGGTGCCGGAGGGAATATGTCACAAGCAATCGTGGTACCTGATACGAGCTCATCCATGCATTCACCATGGATTTGCTACCGGCCGATCATGGAGAGCTTTGGATACTTCAAATCCATTGCGTGTCCATGGATTGTGAAAGCTTTCACTGCAAACGGTGTGTTATTGCCCCTTGGGAGTGATGGAGGCACTGTTAGCGTGATGTCTCATGACCAATTGGTGGTGAGCGACCTTGCCATTCGTACAATTGACATTGAAGACCAACTATGGGTGTTTGGGCAAGGTGGCGAGGTGTTTTGGTGCGAAGTTAGTGAGATACAACGGGATGTATCTCCATTCTGGATTCGATATAAACACGATGAAGGTGCGACATTCAAAAGTGTAGAGGGATCGTTGTTGAACTTTTCGAAGCAGTGGAGCATTATTTTGGATGTTCCGCGCGCGAAGTAGCAAGAAACGACTATTCCGAACCAATGGCAATTACAATGGCAAGCACCGCCCAAAGAATTCCTGTTAGGATTTGGAATCGCATGATGAGGCGAAGTTTTTCGTTATCTGATATTGCGTTTGGCGTAACGTTACGAACAGGGAAGTTGACGCGTGACATGATGACATAAATGAGAATGCCAAGCAAGTAGAGAAGGATCAAGTGCATGTATACCTTGCCGGAGTTGGCATGGAAGTTCACGTAGTTGAATATGATGCGCATGCGGTACATGTCGAGGTTAATGATCATGACGAATGCAATGAGGGTGAGTGTGTATAGAATGAGATAGCCAATCACTGCCCACGTCATGTTTTTGACGACCCCGCGCTCAATGAGCGAGACAATTATTGAACCTGCCAAAATTCTTAGGAAAAGAGTGACGAATACGAAGATGATCTTGTCCATGCGTGTGATGGCTAGCACTTTTCGTGGAATGAGGTTGTTCGTTTCAAGGGCCTCCATGAAGCGATCGCGCATTTCAGACTCGTTGGTCTCATTACGGTTGTTCATGTAGTCGTTGAGCACGCGACTGAAGAGAGAGTCCGATGTGAGAACCGACATGGCCGGGTTAACACGTCGGGAATGCACCTTGATGAGCTCGCCCACGACGTTGTTGAGAATGTTTTCAAGACCCTTTGTTATGGTGTTCACATTGAAATCATTATTTTCAGGGGAAGAAGTTGCGTTGTCCGCGGCCTTTGGTGCGTCGTTGTTAAAAGGCCTTTGATTTGGTTTTGGCCCCCCTTCGGTTTCGGGGGCGGGTTTGGGTAAAGTGCCATCCTCGTCACCGGTAATCGATCGATCAAGCGGTGCCCTCGGTTGCAGAGGGTCTTGTTGTGGTTGTTGCGCATTTAGTTCTTCGTAACGTGCTTCAAGTTTTTTTAATTGATCAGCTATTTTCCCATCTGCCATTTGACCTTGATTGCGAAGTTGAGCTATTTCATTTTTCAAAACTCTTATAGTGTCTCTATCGCCTTGAGAGCCATAATGGTTCCCGTAGCCGTATGGTTGACTCTTAGCTGCAAGTTCACGTTGTTGTTGGATAGCAGACGCTTTTCCCTTGGCAATGCGGAAGGCATCGTTGAAGGCATTTTCAAAGTCCGTCAAGAATGATGAGATCTCATTAAACACTCCCTTATTTCCCTTGTCACCTCCTTCGATCTTCTCTTCCATTGTCGTGACAAGAATACCCACAAGCTTGATGATAAAAGGCGTACGTGGTTCCCCATCGAGAAGCTTTGCGAGTTTATTTTGAATGGTCTTTAGCTTCTTCTTTTGGTCGTCAATCGTCTTCTTGAACTCTTCCTTCATTGCAACACCCTCCTCTTTCAAGTAGTTGTAAGCACCAATTACCTGGTTCTCCTCTTCCTTGCCTTTGGGTGGTTCAGCATTACTATCGAGCTTTGTTTGATTGAATCGCTCGACTTTCTTTTGCATATTTTGGAAAGCTGTAATGCTCGCATTGAGATCGCGCTTCACTTCCGTGAGCTCGGTTAATAAGGCCTTGCTATGCTCCGCCATTGCTTGAGGGTTGTTAACATCAAGTTGTCCTTTTACGGGTTCGGGCGCACCCCCGTAGATAACATCACGGACTAGCTTATCAAACTCCTTTCCGGGCCGTTTTCCGCCGCCATTTGATGACACTTTAGGGCTTGGGCTTGTCCTCTTTACCATGGGATTAACATCATTAGAGAATTTCATTGAGTTTTTATACGCCTCACGTAAGTTGTAGTTTGTCACATTGCCAATGCTACTATCAGAAGCATCAAAATCAAGACGAATGTTTGTGAACAAGACAAACTTGGGTTTGATGTTCTCTAATGTGGTATCGTTGGTGGGATAATCGTGTAGAAGGTTCCCTGGGAAATGTGATTTCGTGGCCACCTTGTTTGATTGAAGATAATCAGTGTATTTTACAAGATCAGATAAAGTGTCATTTATGAAGATCCCTTGGAATCGGATGGGGCAATGCACGTTATAAATGTAGTTGATGTTCCAATTATGAACGTGCAAGGCCACACTATCTTTTATTAGTTGAAGGCTATTTTGAACTTGTTGAAGAGCATCACGTTGAAATGAATTGGTTATTTCTTTACTTCTTATGTTCGCCGGTAACATCCCACTTGAGTTAAATCGTGGGAGCTTCGTCAAGTCTATAGTTGAGAAGAAGGTCAATGATCTTAGTTTTTGTTTAAGAAGTGGGAGTGTAAGTGTGTCTGTTGAAATTGTAAAAAATGTACGATCATTGAAGTGAACTTTGATGAAATCAGGAACGATTTCCGTTATTTTTGCTATTTGCTTGCCTACCTTAACGTCTGTGATAGGGAGCCTGTTACCGAGTAAGCTGTCCTTTGAAATTTTTTGCACTGTGTAAAAAGCCCCTTTTTTATCATAGAAAACATTGAGAAGAATTGATATGAACGCATTAAAGCTTGGTGCTTCTTCTAAAAATCTACTTTCATATCCTTCAAGCAAACCATCAAGTTTCAAGGCAGACTCTTGTAAATTTGATAACCATTGTTGTTCAGCGTCGTCTCTAGTATCAATGTAGTATTGAGTAGTTGAGTCTTTTGTTAAGCTTAATCGTAGTTTTTGCATAATATCACCGTGTTCGGTTGCATATATGTTTTTGACGATGATACGAAGTAAGTTAGTTATATTGTAGCTTGACATGTTGGACGTGGTTAAGATTTCTAGTTCATTTAAGAATGCCTTCAATGTTGTTGTGTCTGATTTTGTTGTAAAGAAGTCATTAATTTTTAAGTTTTTTCCTACTTTTTGAACTATTTGGATTGTTGACACGTATGCTAAGATGTAGTTAAACAGATTATAGTTGTTGAGGAATAAGTCTTTGTCATTCAACAAATGTTTTGGATAATGACCGGAATTCAACAATTTCCTCCACATTTTGGTGTTTATGACACAACCATTTGAATTTTCTTTCAAGATACCAGCATCAAGGTTGAAATCTATCACATCATACGTTTTTATGTTCTCAAAGTACATAGACTGGATAGCGTCCACTTGTTCGCTGCCTGCCATGTCCATTATAGAAATGTAACCCATGACAGAATTTGCTTTCTTAACTTGAATATCAATGATGAGATGTGATCGACTGCTCTCAGGGTTATTAGGTGTCAAACGAATGTGTCTTTCCTCTGTTTTCCATTCGTCTTTACGTTTGTGAGTTGGATCTTCTTCAACGATCAAGGTAGGTGGTAAACTCATATCTCTTTTTCGGTCCTTTTCAAATGAAGCAATATCGACCATTATGCTTTCCATATTCTGAAGAGCGACATCACGGTACGCCTTTTGGCTCAAAAATGTTTTCTTTACGAACCGATCAGTTGTTGATGGGTCTTTTGTGTCCCCTCCAACGCTAACGTTAATACATTTTCCGTCATCTTTCTCACCATAGTAATCATAGATTCTATAAGAGATCTTAAAGTCTTGAGGTGTTGATTTCTCGATTTTAGAAACGAGCGATGATATGATGCGCGAAAGGATGTTGTCCGGATTCTTAGCTACTCCCGTTTCCCCATCTTTTTGTGGTACAAGTGTGAACGATTTCCCGGAACCTGAGAAGCCGTACGCAGAGTAAATAAGATGTGGTATGTTTTTGGTTTCAACGCTTGCAAACATATTCGTGATATCATCTTCCACGTTGTAGCTTTTTGGCTCGTCCGTGCTGGCAATCGCAAAGTATGGTCCATACATTGTATTCGTTTCGGTTAATAGGCGGGTCATGGATGTATTCCCACCTGTTTGTTTTTGAGACTCGAAGTTTGCTTGCGTTACATTGTCATATTTTGTGTCTTTAGTACCATCCGTGTTTATTCTTCCATTGCGCTTGTTAAAGTTCACAATGATTCGCACCGGGAATAGGGTGTCTTTTAGACTGTAGTAAGACTTCACATCTGTTAATAGGGTCGCCGTCGTCTCTGGTGATAGTAATTTCTTCCACTCGGATCCTTCAGTAGAGTACTTCGTTTCTTTCTTTTTACGGAAAGTCTCAAGAATGACAGTGAACCCGTCTTTCTCCGCAGAAGTTAGGGAAGTGTTTGGATCATCTACTAATGTTTTATATGTCTCTAGATCTTCAACCATGATTCCATATATTTTTGAGTACAGCTCGCTCAAGGGTACGTCTTGAAGCTCTTCATGGAATATAGTAATTGAAGTCGTGAAACTAGCAATATCTTGTATGACTTGTTGAACATCGTCTTCTGAGTTCATGTACATGGCTTGTCCATCCTTGTTAGTTGAGGGGTCTCCTATGAGAATGGTTCTGAATTCTTCAAGAAACTTCAACTTGCGCTTTGGGAAGCTTTCCTCAATAAGTTTTGTAATCTTAGCATTATCGATTTTGATGTACAGCCTCTTGTAAAGAGCTTTTTGGAGCTCTCCACCGGCCTTGGGCTGGATGACATCAATGAGCCGTGTTCTCATACCTTCATCCGCAACCAAACTTGACACGATAGATTCCGTGCTCAAGCCATTAATGTTTGTCATTAGTTCGGCTTTCTTTGAATCCGCTACAGTTTGAAGCGATGTTACCATTCCTTCAATGTCTCTTTGGACTCCTGCCAAGCGTGCTTCGAGTGTGGATCTACTGGTATCCGCACCAGCGCGCATAGATGCGATAATTTCATTGATCTGCCCTTCTTGCCCTGTTAAAAGTGCTTCATACTCGCGTTGTTTAGATTCTTTGAGACTTTGTATGAACGTTTCCATGTCAGGAAGGGAGTCCCGTAGCGTTTTTACCTTGAGCCGAAGGCCTTGATCGTCGTTCGCTCCAATTTCACTCTCGAGCAAAATGATAAGAGCATCTAACTCTCTTTTTTTGGCCGCAAAATGTGCAACGATCGCATCTCTACTTTGTGAAGCTACATCATTAACTAAAGTTTGAACATTGTGTAATATAAGATTTTTAATAGCCTCAGGTGCTTGAACATCTGTAATTCTTTGTAAGGCTAGTTTACTCATCACATCCGCATCAGGAAGAGCAATATTTTCAACCTTTGTTTGAATAGCGGTTTGGATTCCGGTGTTGAATTTTGGGTCGGCAATATACTTTTCTCCAACCTCGGCTACTCTCTCACTGACCTCTCTTGATATTTCGCTTGCGTTTGCTGCCATATGTTCTTGAACGACTGTTTGAACAACTGGTCTTACAAACTGGCCAAGGTTGTCCCATGATACTTGTCCTTGAACGGCATTTTCGGCCAATGTTTTTATAGTACTTTCAATACCTTCGGCTAAGTTGGGTTTTGTCTCAATAATTTTTTCCAATACCTGACTTTGAAGCGAATTGATGATTTTTTCATCGGTTATTGTTTCATTAACTTTTTGAATTATGGCATTTTGAAGGTCATTTGTATGATCACTTTTTGAAAATATGTCCATGGCATCAAGGTCAGACTTCATCTGGTCAACGCGCTCTTTTGAATAAGTTTGTAGGAGTGTTTTGATATTCGTAAGGATCTCTTGTTGGTCAGCAGATAGATCATTCCCGGCGGCTTTTGCTTGTGCTGATGCGATTGCTGAGTCAATTTCTACTCTTTTGCCGTCCAGCATTTTGGTAATTTCATTTTGAAAGATGTCCTTCAAGAGTTGTTGGACGGCATCATCAGCACCACCCTTTTGAGCCCTATGTTTTTGTCCCTTTGAACCGCCTGCAGCGCCTTGCTTTGATGCAACCCCAATCTTCAATTCAAGAGGTGGTTTGAGAGCAAGGCTATCAAAAAGCTCATCTATAACTCTTTTAAAAGCCTCATCACTTGTTGTGTTCATTTTGAGGGTCACCAACGCTCGGGCGAGCCTCATTTTCTCCTCGCGCTCCTCTGCACTCAGCATTTGAAAGTCGTTCATTTTGTCCTTAAACATGTCAGCTGCATCTTGATCAATCTTTTGTTCCAATAGATTGCGCACTCGCGCCGGATTGATGTCCTTTAATGCTTTCTCAATGGCACGATTGGTTTTGTCCAACGAATCTCTGAGAGACTTAGGCTTGAACTTTGAAGCATTCATAGGGAGTTCAATCTTAATCTTTCCAAGGTCCTCTTGCGGATACATCATTCTCAAATAGTCATCCACTTTCCCCAATGCTACTCCCGCAAGGTTATCCGCACGAGATGTGCCAAGCTTTTCGAGGTAGTCCATCATGTTCAATATATGCGTATTAACGATAAAATCTTCTTTATTTGTCAAAAGCGTTGCTTCTATTGCCGAACCTGTGTCTATATTTGTCCTTTTGGGTGCAAAGTGTCGTTCGTACAGAGCCATTACGGTGTTATCTTTCTCAACAAGCTTCTTTAATTCATCCATCGTTCTAGGGGGGACTTTGCTAAAATCCTCTAGTTTTGACACCATTCTACCTTTGAGCGTTTTATCTGCGCTCTTTTGTCCTTCTCCGAGCACAGACATTTGTGCCGTTCTAAAAAGAAACACCTCTACATTTACTTACACATAAAATTTCAATCACCGTTAGCTCACACACGGAGCGAGATGGTGCTCGTAAGAATCCAAACAAACATTGTAAAGCTTGACAACGTATTGATAACGTTCCGGCGCTCTTCAAATGACAAGAATGCTGAAGCATTTGAAGTCGACGATTCCTTCAATATAAACGGTATGGGAAGCAATAATAGTTGTATAGCACAATGAACGATGACTCGTGTCATGCCCTTGCTATTGTTGAAGTTGATGTAATAGAATATCAGTCGGAACATGAGGTCGTCTTTGTTGATATTAACTAGAAGGGCCCAAAGGATGATAAATGACACGTATATCAGAAAGTAATAAGTAAATGCCTTCTCGAATGATGTGATCATACGATTGTTGATCCCCCATTCAACAAGGTATAACGTGATTGTACGCAAAATGAAGGTCATAGCAATGAAAACAACACGATCCGTCGCACTCACCTTTTCAACCTCCGAGGAGAACACGGGATTGCTCTTCCATCCGTCATAAATTCCTTTTTTCTCTGAATAGCCATCCGCGCCGGCAGCCTCAGCTTGATTGAATTCCCGTAGCTTATTCGCATACCATGTGCCACCACCGTTTTGCTGTTGCTCGTCCGAGATTCGTTTCAAGCTCGTCACCGACTTTGCAACATCTTGTATGGAACGTTGTGTGTCTTCGAACTGTTTCCGATTCTTCATTTCAACGCTCAAGACACGGTCAACAACAGTTGGATCCGGGCCGGTCAACGAGTCCCATAGCTGATTGTAAAAGTTAAAGCGATCAGGGGAGTACTCCAGAACTTGATTGTCCGATAGAAGCTGAAACGGCTCTTGTTGTAATTTATCCGGCCGTGTGAAGTCTCGAGTCAAGTTTTTGACTTGGCTCATTGAGTTTCCCATGGTGGAGGGTCTCTTCCTTACACATTGAAATAGATTTTTTATGCAACAATTGCATTATCAAACCACGCGATCCACGAAAGAATGAATGCCATTAATGATGTTCCAATTATAATCATGTAGCTAAATTGATTAGGGAATCTTGCATAAACAGCATGGAAGAGCGCGTACATTAGCACAACAAACTGGACGATAAAGAAGACGGTAGTTTTCTTATAAAAGGCTCTAATGGGCTCTTCCATGAGACGATCATTACGCAATTGGTACATGAAATCCCGCAACTTGTTCAACTCCTCCACATTCGCAGTTGATTCAAGGTTTTCTAGTTCGCGTCCATTTTGATATAGAATGTAATCAACGTAGTCGGTAATGTTATCTCGGTCTATGTCTGCGTACTTTGAATGTGCCCTAAAGTAGTTTTGTTGGATAACCTTCACTAATAGCTTATAGACACTTGGGTCCTGTTGAATGAATCGTGTCACTGCAGCTTTGTAGCCGTCTTGACTCTGCGGATAATAGCACACCACATGTTGTTGGATCGTGTCATACTCCTTAGTCATCAATCTCACCCATACGAAAGCTAGGAGCCATATAATGACAACTACGCCATACACGTATTGGTATGGCGTGATTCCTTTGACGAACGCATCACTGAATCCTTGAAGCCCCTCGAGGCTGTGAATGTGATTGAATGCTTTGTAATAAACATACACGACCGCACAGAACAATGCTAGAACAAGAAATTGAACTTTGTTGTGTGAGGACACGGGATTGAATACGTCCAAGTTACAGTCCTTTTGTGAGAACATGGAGAACACACGGTTCTTAGCACTTTTACTGAGGGTGGCCTCGTACAACATTGGGCCAATTGCACCGATGACAATGAGGGTAATGAAGTAATAGGCGCTATTGTAAGATTTCATCAAGAAAAACACACACAACAAGGTAACGATAGGTACAATGAAAAGAACCAATAAGAAGATATACATTGCTGAATCAAGGTTGTATTTCTCCTTTTGAACGGCATCGAAAGTTGCCTTGCGGTAGGACTCGGACTCCATGTACTCATTTTTACAGCCTGCCTGGTAGTTCCATCCAACGCTCGTTGCTTCGTGAAGCCGGCGGATTGTGTCCCCTGAATAGAATATGCCAACGATGTAAAGAAGGATGGGAATACCAGTCAATCCAATAAATATGGATTTGGAAAGGTGGATAGCCTTCTCTTGATCCATTGTGCTAATGGGATCGGATCACACTCCTAACTCTATACAAAATATAAGAAATTCAAATTCTCGTGTGTGCCATCGAGATCCATTTCGGGTGGAACCAGAAGACGAATATAAGTACGACCCATGGAACAAGAACAAGACCGAACGTTTTCGTAAAGAAGCTTTTAAAATAGGTTGTTAATTCGTCAGACTTGAGCTGTCGGAACGGATGTTCTGTAAGGTTCAATTGATCAAGATCGTCGAATGCGTAGTCAAGCTTCATGTATTCAAGTACGGTGTCATAGTTTTTATCTTTGAGCGCCTTCTCAAAAGCGTCCCAAGCTTGATATTCATTGAAAGATGGATTATGCAAAATGAATCTTCGGGTTAGGTCACGGCGAAGGATGGACGGCAAGAGATCAATGCAGAGTCCTGCACTTGTATCGTAACAACTATCTACTTTTTCATGAAGCTTGTCATAAATCGCAGTGTATGGTTGGATGTAATACGAAACGAAACGAGAAATTTCGCCCGTTGTTGTGGCACTCAATGCATACATTGGTGGGTAGCCAAGGTGTTTTGAAAGGGTCTTTACATCAATCACTATACAAGCTACGCCAATGATTGCTAGTGAAATGAAGGGAACAGGGTCCATCGTATCGGAATGCACGGCGTACAAGTATATGGCCATCACAACCCCGAAAAGGAACAAAACGGAAAACAACCGCAATCCATTGAACGCATTTATAAATGGAAGCGGTATGTCAATGTAGTGCGACTTGACTTGGTATCGCAACGTCTCTTTCTCAATCGCATTCTTACCACACTCCATTTGCCCGTACATGGCTTTGAGGTACAATTGGTGGTTTTTTATGATGATCCAAGAAAACACTCCGTGTATGAGCACAACGAGGGCCAATATGAAATATCGCAGTAAATCATATGATTCCATGCGGTCTAGCGCTACTGCTAGTGTATGACATTTATTATTTTTTTATTGGGACTTTGAGAATATGGCTTTGATTTTGATGGCTATGAAATCAACAATGGCTTTCATTCCGTTAAATACTCCTACTACTGCATTTTTCAGTTGCTCTTCTGCGTGGTATACTTTGCTCAACATGACGATGGCAAAAAACACGACGAACAAGAAAAAAGTCGCTGTAACCTTCATGTAGTTGAACATGGCCTCTGTTAAGGGTTGTGCTTCCAACTTCACACGAGCAATCGTTTGATTGAGCTTTGCCATCTTTGCCGATATCTCCGATTCAATCATAACTTGGTTCTCAGGGGATATTTGAACGTCCATTGCATGAAATATGTTCTTGATATGATGCGAACAATCGAGGCGCAGGTAGAACGATGGACGAATGGTGCGCTTTTGAACCGCGTCGTATGTGAATAGGTTTCTTATGTCGGATGTGTCAAAACTTGGCACTATGCTCTTGAAGTACTCATACAAGTTCAGCGTAACGACCTGCTTGATTATTTCGTTCTCATCATGGTTTCCAAGTTCCTTTTCTATTTGTGATATGTTGTTGGCAACTAAATAAGTGTAAAATGTGTTGTTAGTTGTCATGTGGTTGTAGATATTGTCATCCAATGTAGCGAGCATGGTATACTTGCTTTGGATATCGGTGAGGATGCCGTTTTGAAACATTTTGACGTACACGAGCTTTAAGAATAGTATCATTGTGATGGACGCATAAAGCCCCATGCCAAGTCCTTTGATGACTCCATCGTTGTCAACACCCTCCATTCCAATCTTTTCAATTGTAAAGTACAGCTGATAAGCAAATAGATAAAGGGCGATTGTAATGGAAAGCGAAATAAATGTGAAAATGAGCTTTCCAATAGTCAATGGGTAGTAAATGAAAAAGGGTTCGGTGTCGGCGGGCTTCAAATTATTTGATGGGCTCACCGTTATGTGGGCGTAGCTCAAAACCTTGAACAACAACGAGTCCTTGATTAATAGTTTCACCCCTTTTTCCAATTTGGATCTTTCATCTTTTTGAAGTTTGCTAAAGCGCGCGACATCTATGATGGCGAATATTAGCAATACGCATACGAAACATAAACATATAACTCCAATGAGCAGATTTATAGCAAACAACGAGCTGTTTGCTACACGAACGCCTTTATCCAAGCGAGACACTTGTGATCCACCGGCATCGGTACCCGCAATGTCCGCTCCGCCGGCGGGTTGTAACAGGGCTTTGGTTTGAGGTGGGACCTCGGGGACCTTGACAGGGACTTGTTGGAGTGTTTGTAATGGTTTTGGATTATCGTCCTTATTCAATTCAATTAGTACATCTCCGGGTTTCGCTTCGGCAGACATATTGTGTTAAACACCTCTATCTTTGAGGTATAATAAAAATGAAGATCATCACATATTTCATGGTTTAACATTTGTTTTACATACTGTTATGCTTCGGGCTATCCAAGCAACTATCATTGCAGGAAACCATAGAAGGATCAAAACCATCCACGACATTCTAACAAAGTAAGAAAATGCAACAGCAGAATCCAAACAATTGGCCCGCTCATTCATTTCATTCATCATTTTATCAACCTTGGTAAGAATATCAACCCTGTTTGCGTTGATGAAGGCTCTCACTCCATTGTCTTCTTCCATGAAGTCCTCTACATTGCGGATGATGGACGAGACGTTGTTCTCTATAAAGGTGTCGTTGCGTTTGAGATAATCGGTAAAGCAAGACCCTTGCGTTGATAATAGGCGGTTTATGGGGTCAAAGCACGACAATACTTGGTTGAGCTGTGGATCTCCCTCAACGTATTGACCTATGTAGTAATTGTACAAATTGATCAGGCAAATGGAACGGACAATGTCTTTCACATTGGGCTCCACACTTGCAAGGGCCTTTAAAATCTCCGTATTGATCGCTCTATACTGAGGTGGTGTGCTCAGTGCTTTCAAGAACTCAAAATTTGGAGGCATGAGAGATCGAACGAACGAATTGAACTCATCAATTTTGTCTTTTAAGGGTTTCACGTTGTTCCGGAACCTAATTTGTATAGCATAGTACATAACAACAAATAGATATACCGAGCAAATTGTTAAAACCATAATTTGTCGTTTGTTTGGATTAGCATCGTCCTCACCGAGTTGCTTGTTGAATAGGTAAGCAAGAACCATCGCAACCATCGCAACAAGTGCGAGCATGTAAATGGCTTGATAGGGATACTTGCTTATAACATTCAGACTAACGATAGCTTGGTATTCAAGGGCATCCTTGTAAGGAATTTTCTCATATTCGCTTCCCTTTTCACTCCGTTTTTTAACGAGATTGACTTGAAGTTTTATGAACAAAATGAGCGACATGAGCATCATGGCAATGACACAAGCATACGTAACAACAATACATAGGATAATGAGCTTTCTGAAACGTTTGGCCTCTTCGGATTCCCCAACCTTCTCACCATCCCACCACTTAATTAATGTTTCTTTGAATGAGTTAAATGCTCTCGAAATGAGGGATATATTTGAATCTACGGTCTTCAATCCACAATCTTCGCTATCCTTGCCATCTCGGGTCGCTTGCGCATCTTGTTTTACTTTAGCATCACTAGCTAGTTTTTCATCATGCTTGATACCAAGAATGAGTGGCAAAAAATTTGTGGCCATTCATACACTTATTGTATGTGAAGAAAAATGAAATCTATGCCATTGCCTTGATGATCCACATGATGAGAAGGACGATCACGGGGTAGCTTAGGCGCACCGCGACCTCTTGGAAGCTTGATAGATATGCGGACGATATGTACTTACTCAAGTAAAAGTTGGCAGCCCGGTCCGTTGACATCGCAAAGAGAATGACTAGTGAAAGGGTAACTAGTTTCAAGACATCCATCTTTTTGGACGAAAGCTTGTCCCAAATGGTGTCCTTTTCGGTCACATAAGCCTTGTTTTGGGCGTACATGGCCACCGGAGGGTCGTACATCACATCCGGTGGCTGGGCATGCGATGTGGCAGCAGGGGATGGAGGAGGAAGAACGATTTGCTCTGTCATACTTGATTGAGGCGGCGGGGGGAGTTGGATATTATGTTGAAGGGGTGTTGCACCATTGTACATACCGCCATTGCCATTGCCATTCCCACCCCCCATGCTATCTTGGCTGTACGCGTTTCCGTACGCCATATGTAAGTCTGTTCCATCAAACATTACAAAATCAATTTAAAAGATGTAGTCTACTAACTGTGCTTATATTTTTTTAGCAGGACGATATAGAGGGTTTGCGAGGGAATGAGCATACCAATTGATAATTATACCAAATTTATGGCAAAACACCTTGAGAAAATTGGTTCGCTTGCCATTCAAAAGGAGGCCGAGCTTGAGAAGGCATATTTTGAAAAGTATTACCCTATTTATGAGCTTGCATTCCAATTTCTTAAAAAGGAGAAAGTTCTCGCATATGGAGGGTATGCCATCAATGAAATACTTCCCAAAGAGTCACGTTTTTACGGCGACGCAGAACTGCCTGACATTGATGTATTTTGTCCGTACGCGAAGACCATTTCTGAGAAAGCAGTTCGTTTCTTCAAACGGCATGGATTTCTACAAGCATCAAGTATGGATGCTTTACACGAGAACACATTCAAGGTAATGGTATCAGGTCTGCAAGTTCTAGATATCACACATGTATCCAAGAAAGCTTACGAAAATCTTAAGATGTATGCGGTAAAAACAAGCCACGGTATTTGGACGACTAACCCACAATTCCTCCGAATGACGCTTCACATGCTCCTTTCGCAACCCGTTGACATTCATCGTTGGACGAAGATATTTGAGCGCCTTGTGGCATTCTACAAAGCATTTCCGCCAAGCGAGTGCTCCTTTCAAGTCCAGAAGTCGGTGAGTAGCGAAGTCATGAAATCAATCGACCCTGCTTTTGAGATAATCGAGAATGTCTCGCTTGATTGGGTTCGTAACGAAGGATATGTCGTATTCAGCCCAATCCATATTGTACAAAACTTGCCACCTCGCAACACGTATGTGGCCCGTGTGCGGTCAATTTTGCCAAGTCAAGCGCCTTTGGAAGTTCTGGTGGACACCGCAAATAAAAGCTTGGAGAGCATAGCAAAGGAGTGGTACGCAAACATAAAGCACGAGCTCAAGAATAACGGTCAGGTTTCATTGAAATCCTTGAAAGTGTCTAAAGTTGTCAATGAGATGAGTCCACTTATATCACCCTATGTGTACATTTACTACGATAAGAAACCAGTCATTGGATTATTTACTACATCTGCGTGTGTGAGTTATGTTGCTATTGAATCTAAAAAGTCCATTAAAATGGCATCCATACAAACATTGTTACGAACATACCTTCAAATGTGGTTATCAAAGTCCGACAATGTTGACTTGAATCGCATGGAGTGTATAATGAACTTGTTATCGTTGTTGTCAATGAGGTCTATTATGTCGAGCAGAAACCCGCTGTTGAGGTCGTTTGTACTTACGTGTTATGGCTCGCAACCGGGGATGGCTACATTGAAGCGTGAACGATATGAGAGGAAGAAAAAGTAACAATTCTTTTCTATAAGTAATGGATGCTAGCGGGCCGTCACCAACAAAGTCCTCTTCAGGTCTTTGGCACAAAGAAGAAGAGGACTATCTTAGGGATCTTTCGAGGTTGAGTGAAGAGCTCTGTCAAAAGTTTAAGATTTACCACGACATATATAAATCCCGTCAGGCTAAATTCCGAATTCCAAGCATTATTATTTCGTCAATTACGGGGCTTGCTTCGTTTGGTAATTCTAACTTTCCCCAAGAATATCAAAATACAGTCAACATTGCAGTAGGTGCATGCGCTATCTTCATTGCTATAATCAATAGCATAGAAAGCTACATGAAGATAGGTGAGATCATAGGTGGCACGTTACAAGCGTCCATCAACTTTCAAAAACTAAAAGAGTGTATTGATGTTGAGCTTGCTCTACCCGTAGAAAGTCGCGTTGGCCAAGGCATTGTCTTCTTGCGACAATGTTATCAGACGTACGAGAAATATTGGGATCTTGCTCCTAATGTGTTACGAAAGATGCGTTTTGTAAAGCCAAGTAGTGGAATGCCGGTAACAAGTACCCCGCACGAGGGGATGGGAACCCCTACACCGGAGCAAACGATCACAAACGCTCCTCTAAATACGTACCGGAGTATTCACATCTCAGTGGACAAGCCATAAGGCAAAGGCCGTTAGTGAGTTTTCTTTCTCTATTTTTTAGTCTTTTCCATTTATCAATGGGTTATGGTGTATATTGGACTTGTTTTGACTAGTTTTGGTTTCTTCTTACCCGCTTTCATAGCATGGAAGAAAAAGAAGTGGCTTGACGCACAAGTGAGCGCGGTTCTAGCTATGACGAGTGTGTTCTACCATGGTTCTCTTCATCCATTGGCTCATCAAATTGACTTGGGGGTCGCTCATAGCGTTGGAGCATTATCCGTTGTAAGAGGCCTTCATTATGCGTACACATCAAGGAAGCGCATTGACTTTGTTCTTTTGTTTGGGACGTTTGCTTCGATAGGCGTGTATTGGAAAAAGTCAAGGATTGTTATTGACGATAGTAGTAAGATTTGGCATATGGTATTTCATATTATGTGTGAAAGCACTTGGATATGCCACGCTCTTCTACGATAAGATAAACACATCAATTTGCTTAGGGTTATACAACAACATCTTATACCGGAGCCATATGATACGAAGAGACAAAGCTGAAAAGTACTACGAGTTGGCACAACACCAAGCGAACATTTTCTCTAAAGATCCGTCCACCAAGGTAGGGGCAATTATACTTGCTCAAAAATCCCTTCAAATATTGTCGTTGGGGTACAATGGAATGCCGAGGGGCATCGATGAGACATGCGAATCTCGATGGGAGCGTCCCCAAAAATACAAGTACGTTGAGCATGCAGAAAGAAACGCTTTATACAATGCGTGCCGTCACGGTACACCCCTCGAAGGTGCCATTGCCGTTGTAACAATGTTTCCTTGTACTGATTGTGCGAGGGCTCTCATCCAATCAGGCATTCAATGCGTTGTCACAAGCCCACCGACGCTACAATGTGACCGATGGGGAGCCGATTTCGAGGTCTCTAAGGAAATGCTTGAAGAGGCCCGCGTCGAGCTTTTTTATATTGAGTGATTAAGTGACAAGACAATTTATGACTCCAACTGGACTTTCGTCTACCTTTATGACTTTGAAGCGTCTTTACATGGAGTCTCAAATGCAAAGTCAAAGCGTACGCACTGAACGGCATGCTATCTCATCCATTGAAAGAATCACTTTGGTGAGCGAGCTTAGCACATCACATTACGGTAAGAGCGATGAGATATTCGCATACATTGATAAATGTACCCATATCTTTCGGTTCATCCTTGAAAAGTCCAACGAAACGCTCACCCCCGGGCTACAAATAGATATTTGGGTTCACGAATCTATCTTCGATGCTCACCATTCTTGCGAACTTTTCATGTGGACTCGAACTATGACACGATTGATACATCGGTTGTTGTGTGTATCGAAACTTCAAGGCTTCAAGATGCCTCCTTTAAGAACGCAATTCGTCCTAGTTCCAGTGGATCAGCCCAGAGAATTCCCAAGAAGCGGGCAACTCATACAACCCGTTCACATAAACGGGGGGTTTACATACCTTCATGGAAACCGTGTGTTTGTGGTTCGGAAAGAAGAACTCCCCAAAGTTTGCTTACATGAATGGTTACATCATATGCAAGGCGATGTCCCGTGGGAAAAAGAAGAGCTCTCTAAAATATATAAATTGATGTCAATTGACACAGCAGGATGTACCAAAAATATGTTAGCTTGTATGACTGATATTCGCCCGAACGAGGCCGTTGTGGAGGCATGGGCATGTATGTTACATGCTATGTTTGTGTCCCTTGACAATAAAATAGACGATTTATGGGAGCGCGTTTTACTTCAAGAGCTCTCATTCGCTCGATATCAGTCTCATAAATTACTAAAGTACCAACTAAAGCATTACCCACGATGGATAGAAGGAACACATACATTCAGTTACATCATTCTAAAGTGCTTCATTCTTTGGGACACCCTTATCCAAAACCATCACGGGAACACCCTAATAACACTTCTTTATGAACCACCACAACTTACGTCAAAGTTTGAACAACAATGGCCATTGTTCTTGGACTATGTTCAAAAAAAGCACAAAAACAATCGTGATAAATTAAGCCCATTTCCAAAACAATCACTAAGAATGACGGTTTTTGGGGATTTTTAGTTCGTCAGCGCGGGCGGCAGACCAATGTAGATCTTCCCGTTACTAGAAACATAGTCTTCTTTGTAATCTTCAATATTGATTTGCTGAAGAAGCTTTTCAGCAAACGTCTCCATGAATTGTGCCTTTCGCTCACGTATGACGGACTCAATCTCTCGTTTTATTTCCAATTTTTTCCGATAATAATCCACTCGCTCAATTAAAGTGGTGACAGCCTTAGCATTCTCCCCGCATTCCCTAACTCGCTCTCGCAACAGTTGTACGGTTCTGATGTTGTTGGCTTGACCCCCTTTCAAATATTCGTTCACGCGCTCATAGATATTTTCAACTTTTACGATACGGTCAATAACCTTCTTTGGATACTCTCTCATATATTCTTCGGTTTCATCAAGTGTTGCATCGCGGAGTACCATCATCACATACGATGAATACTCGTACTCTTGAAAGCGTTGTTCATTAGGTATAATGCGGTTGTAAATAGTAAATGCTGCCGAATTGTTTGTTCTGTCCGTAGATTTGTTAAGTTCAAACTCGTTGTTGTATCCTCTTGGTTGATAACTGTACCATCGGTAGTAGGGTTCATACGATGGAGATGATCCACCGCCACCACCACCCATTCTATAAGGCTTCTACCATAACATTGTCTTTTAAATTACGCTTCCAATACGGATTTCAGAATTCGGAGCTCTCCAATGATTTTATTTGTGTAAGTTGTTGCTACCATTTTAGCCTGTGATATTGCTATTTTTTGTTCATAGAGTTGCCAATCTATCATCATCAGTTTCGTAAGATATTCCATCTCCTTTGTGAGCGCATCATTTTGTATTTTTATGCGATTTTGATCTATCTCACTGATCAAACTATTTAAATTTTTGTTTGTTTCGTTACGATATGAATCAGCTTTTTCTTTGGCTTTTAGTGTATGCCTCGTTTCACCCCAATTATCATGTGTTTCATTCGGTGTGGAAACATTTCTGCCCATACGATGACCGTTTCGTTATCATATGGGAATAAAAAAACACTCTTAACATGTACTTACCAAACATAATGAACATCTTGATAGGCAAATGTGTTTGATGTCCAAGCAGCAGCTGCTGCCGCAATGGCGTATTGAAACGCAAAATTAGAATATTGTAGGAGACGCCTGAACACATCACCCGTTATGAGGATTTCATTAAAGTTTCGCACACGATCTGCTTTGCGCTTATAGGTGTCATACCATTCTTTGGCTCTTGCCCGCTGAGATTCAAGTGTCTTGATATTCGCCTCATATTGATTGGTTAAATTTTGTGTAGAGATGCCAATCAAGCTGATGACGGTTGTTGTCATAGCAAGAGCACTTTCTTTTGAAGCTTGCGCCGTCTCGAGGTTGCGATTTGATGCTAAAACGGACTCGACGGATGCCAATGCGGCTGCGGCCTGTTTAAAAAGATATTGTGCTTCCTCTGACAACTTGTTCACCTCGCGTTTCTCAATAATGGCATCTGCGGCCTTGTAATGCTCCGACGATGAGTAAGCTTTTTCAAGGATACTTTTGATTTCATTAACCTTAGAGCGCGCAAGAGCAAGTTTGGAATCAATGTCCGACTTTAGCTTTTGTACATTTGCATACGAGTCTTGAATTGAGCCGGCATAAAGATCGAATGCATCTACATTCACTTCTCCGACGGTTTTGAAGGCTTCTATTTTTTGAACACTTGTTTCAATGACAGCATCAATGTGTAAGAATGCGTTGACAGATGCAACGTACTTGATGTGTGCTTGACGAAACTCGGAAACAGTACGGAAATGCTCGTCTATGGCTTCTTTGAGATTCTTTTCGGAAACCGGCAAAAGGATATCAGCAAGAGTCTTTATAGTCACGGCTGCGGTGTAAGCACTTTGGGCCGCTTCAATTGCTGCATTAAACGCTTCGTTGCGGTTGCGCATAGACTCTTCCTTTTCCCTTTTGTATGGTTGTGGAGCCGGAGGCGGTGGCGGGGAGGGCGGGGATGAGCTTCCCATTTGCTTACAAAGATAGTGGAAAAAAGAGTTTCACAAAAAACGTTGTTATGTTTCAATCATCAAATCACTTATATCCACATAATGAGAATAGTCATATAACAGGTGCGGTGGGATTGTGAAGAACTCGGAAATGTTTGGTTTTTGCTTTGGAACAACGAGCTCTATTACGTTCTTTTCTCCTAGATTAGGGTTCGGCGGGGCGGTACATAGACCTACAAGAAGTTTATAAATGGTTGGCTTGTAGTTCTTGAGTTCAAATACGAATTGTTTTGGTGTTCTTACAACTTTCATGAATGTATTATACACTTCGGCCGGCTTTGCGTGAACAAATATAGTAGCATCTTTGAAATATACGGGCCGTATCGACTCGATGCGACCTTCGTCGGTCAATGAAAGTTCAAGCATGACACGGTTGTTGTAAAGGGCCGAATTTTGTCCACTTTCAATTTTGAGCTCTGAAAACATATGACAATGGAGGTTGAGTAGGTCATCATTGTACAATGTCTTCATGTCGTACCTTTTACGAGTTGCGTCCGGAAACTTGACGGCCAAATTTGCGTCCTCAAATACTTTTTTGAATGTCTTATGGTCTTTTATGTCGTCACGGGTCTTCAGCTCGCTGTTTTCAAAGCAAAATGCCCAATGGTTTGGAGCTCCGCGTTTGCCCGCGTCGTCATCGGTGTTTATCTTGACTGGGTGGGTGGTGGCCTCTTTCATGCCATAAATATCAAGTTTACATCGTTGTTTGAAAGGAAATGTGTCGATGTCGGTGTTGACTATGGATAACTTCTCTAGTTCCTCTTTCTCCGCCGCCGTAAGTGTGCTTTCAGGTTTCAACTTGAGGGCTGCCAATTTTTCACGCATCAGCTTGGTATCATATTTTAGGTACCATCCGTCATCGCACAACTGTTTATTTTTGGTATAATAAACATTACATTGCCGTGTGGACATTCCTGTAGGTGCATCAACTGCCTTATCCCCCGTTCTTGCGAAGAAGTGTTCATCAGTCATGTGCTTTTGCGATATTTTCATCAGCATCCACCATCCAGCTAGCAGTAGCACCATAACCATCACGATGGATGCCAAGATTACTACATTACGGCTTCTCATCTACAGGTTGACCACTGTCTACCTTAACATTACATATAAACAAGAAAACTTTCAACTGTATCTATAACATGCCCATTGAGGACGTACACTATTTGAGGAAGCATAGCATTAAACAAAACTATCTTTTTATGATTGATAGTAAAGATAGGGATAGATCTAAATATCCAACACCTGCAAATTACGTCGTTGAATTCACCCAACCATTTGAAAATGTTATTGGATTTGAGGTCCAAGATGCCACTATTCCACGAACTATGTATAATGTGGATGTGTATAATAACTCTTTGAAGTTCTTTATCTATGACCGTCAGTCTTTTGATTGGACGACGTTTACAGAGAACCATTGGGTGACGAGACTTGTTGACACGGGCGATTACACCATACAATCCTTGATCGTTGCAATGAACACCGTTCTCAGTATGCCTTTGAACAATGATGTAAGCAAGGCAACAGTTTCGGTGCTCGTGGAATCGCTTTCTTCACCGCCGGATATCAAAAATAAACTAAAATTTTACTCACCATACTCATTCGTGTTTGACATGAGAGGATCAACAATGGCCGAGACACTAGGGTTTGACACATACGCCACTACAAAAGAGTCCACTTTATACGATGGGTTCCCGTTATCGTCTTTGCTTGCGCCTGCTAACAGTCAAAATCAAGCAATACATACTTACATAAGTGCGCATCCGGATAAATCAAATTTGGACGTTCAACAAGCTCTTGGGCTTTCCGTCGACCTCTTGCCATCCATTATTCATATACGGTCAATTACAACGAACAGGTCTCTATTCAAAAGCATTGACAAGGACCTTATAGGCTCAAGTCCAAGCACATACGGACATTCTACAACCATATTCGAGGGCCCTCGCTCCGTGATCCGATCACTTGATGTGAGATCTAGCAAGTTTGTTGCCCAACACTTTACCGTGGAGTCTCAACAATATCTAACTGAAATTCAAATCGCTCTTACGACTCAAGATATCACAAGCATTGATCCATCAGTTCAATTTGCTATTTACACGGGGTCAGTAAGTGAACCATTACTTGCCACTGGCAATTCACCATTGGCAATAGGTAGCATTCCTATTTCACATGTGGACGGCACCTTCTCTCAAGTTGTGCTTTCAACACCATGTTTCTTAAACGTTGGTATGAATTATTGGGTGGTCATTAAAAACGATGACGACCGCAACGTGTCAGTATATTATAATGATGTTGCCCGTTTCAATAATAGTTCAATGGTTGTATCTGATGACTCTGGTACATCATGGGCTTCATTAAACACAGCGGACATTGAGTACAATCTGAGCATGAATCTTACAGGAAACTTTGAATTTCATGAAATAGTAAGTCCAGGTATATATAATCTCGTTGGTGAGCGGTACGTAACTTTAAGGTGCCCGGAAATTGAAGAAAACAGCTTTCGTTCACTCGCATTTTCCAAGCACAACTTGGGGCTTGCTAAGTTTCGCCTAGGGGTCGTTGGATATAGTGAGACCCGGATGGACTTCTCTAAAGTTCCTTTGCGCGAGTTTCATCCCATTGGACGGTTGAGTAAGATCACACTTCTCTTTGAAACGGGCAATGGACAAGTATATGACTTCAAAGGTGTCAACCACACAATAACAGTGGCCATTCATTACCTAGAACCTTCTCAAATGGAGCAATTTCAGAAATCCATTTTGAACCCTAATTACAATGGCAATTTCATTGATTACCGGTTCAAAGAGGACGATCAAGAGGGTGATAGTGATGATCAAGAAGAGGACTTTTCAAGGGATCCTATAGGTGATTACAAAAAGTACGAACAGATGTATATGCCCGAAAACATACGACAAAGGAACATTGAGAATGTTTACAATCATCCGGGCTTTCAAAGGGCGTTTAACGAGGCTGACGAGCCCGATGAAGAAGCAGATGATGATGACGCATATGAGGACGAATGGGTTCAAGAGAGAGCTTAGATGTTAGATCATAGCAGAGGCAAATTGCCCCCCTGTGAAGCCTTCAATGTCCTTATGTGCGACTTTTGAGCCACTTGACTTCTTTCCGGACTCCATTGCTTCTACACGCGCCAAGAACTTCTCAATCATAGACTCACTTATCTCACCCTCGCGAATCATGCGCTTGATATCCGGGAGCGAGTAGGAGTTCTCACGAAGTCCCTCAAAGAGTTTCATTTCTCCATATGATAGCAACTTATCCTTCATTGACTTTGACTTTGAATTGGTCTTGGTCTTCTTATCCGTTGTTGTCTTGGGCTCTTCATCTTGATCCTCAATTTCAACTTCCGTTTCATCTTCGGTGAGACCTTCTACGGCGCTTACCTTTGGTTTGACAACTTCTTTTGCTACGGATTTTTCAACGACGATCGCTTTGTCCTCGCCCTCACCCTCTCCCTCGTTTACCTTGTCTTCATTCTCATTGTCAACAACATCGTCGTTGGCTCCTTTGAATTTCTCAAGGCCACTTGTACGGCAATGGCACTTACGTAGCTTCCATGTTAGGTACAATGACAGTATGATTAGAGAGCAAATGACAATGAGAGCCCAAAGAGGTAAGGTTAGTGACATGTATTGAATAGTCTTACAAATACACCATAAATTTCTTTTCAAGAAGCTGTATTAAACCACTCCCTTGCTTCTCGGACAAGTAATTTCATAAAAGGGGGGTGTCGAAGCTTTGACAAGCATTCAAGCAATCGGCAAGATCGAGCTGCAATGTCATGCTTATCATTCTCCTCTTGCTGCGATAAGTTACCTTGAATACTATCATGTAGTGTTTGCCAATAGAGAGCTCTCTTGAGAATAGCTTGGGAGACTTCAAGGCTCACATTACGAGAGAATTCTTCGTATTTCGGGTCTTTTTTCCAGCTGTTTATGGGGTCACTTGGATCATGTTTCATCCATGTATTGTTACCAGTGTAACGATACCTATCGCCCAATAAGCACCAAGAAATCTTTGCCAAGTCGGACTCGTACCCCCCTGTCCCTGACATCGAGTCAATCAATGTATCAAGTTTAGATGTATCCCTTTCCATGCGAGCTCGTGTATGTTAATTTAGTAGTGATCTTTTATGTAGGATCCAAATTTCTCATCTTGGAAAACGAGGCCGCCGTTTCGGCGCGCCCAACCACGAGACATTTGTGCCTCTGGTGATGGAAAGAGTAGTCCATTCCAAACGTACCATGATATGCATGGGGCTTTCTTACACATTTCAACTTTTATCATGTAGTCAACCGTATAAACCCCCTTTGGGTTTTTCACAATACAGTCGTATAACTTGCGTGCGCCTTCCAATGTTACCACCATCGCATGCGTACAGTACACGGGTCCTTTGTCTACATTGAATGTGCTCGTAAAGTCGTGCTGGGACCCCAAATAAAGTATGTCCCAATCATTTGGTGTGTGCTCGTAGTACAGAGGCGCAATCTCTTTCCATCCCGAATGGAACAAGATATCGTCCTCAAAAATTGCAGCGTAAGGAATCTCCTCCTTTATCATTTTCTTCCATACGTTTGCATGCGACAAGAAACAACCCTGTTTTCCTTTGAATTCCACAAACTCTTTGTCCCACGGGTCGAATGGCGGTGAATCATGCTTTTTCCAATTGGACTCGAGCTCACCTTCTTGTGATGCGTCCACCCCTTGCTCGCGAATGATGTTGATGAATCCTGCTTCCTTCAAGCGGTCCGTCACCTGTGACCATCGCTCTGTGCTTTTATTCATGTTGATGACGAACACGGGTCCATGAAGAATCGATTGCCATTGTTTCGGGATCGGTCTTGGCATCACACAACCGTTTCATTCTCAACGCGCAATTCTTTTAACTTTGTTTTGTATCGTCACCAAGGGCGTACATCCGTTCCGAACGACTCGTCTTGAAACACTAGACCGTTGTTTCTCTTCGACCAACCGTTCGGCATTTGGGCTTCTGAACATGGAAAGAGTTTGCCATTCCAAACATACCATTGGAATGATTTCGTATTGAGGTCCATTTCAACCTTGAGCATGGTGTCGATCGTGTAAAGCCCCCCAGGGCGGGACAAGACATTGTTTAATAACCTTTTCGCACCTTCTAACGTGATAATGTAGGCATGAAGGCAAAAAACGGGCCCCTTGTCGACATGAAAGGTACTATTGAACTCATGCTGGGATCCTATAAACAAAATGTCCCATGATGGAGGCGTTTGACCCCAGTATAAAGGAGCAAGTTCTTCCCATTGCGGATGAAACATGACATCGTCCTCAAAGATTGTCGATATGGGAATCTGCTCATCAACGATCTTTTTCCAAAGAAATATTTGAGAAAGGCACACTCCTTGCTTGCCAAGAAAAGTCAAAAACTCAGGGTCAAAGATTGAGTTCTTCAACGGCTTACCAAGGGCATCCCACTTTTCCTCTAAAAGTTTAGGGTTCGAAGCATCAATGGCGGAAAACCTTTTAACATTCGTGAATCCGGCATTTTGGACGCGAGATAGGGTCGCGCTTAGTCGCCATTTACATCTGTCCAAATTGATTACAAAAGAAGGCGCAGCAAGTATACTTTTCCAAGGGTTCATATACATAGAAAGGCATCAAGTCTTAAAGCAGTGGCAAAACTACGGACGATAGAGCCTTAAAATCCATCACCGGTAGAATTGGATGGCATTCCCATAGGTGCGTTTTCATATAGGTTTTGAGCTTGTACTCTGTTGGAAACATGTAACGTACACCATTTGATGGATCCTTAAGAGCCTTTTGAACCGCAACGGGTAGTAGCGTATGACTTTCATGTGGTAGAATGCTTGAAAGTTGTACAAGAGGATGTAGCCACGAAGAGAGTTTTGTGCCTTCCAACTTGTTCCATGCCTCTTGAAGGTTGTCGTATGCCTTCACATCCCCGGAAACGTGGTTTGCGAGGTCCTTGATGGTTGGTGCGTATCCATATGGATAGTACCAATCGCTCGGCTTTGGTTGTAATGTATAGTACCTATATGTCCAAAGGATGCCCTTGATAAACTCGGCACACGCCGATATCGTAACGCTCGTGTCATTCATTTTTGAATCAAAAAGGAACTTGTAGTACAATGACCTCCATCGGCCTTTGGAGGCAAGTTTGAGGAGCTCAAATGCGAAAGGGTCCTTGTTTTCGGCCTGGATAGGGTAAAACTCAACGACATCTTCTGCTTGTCGAATCATACATCTTTTCTTGACGTATTCTTCAGTGAGGGTCCATATAACATCGTCTTCATTTTGAGCCAAGTTTTCCATCCACTTCATGAAAAATTTGGAATCAAGAAGTTCAAGTCCAATATCACCGGTGCCCGGCATTGTAAGCAAGGGAGAACCATGGTCCGACCAAGTTTGTTGAAAACTTGTTAGAATATGTGTGAGTCCGTCTTTTTTCAAATGAAGAGACGAAATGTGTGGTAGAAAGTCATTTCCCAACATGAAACATGCCGTTACATAGTTATTTATGACTGACTTTGCTTCATGGTCAAAGGGATTGTCAAGCGCTTGTTGGGTAATTGGCCAACGATGTGTTTGAACAAGGTTTTGTAAGATGCCCTTACGAAGCGCGTCAATGTCAAGATACACGAATCCTTCTTCTCCTTTTTTGATATGTTGTTGTTCTCGCATGAGATGTATGGCCGGTTTATGGGACAGAAGTGATAACATGATGAGGTCCGCATCAAGCCCGTATACCATGGACACCTCTCCATTGTTTACGTGTTCACGGATGTGATGGAATATCTTGTGTTCACCTTCCCCGACCTCGTCAGAACCGGTGAAATTTAGAGGAATCGCTGAAAATGTGGATTTGATGCGATTCTTGAAGTATGCATTCAAGTCGGACATAAAGACCGTACCCGGAGAGATCGCGTTAGTGTCCCATGGTAGTTTTTGTTTGAGCATTTTCTGTCGGAGGATGGAGAGGTACCTACGTTTCCGTTGTTGCTGGATCTTGGCAATGGGTGCGACCCCGTCGAGCGCAATATGTACATTTTTTGGATTTGCTTCACGAACAAGTGAGATCATGTAGTTCCACGATTCCTCAATGAGTTTTTTCTCAAAGGTGGGGCCGGGTACATTAGTTGAATTCTCAAACTCCGGATCTTTGAACAAACGTTGACAAACGGGATGAACACCGCCATTGTAGTCAAGGTAGAAGCGTTCGACGTTTTTAGGACAAACCTTTTGGAGGATTCCCGGGTAAGCTTGCGTTATAACGTAAAAATAATATGGGATACCCATGGTGGTTGGTCTTGGGGATTTTCGTCGTTTCAATTACATGCGCTTCATTTTTTATATCCGTTTTTTTAGATTATTTTCTGTGCTAGCAATATAGAAACAAACTCACACGTGATGGCTGGCCTATCTTCTGTTTTCGTCGGTGTCCCTCAATCTAAGTTGGCTGGTCTAGCTATTCTATTGGCAATCGTTGTTGTGGCATTGTCAATTCTTTTCGGCAAGGAGCCGATCCCCTTGACTCAGAAGTTCGTCATCATCCTTGTGATGTTCCTTCTAGCCCTTCCTGCCATCCTTCTATCGCTCTTCCAAATCAACTGCCTTGTCACTGGTGCGGGTCTAAAGAACCAACGTTGGTGGTGCGGTCTATACGCGTGGGTGATTTCCGTGATGGTCGTCTTCTACAGCGTGATGCTTGTCGTGGTTGGCCTACTATCGTACGCCGATGACAAGAAGGTCATCGCGGAAGAGCGTTTCCGCACTATGCAATCCTTCGCGAACATCAAGGCCGAGGGTTTCTTTGCGGAGGGCCCTAAGAAGGAGGAAGCCTCTCCCAATGCCATTCCATCTCCCACTATTCCGTCTGAGGACATCCCAATGATTGCGGAGCCTGAGATGCCCAAGATGCCAGAGATGCCCAAGATGCCGGAGATGCCCATGATGGAGTCTCCCGAAGGCTTTGAGAACCACACCAAAAAGGAGGGATTCTCGTGCGGTGCCCCTCTACAATACTAGATTGATTATTGATCATGTTATTTTTGTGTTTTTAGCTTTCGATAGCTTATCACACCAATCAGAAGCACAACAATAGCGGTTGCCATGTATATGTAAGATTTTGACATGATGAGTTTCGGGCTTTTATTTTTGGAAATGGTGGCAAGGTCATCTCCAAGTTTCTTTTGCCAATGTGCTAAGGCCTCGTCGGTACTCCATGTTGGTTTACCAAGGAGCTTATTGACCTCGTTATGAATAGTAACCGACCATTCGAACAGTGAATCTCGACCTTCAATATGATTTTGAACAGAGTGTCGGCTATAAACTTCATGGAGGTGCACCGAGCACGACGCACATGGGAGAATGTGAGGAAATGACTCGAAAAACTGTACGAACCACGTTTGCTGGTTCGGTGATAATGTAACAGGTGCTCCAAGGCATACGATGTGTATTGTAGACCACAACGTGGAACCCCATACTACAGGTGCGAGTCCCATATTTGATACACGCAATTCTATTTAATACTAGGATTTAAACCGTAGATGCGTATTTATTACGCAGAGGTTACCTAAAAGTGTGACAAACACCTTTACGGTTCATGGATTATAATCATTGTCATAGTGACCCAGATTCTCCCCAGTCACATCCACATCCACATCCACATACAAATCATAACCATAATCATAAACATATGTTATCCGGATCAAAGTCCATGAGGCTTCCGCACACATGTCGTAATTGTGGGCTCATTGGTCATCTCTACCGCGACTGTCCACATCCAATCATGAGCTTTGGTCTAATTTGTTATCGCAAAAACGAAAAGAAAAGCGATGACAAGAACACTCAATGCTTTGAGTACTTGATGATCCAACGCAAGGACTCCTTGTCGTTCATGGAATTCGTAAGGGGGAAGTACAACTTGATGAATGTAGAATACATTAAGCACCTTCTAAGCTACATGACTCATATGGAGCGCAAACAACTTGAAACAAGTAGCTTTCAAGAACTATGGAATATTGTTTGGTACCAGCCACATGCTCCGCGACATACCCAAGAGTTTACTGAGTCCAAATCAAAATTTGAATCACTAAAGCACGGGTATATTGCTCCACCTCTTAAAGGAACGTGTTCCAAACCAAACACCGGCAATCTTATTACATTGAAAGCTCTGATTTCGCAAACAAATACGACATTCAATGAACCTGAGTGGGGGTTTCCGAAGGGTCGAAGGAAGCTCAAAGAAGAAGACGTTGATTGTGGCATTCGAGAGTTTTGCGAGGAGTGTGGCTTCGAAAAAAATGATGTATCCGTTCATAACAATATTCATCCACTTGAAGAGATCTTTTATGGTACCAATCACGTTCTTTATCGTCACGTTTACTACATAGCCAAACTAAGCAAGAATGAAAATAGGATCATATCAGTCGATCCATCAAATCCGCATCAAGCGAGAGAGGTTCGTCAAGCGCAATGGTTTACATCGCAAGAAGTGTTGGAGAGAATTCGGCCCCATAACACGGAACGACGCGAGCTCTTCAAAGAAGCAAGCCGAATCATCGAAGAAACATGTAAGCGCATTGCCAAAACACCGCTCTCCGTGCACTCAAACGAGTTTAAACCACAAAGCACCAATCAAAGTAGTAGTTCCAGTCAACAAAAAGATACAAATGTATCCTACAGCTTTGATTTTCGACACGGAGACAACCGGTCTACCGCCGCGCGCGAATGACCCAACCCGTAGGTTTGCGCATTATAGGAAATGGGGAGACAATGCGAGGCTAGTACAGATCGCATGGCAAATTTGTGGCCCACAAGGTCAAGTCTTAGAGCGCTATTGTACAATCATACGTCCTGATGGGTTTGTAATTCCATTAGAAGCAAGTAATGTACACGGAATCTCTCAAGACAATGCAATGAATGAAGGTATACCCATCGATGAGGTTCTTGAAAAACTATTTCGATCAATAGAAACCTTCGAGGTAGAGCGAATGGTAGCGCATAATTGTCAATTTGATTATCACGTCATAGCTTCTGAGTTGTATAAACTACAATGGAAAAAGGAGATGGAATGTTGGAAGAAGCTACCATCGTTTTGCACAATGCTACGTGGCACCCCACAAAGGGAGAGGTTCATGAAATTAAGCGTTATGTATGAAAAGCTTATTGGAACCATGGACGATTCTATTCGTTTACATCAAGCAGATAGTGATGTCGAGCTTTGCGTTGCTCTGTTCCATCATTTATGGCCTAAAAGACAACTGACAGTGACGTAGGTCCGAATACGGGACCGGGACCATTGCTTCTCACAACCATCATTATTTTTATCTATTGAAAGAAAGAGGGCATTTGCCATGCGGAGAGCGTATCCTGATCTTTCAGAAGCGGATTTTCAAGAGCGCTTGTTGTCTTTGAAGAACTATCAAGCCCTTGAGGTCCCACCGTTACCAAGAGTCACGACTGCTCATGAGTTTACAGAGCTCTCAAAGAAGTTTTGTTCTCACTACGAGAAGTTTCTATATCAATACATCATTCAACAACACTTGAGTAATACATCTCCTTACAGAGGAATCTTAGTATATCATGGGTTAGGATTCGGAAAGACTTGTTCTGCTATAACCTTTGCAGAAGAATGGTTGAATCAATTTACGGGCGTTACTAATGACGAGATATGGGTCATCACATCCGTGGCTTTAGAAGAAAATTTCAAATCGCAATTATTTCAACGGAAGAAAATGAAAAATAAGGAGGATCGTGAGAAACAATGTGCGAGTGGCACATACTATGATTTGATGATGGCAACCCCACAGATTGAAAATGGCAAGCGTATCTCAAGCACCAAAAGAATGGAGACAATTCAAAAGGCAATGGACTCAAGGTACAGATTTTTCAGTTACGATAAGTTTGGTACTTTTGTCAAAGAACAAGGTGATAAGCTCGCATCTGTTGCTCAAAACCGAGTTATTATTGTGGACGAGGCCCATAATCTTCGCAACCCGGATGTCAAGGGGTCTTCTGGCCTTGAGATTTTCTTGGAAGCAGGCACAAACAATCGGCTGGTCTTGTTATCCGCAACACCTATGTTCGATCAACCGGATGAGATTTTGCGAATGCTCTACTATCTATGCCTTAATGATAAACGCATAGACGTTCCATCATTGAAAAATGCCACCTTTTACAAAAACGGGGTTACAAACAAAGCACTTCTAAAACACTTTGAGCATTTGTGCTCTAATTACATCTCATATGTGAAGGGTAGAAACCCATTCAGTCTCGCCACCCGACTATCACCCGCACAAAGTGGTCTTCCACTTCTCTTAGAGAATGAAGTTGCGTCGCGAAGCTTCTTTGGTAAAGAGATCAAAGACGAGGATCGGACATGGATCCATCAAGTTGACGGTGGACTTTTTGTCTCAAAAATGACAAGCAACCAACGCCTTGGGTTTGATGAACCCGAGCTGATGCGAACAAAAACAAAAAACAAAGCATTACACTCCGAGAGAATAGTCGATGAAAGTGAACAAATTGCAAGAATTCCAATCAATACCAATATTCTCGAAGCAACGAACATTGTCTTCCCCATTAAAACTTCAAAGGGTGGGTTGAAATTCAAATTTGGGTATCAAGGATTGTCTAGCATAGTGAAAGAAAACAGAGACAAGAAATTGTACGGATTTGAATACTACAATGAACCCTATCTCTGTCCGGGAAGTGAATACCTAGGATCCATCGCTTGTAAAATGCAAACAATAATAGAGAAAGCGCACAGAGCGAATGGTATAGTCTTGATCTTTTCACACTACATATGGAGCGGTATTATTCCTCTTGCTATGGCTTTTGAGCATCTGGGATACACGCGTTTGTCCGGCCAAAACTTCTTAAAGAATGCCGAGCAGTACAAGTCTCATGTGAAGTCGCCATTGAGCTGGAGTACGGGGCATAAATATGTGCTTTTATGCAGTGACACCAAAATAAGTGGTGTTGATTCGTTTGCCGAAGTTCTTGATGCTGTAAACCACGACAACAATAAGGACGGAGAGAAGGTGAAAATTGTGTTGATGTCACCCGTGGCAAGTGAGGGCATTTCATTCTTGAATGTTCGAGAAGTACATATATTGGATCCTTGGTATCATTTTAATAGACTAGAGCAAGTAATAGGGCGATCCATACGCACATGCTCTCATCAAGCACTACCTGTTGAAAAACGCAATGTTACCGTCTTCCTTCACATCGCGAAGCATATGGCTGAGGGTGACAAAGATAGGGAGACATACGATCAGCACGTGTATCACTTGGCAGCTGATAAGAAAATTAGATCCAATGACATTGAGTCGAGAATAAGGAACAACGCACTAGATTGCTCTTTACAAAAGCATGTTAATTTCTATCCCAAACGCCTTTTTCCATTTCAACTCGAACTCTTAACTTCGCAACATGTGGCTACAATGCACAGCTATGGTGACGATGAGTCTATTGAGCCGCGATGCA
>Ga0049083_10000036_pt1 | contig 32829 bp, 35 predicted proteins | sample GreLakmeMI27MSRF_FD_66719 | JGI IMG/M metagenome (GOLD analysis project Ga0049083, IMG submission 66719) | Freshwater lentic microbial communities from great Laurentian Lakes, MI, USA - Great Lakes metaG MI27MSRF | ecosystem: Environmental > Aquatic > Freshwater > Lake | place: Great Lakes...
CCAGTGAAGTCAAGGCGTCTATCGGAAAAAACGCGCGGCTAGATGAGCTTATCAAGGAGTATTATGTGAAGAAGTTCCGAGAGATACTGAATCTCCACCATGTGAATTATAGACGGCGGACAAAGGGTGAGGGATGTATGTATAAATGCGAGTTTTACGATGACACTTCAACGCCCCAGCTAATCATGGGCTATCTCCAAAGCGAACTCACAGATATCTTCATTGTTCTCAAGGACCTCGCCGTCTTCACAGCAGAGAAGGAGCATCAGTTTCGCTATCTGATGAAATACTATGACCAGGTTAATATGTATGATTGGAACACATCTGTTAACCGACTTGTTTAAGCATTTAAGAGCCCTCCACCATAAACCACAGAATGGACCCGGGTCTGATTGGTCAAGAAGAGAGTCTTCGTATTCTAAATGAAACACTCAAAGATCCACCCCACCTCTTTTTTACAGGTGGATATGGATGTGGAAAAACAACTCTTATGAACTGCTTCTTAAAGGCATATTACGCCCAGTTCAATATAAAAAATCCTGGACCCGAATGGATTCTCAATCTTTCATCGGACCAGGACCGCGGAATCCACTGTGTTCGCCAATCCGTCGCCGAATTTGTTCGCCACGCCCCTGCGAAGGAGGGCATCTATCGCTGGATTCTCTGTGATGATTCGGACTCGCTGCCTATGATTTCTCAGCAGGCCCTCCGCCGCCCTATGGAGACGCATAATCATATTACCCGCTTCATCTTTTGCTCGCGCTATTCGGGTGATCTCATCCCCCCGCTGAAATCCCGCTGTCTCCACATAGAGTTGGAGACAATTTCACCATTTGAACTCTTCAACCACTTCATAGAAATAACAGGGCAGACTCATATACAACTCTCCCCATCTGCAAACCTTATATTTTTAAGCCTCTCTCAGACGCCGACCGAAATGAAACGCATGATTATCCTGCTAGGAACGAAATACCCCGAAGCGACTCTGATTACAACTGACCAAATTCTCGAAATTTTTGGTTCCCCAAGCTTCTCCCTCTGCGTGTCTCTTCTTCACAGTTATCTCAGAAATGATATACACACATCTATTCAAACCTTCTTCAAAATCTGGAAGACCGGCATCAGCTATGAGGACTTCCTGAACGAGATGAATATTACGCTCCGACAAATCGGCCAGCTTTCGCCCCAAAAAAGCCAGCGTCTTCACGAACTAATTCTGAAAGGATGGATGTATTTTGCACAGGGAAAAACACACTCTCTTGACATGCTTCGTTTACTTTTCCAGGAGAACTAATTATAATAAGATAGGGATGGCGGATACCAAGAGACTTTTTAGAAAGATCCCCCCAGAGGAGCTTGTAAACGAGATTCTTGAACACTTCAAACTGCATGGTCTTCAAGAACGGCGGTGGTTTACACGGGATGAGCTCTGTCTAGAGAGTGTTGATGAGTGGCTGCCCATTCTTGAACCATATTATATACCCTGTAAAGCCAAGCGATTCCTCTCCAATATGACGCATGCGAGGCTAACAACCATTATTCGGCACATTCTACACCCTCTTGGATACGACCTACGTACTCAAGAGCGTATGTATAAAGCGCAAAAAACAACAATGTATCAAATATACACAACAAATGAGACCCATATTGATATAAGTGCAAACGAGATGCTCGTGGAATTTTTATAATTTTACCTTTTCAGCTTTGATCTTCTTTAAGGTTCTATTGAGAAGCTTAACAAGATTGAGCTTTCTAAACCGCTTTGTTGGGACGAGCTTCTTCTTGGCACTCGTTCTCTTGTGCTTATGTTTGCGCATGTGCTTAGAAGCAAAGCGTATACGCGGCAGGGGTGAATTTAGTTCAACAGGTGTTGTGCTGTGATACGAAAACGGACTCACCATATGAATTTGTGGACTTCCAAATCTTACGAAAGGATTCGGCGGCGAGACCTCGTCAGCTCTTATACCAATGAAATTGGAAGGATCGCGCCTGCGTCCATTTTCCATTATGGCTCTATGATGAGTTGCCAGTTGAAGGCGAGCATCCTCGCTACCTCCAGAATTAGAACGCACGGCTTCCTCCGCATCAACATGAGCGAGAAGCTCGGCACCGAGCGCCACTTGTTCAGCCTCATATTGTCTTTGACGCCGAGTATTTCCAGGCGCACGAATTCGAAGGCCCAAGCCAGAAGCCATGTTAATTAGTGTATAGATATTTTGAACATATCTGTAATAACTAAATCACTACCCATAATCTGCTCTTCACTCATCCGGGTAAACCATCCAAAGTTGCGTGAACGTTCCAGCTCAGGCCAAGGAATAGGAACATATGTAGATTGTTTTTGTATATCAAACGGTAAGACGCCTTGCTGACCCGCCGAGAGGAGGTCCTCAAGCTGTATCCTCTTACCGCTTGGTTTCCGCGATATCTCCTCGTGCGGCCGATACTCAACATCCTTACCGAACTCGCCTGCTAGCTGACGAGCATCCCATTTCTCGTCGCCGCGGAAGTTTAATCCACCCAGCTGCGTATCCAGGCGCTTCCGCGTCATTGCTTCCCACTTTACAAACAGTGGGTGCTCGGGTTTCGGCGACCATACACATCGGAGACCGGGCGCAGGAGTTCCCGCCGGTCCACTAAATGTCTCTCCCAGATCGGTGCCAAAGAAAACAACCTTATCGCACGGCATTTGGTCAAACGGCTTGATAGCCACAGACGACGCGCTCAACCAGAGGCCACCCTCCTTCTTCAGAATGGAAGCACGTATCCAGGCAAGCTCCGCCTCGCCCACGCTCGCCAGTGGATTCTGGAGAGGCGTCGGCAGGGCCTTCCAGCCACCCAAGCGGAGCGCCACATCTGAGAGGCCATTGATTACTTCTACGCGGTATTTCAGCTTGTTCTGGACTACAATCGTCTGATAGCAAAGATTCAGAAAGGGCACATTCATAGCGCGCGAGGAGCGGCCCATGAAATCCATCCATGAGCGACTATTCACATCGCTCGGATTGAGATACAGCCAGATAACGGGAAGACCCATACCCCTCTCTAGAAGCTTAGTATCGCGGAAAGGATTCTCTTCAATTGTTGTGGAGGCCGTAACGGTTGCCACTAAAACTGCAATCGTCATGACAAGCCCTACAGTTATAAGTACTCCCTTGTCCATGTCTATCTACACTACCATGGATTTTATTGGTTACTGATGACGAGCCGCTTCATCCTCTGGAAATATTCATCCGCAAACATTCCTTCTTGTGCGACTCTGAGCTGCCGTTGACGCTCTCTCTCTGCCGCCTGCCGCTCAGACTCTGCGTGTAGACCCGCTTCATCGTCAGTCAGAGGCTCGGGAGCCTTGTCGCGGCTCGCCTGATACCTCTTCAAATCGCGCGCCTCAACCCGAACATTGGAAACCTGCTGAGAAATCGTATTTTCCTGTGTATATGCCTGCTTCAGATCCGTGTATTTCAGATTCGCATTCGCGGCGGCGGTATAGCTCTCGGACTTTCCACGACCAATCTCTACACCCGAGTTCGGCGCAAGCATCATAGCCTGTGGAGACAGGTTCATGAGTTGCGTCTGAGGTTGTGACGACGCCTTCGCTTGTTCTTCAAACATCTTATTGAAGACGTCGCGATTGAACTTGCCGCCGAACTTCTGACCTGACGCGGCCACCTCTGTCTTGTTTGATAGCCAGTCGCCATAACCGTCATCATCGGGGTCAGGGATTCGCGTCTGCTCAAACATCTTGTTGAATGCGTCGACATCCAGCTTCTTCGGATTCAGGCGAATCGGTTCCACCTGTTTCCAGTTCTTCGCATCGCCCGTGCGAGCCTCCTGAATAGCGGTAGGCGCCTCAACGACGCTCGCCTTTGTGCGCCCCCCGTTTATTCTGCGTAGAATCTCGGTTAGATATGCGTAGGCGCGCGTGACTGCCTCAAACTTCTCTTCGGACCCTCCCTTGTCTGGGTGAGTGCGTAGAGCAGCCCTCTTGTAGGCCTTGTTGAGAGCTTCCTCTGTTAGCGCCACTTCCTCTTCCAAACCTAGCACTTCCAGACTGCTTTGAAAATAGCCGATGGCCTTCTCCTTTCCACGAGGCCGTGTCAACTGGGTATACGGATTCTGCGGCTTCTCTTCTCGGGTTGTTATCTGGTGATTTTGCGCCTGTGCTTGAACTTGCTGATGTGTCGGAGTTACAGGAGGCCGCTCCCCAGGCAATGCGTCGGGATACTGCCCCTTCTGCACCCGCGAGACATATGCGAGTAAATGGGCATATACACCACCTCTCTTAGCACTCTGGACATATTCGGGGCCGGCAAGAAGTGTCTGAATCATATCAACGCGTTTCGCTGGGTCTCGTATCTGTGTTACATTTTGATAAATGCGAATATGGGGTGCGGGAATTGAGGGAACGTTACCCATCTCTATTATGACCAGCCCTCTTACGTTTTCAAAGCAAACCGCAAGCGACCGGGCGAAAGAATCGGTATATCCGCCTCACACTCCCACATCCATGACTTTCCAAGCGACATGAAGCCGAACCGTTTTGGCCAGAACTGGGGTAATAGGGCAGGTGCGCGGCGCAAGTCGACATTGCGAAGCAAATGCCACGAGTCCATGGGGAGAACAATGGCAAGCTGCTCTTGCGGTTTTAGGGGTTCTTGAGCTAGATGCGAGCAAAGCGGCTCTTGCGTTGAGGACTCAGCAAGCTCTTGCGCAAGCTGACTCCAAAGCGGCGGCAAGTGCCAAGGATAATACCACATCAAATCCACCGGCCTACCAACGTAATAATTAACCACCCACTGGATCCCATAGAGATACTCCTTAACTGCGCCACCCGGTACATGATGCTCATACACCTCTTTCCAATCGGCACGAAGCGCCCCCTGTTCTAAGAATTCCTTCTCCACAAACCACTGCGCAGGAAGGCCCTGAACAGACATCATCAGTCGCTCAGCATCCGACCTAGGCGGCATTGGTCGCATGCTCTTCTTCGTGTAAATCGCCTGCAACAGGCTCGCCTCTTCTGTCCTTGCTAACTCCTCAAATAACCTCCGAAATGTCTCATAGTTTACGGCCTTCGTCTCATAGTCAACAAAGCAGAGACCCGCCGCTCTCAGGCCACGCATCTTCCCAAGAAGAACGTCGTGTCCTCCATCGCGGATCTTGAGTGTCAGACCATGCGGCAAAAAATCATTACCAAGTAAACACATCACCGCAACATAGTCAAGAAGAAAACTAGGCTCCTCTGCCTTAGGACACAAGCTTGAAAGAAGGTGTTGGACGGAGAAGAACAGGAAGGGCGCCGCCCCGAACTTGGCCGCCTCCTTTCCAAACTCCGTCTTCTCGCGCATCAGAACACACGGTTGTGTCAGATACTCCCGCCCCGTCAGCATAGCCAGTAGAATTAAGTCCGCGTCGAGGCCATACACTACGACTGTTCCATCAGCGCCACTGCAACCACAACTCCGAATCCACGACATCGCCTTGTGCTCTCCCTCCCCCGGCTCATCTGACGTGCTTACAGTCCAGCCAGGGCGGGCTGCACACAGCTGCTGAAGGCGCTTACCGAGCCCCTCCATATACGCAGTCCCTGGTGTGATTGCATTCGTATCCCACCGCTCAACACCGTGTTTGCGAACACCCATCTCGTATTCCTTCTCGGCCCACCACAGCGACTTGAATCGCCGCATCCGCTGCTGCTTTATCTTCGCCATCGGGACAACGCCGTCCACAGCAATAAAAACCTTCGCAGGACACGACGCAGCCGTCCAAATACCGACAAGCGTCTTGCACACCTCCTCATTTAGGGCGCGCTCCCACGCCTCTTCGCTCTCAAGAGTATACTGGGGAAGCGTTGTGCTACGCAGGCAGCCATAAACAATACAGTTGAAATCTACAAGTAAACAGGATACATTGCCTTGAATTTGAGAAGATAAAATGCCGCGCACCGACTCTGTTAACCGTTTGAAATAGGATGGTATACCCATCTCTCTATTTATTAAAGTGTCCGAGACTTAAGTCTCCATCTACCGTCGTGACTTAATTCTAAGGAAGCAGTTGCTTCCCTAGAATTAATGTCCTACGACAGATTAACCGATAAATCTTAAAATTAAGGAAGCTCAACGAGCTTCCTTAATTTTAACTTCATATGGTAATGCAGAGATGGCGTCAGCAGCAGCCTGGTTTCAGAAATATCCCCTGTCAGTTCTAAATGAAATAATCAGAATTCTCCCCGACAGTATCGTTGCAACATCCGGTCTAATGTCTATTCTTACAACATCCTATGCGCAATTCATCTTCTTCCTGAGTCTTCTTGAAAGTATCCTCGGATTTTACCTCGTCCGCAGCGCCATCGCGCAGATGAACTTCGGATTTGTGAAGCCGCTAGAGCAATTTACGAGCAAGGATTGCAAGACAGGATTCAGTTCGCCCACACTCTCAAGCCTCTCATTTTTTACGGCCGATCAGAGAACTGCCTTTCCGTCCCCCCCGCTCTATATGATAAGCGTGGCCGCCTCCTACGTATTTACGACTCTCAGCAACCAAATCAAGGAGCTGGAGGCGCTGGGTCCCGACTATGCCCCCCGATTTTATATTTCTATCATGGCCCTCTGTGCTCTCCTGTTTTTCTTGGGCTGCTACCGCATGTTCTACAATTGCGAGTCAATGTTGGTTGTATTTGCAAGCATCGCGCTCGGCCTCCTCGTTGGAACAACACTGGTAACCCAGAATCTGAAACTGTTTGGACCCGACAGCACAAATTTATCGGGCATTCCTCTTCTTAGAAATAAGACGGCTACGGGAGAAAAGATGTATATTTGCACCCAGAGAGCATCCTCTTAATTTATTTTTAAGTTATCACAGTATGGTAGAATGCCGACGGCGATAGAAACTATAAAACAAACAACGATTACCGCTTTTATGGCCCTTCCTCTTATGTTAATTGCCTATAGCTTTTTCATGGGGTTTGGCCTCGGCAACCTCGGTCTGATTATATTATTTCTTGGACAGATTACTGTTGTTCCATTATCTGCGACTGGACTTCAATGGGCATTTACAAATCTTAAACTTAGATTCACGTCCCCACTAACGTAACGTCGTGACTTAATTTTAAGTTCATATGGTAGATAGAATGGACTCGTCCGCAGATAAAGCAATATATATCATCGGATTTATCCCAGTAACAGCTGTAGGTATATCACTTTTAATCGGTATTCCCTTCCTTATCTACGCGATTTTCCGTAAATATTTCATACCCCAAATAACAAATTACGATATCTGTAATCTTGTGCCATCTGAAGGAGGGCGCGGCGGCCCTGCTCTCAGCGTAGCCCCCTCTTTCTGGATGGCACAGTTTCTCTTCTTCATAGGCTATCTCTTGCAAAATGCAACCGACCTCTACAATCTGCCTTCAGATCCTAATGCATCTGAGGCGAAGGTCAGGAATCGGAGAGAGCAAGCAATTACGGCAATCGTTATCACGACGATTATCACAATCGCATTTATAGCTATGCGTTACACAACCGGCTGCGAAACCGCATTCGGAATCGGCGTCGCTATTGTAACTATGATTCCTCTTGGCGTTGGCTGGTATCACTTCGCGTCTATCTGCGGCGCCCGCGCCAGTGATGTATTTGGAATTGCCGCCAAGATTTTGCCCATAGGAGCAAGTGAGCCGCCCCCACAGGTGTGTATAAATACCAAAGTATAAAATTAATATAGTATTACTTATTAAATGAAAATACTTGGACTCTCACCTTCATTCTTCTTTTTGCTGATTCTTGCTCTTATTTTAGTAGGTATAGTAAGTTCATTCATTAGGGCCTATGCTTATAAAACGATGGGGGTACGGCCTATCCAGACCGGTAGTTTAATTAATGTTGCGGTTTAACTTTAGGGTTCCTCTACATAACTACGAAATGTGGAATACATATACTCATTTATATGTCTATTTGCGAGAGATTTCTTCAGAAATATGCTATCTTCATGAACTACATGTGAATAGGATAATTCAGGAACAATATACAACTTAATACCGTTTTTCAAAAGAAGATAGTTGCTGTATATTACGTCGCATGTAATACAAACACTAGAGAGCTCATCCGATTCATATAGATTCATTACAGCAACAGATTTCTTCGATAAGACATAATTGCCAGTATTTAAACACATCTCAAGACGTTTATAACTTTCCTTTTCACACATGCCAGCTATAACTTCCTTTGTTAGAAGGAGTCCATTAAACTCGCGATAATCAAAGACTGGTGCTGCGAAACTTGGAAGATAGACTGTCCCTTCATCTAAGGGTTCTAATGCCGAGACCATCTTAAAATAATCAATATCTACAAAATTATCAGAATCAACTAAACATATCCAATCATTTGAGGCATAGTTCATACATTTCAGCTTATTCAGAAATGGCCCTAGACATTTCTCGTTTTGATACACGCGAATCTTACCCTCAGATGAGTAATTTGATACTATCTTAGCGTAGTCTTCACCTGTTTCATCCACGATTACAATTTCATCAATGTATGGATTTTCCAAATAAAGGGGGATATACTTTTCTAAAAAGACCCATCGTCTCATCGTAGGAATGCACAAAGAATATTTCATATCTACTACTAAAAAGATTCATGTCTTTAGGAGTAGAATTCAGACCGTCTACAGATATTGTATACCCTCCTTTTAAAAAGGGCCGCTATTTGGAAGAGGCGTTTTACGATTTTTATAAGAATGAGTCATCCGGTGCTGCCTCCAGAGTGTATATTCCTGTGTTTTGGACGAATCTTCAGACGGATCCAGAGTTTTTATCAAAGAAACCGGCTCTCCAAGATGCCCTCACAGCCTGGTTTTTAAACTTTCCACCCGAACAGAAATATTTTGCTGTTGTTCAACACGATGATGGTATATTGTTTAGTATACCAAAAAATACCCTTGTCTTTGGAGCATGTACTGGCGATGTGCCAATTCCTCTTATCTATGAAGATTCAGACTTCAAGCTGGAACGTGAAGAACAGCTGCCATTCAGTGAAAAGGGTTATTTGATAACATTTATGGGCGCAGCCACACATGATGTTCGTAAACGAATGATTGAGTATGGTAAGAAGAACGGTCAATGGTTCATCTGTGAAAATGACAACTGGACCCCTGATATACAAAAAACAAAGGCTGAACGATTTATAGAGCTCGTTAAAGAAAGTAAATTTAGTCTGGCACCCAGAGGATATGGCCGCTCTTCATTTAGATTCTTTGAAGTCTTAAAACTCGGATCAATTCCTATTTATATTTATGACGACATAGAGTGGCTTCCATACAAAGAGTGTATTGATTATAGAAAAATATGTATCTCTGTTCACATATCCGAACTCGAACATCTCAACGATAAACTGCAAATAACAGAAAACGAGTATATCGCCTATATGGAATCGTATAACAAAGTAAAGCATATGTTTACACTGGACGGAATGAATCAATATATTAAATCATGTCTGCAATCTTCCGTAAATAATGAAGATTGTTTCTGAACTGCCAGAGTCCGTCCGCCTTGACATTACCGTATTGTATACTGTCTTTTGTGATGGCTATGAATTTGTCGACCGCCTCTTGATAACCGTTGAGAGAACCATACATTTCTGGTATTTGCTCGATTGTAATACCAGAGACGATGCTCTTCCCCACATTCACATTCTCGTGTAAATCATACAGCCACTTTCTGGCCCTTTCGCGCAGGGCGGTCCCTCGCAGAGTTGTAAACTGCGTAACCGGGCTACGTAAAAGCCATTCCTTGTAATGCCCCCGACAGAGAGCACACGGCATCGCATTTTCCACTGACTTCAATACGAATATCCAACGATTCACTTCGTCTGTCTGAAGTAAGGCGGGGCGCGGTTTCCCCAGGTGTTCAGCGGCAGTATGTAAAAGTCTCCATAAGAGTGGGCCCCAAGTCGCCATCCTATCTTCACATCTAAAATTTGAGGCGACCGTTTATCCGCTGGTATTTACAACAATGTCATTACCTATTCCGAAGATCTACTGGGATACATTCCAGTCGGCTCTCCAGGCAAAAGTCAAACGACTGGCCAAGGAAATCGCCACAACATTGGGGGAATCGGAGCAGCCGCTCTTGAAGGCGCTTGCATCTGAAAAAGTGGAAGCATACCTCTTCGAAGAGGAAGGCGCTGAGATGATTGACCTACAGAGCATGCGGTGTAAGCATGTGTATCCGACTGCCGAAAACGCCACCGTTCTGCGCGTCTGTGGTCAGCCGATTGTTCTAGGAAAGACCGCATGTCTTCACCACGAGCTACATGGAACGACTACAGTGAAGCCGCCACTTCTTCCTGTTTGGCAGCAATTGCGGGACTCTGATGGGCTACTACACGCTGGCTTCTTGTTGGAGGAAGGTAAAGGGCGCGTCTTTAATATAAAGTTATCACGGTAAATTTGACAAACAACCCCTCTTTTTATGTAGTATGTTCACCATCGGCCGATCCCCGCCTACTCCACCCCACCCTCCCCGCGTCAAACGTATTCTCATACCTCCCAGCAGCGTCCCTGTTACACCAAAGTTCACTGGCCAACCGAAGTCATGGCTTCTACTTCCCAGAACAGATCTCTCCTTCTTCCAGCGCCAGCTTGACTTGACCACAACCAATTCATTCACCGAGCCCTATCTTGCGAGTCTAACATTCTGTCTAACATTCGCCGCCACCTCTGTGGCGTATGGCATGGGTGCCGCGGCCTTTCCGACTTATTTAACGCATGATGCTATCTGTGAATCTGTAAATGCCGCTTATAGAAAAAATATGAAGATTCGCTGGGCTATGAAGAGGCTTATGAACTTCTGGAGGCTGAAGCATATCCGAGTTATGAATGAAGAGGATATTGCGACCCAGGAGATTCCAAGGAAGCGCGTTGTGTTTATTGACTGGAAGACGCGAACGTCCTATCAGTTTGAGGCTATCACGATTCTGCGTGACACGATTAACCGACTTCTCAACCACGACCAGCTCTTTCTTGAGCCGTTGCCGCCTCGCAATCCTTATACGAATAGCCCTCTAAGCTATGGTGGTCTCGTTTCACTCCACGATCAATTGCACAGGGTAGGCGTAACCCATTGGTTGTGGGAGGCGTTTGCCTCTGTGAATTTCAATATAGGAAAGCTGGAAAATCGGCATGAAGTTCCGATAAAGTTGCGGTGTTTGGATATTATTATATCAGATAAGACAAACTACATTACAATTGACTTTGTAATGGACTTTATCATTGGTGAATACACACACCACATTCGCTATGGGCCCCCTAGTGAATCCTTGGTTCTACATATTCTTCTAAAAAAGTGGGACAATCCAGTGATTCAAGAGTGGGTTGCGCTTTGTAAGACTTACTGGACGAATGAGATTTGCGGGCGGTCTGATGATAATCTGATTGTTCGCATCAAGTCTGAAAGACTTATTCGTAGTATGAAGAGCTGGTATAGTATTTAAAATATAAGCTACTAAAAATGGCAGTCGCACTTTTTACGACTCGTGGCGTGAAAGGGGAAGTCGTTTTTACGAATACACCGAAGGGTGTGAGGGTCCGTGCTTTTTTTACAGAGCTTCCTCATGGCGAACACGGATTCCATATTCACAAGGCTGGCGACTTACGGGGAGAGGGTTGTAAGGGCGCATGTGATCATTTTCATGTGGGCGAGTTGCAGCACCACGGAGGTCCACCTGGCACAACCTCGCAGAGACACACTGGAGATTTAGGAAATATATCGACGGATGCTGGCCCGTTTGAGGCTAGTTATTACTTGGCTGGAATTCAAGTTTCCGATTTATTTGGTAGGTCTGTTATTGTCCACGGTGACCCCGACGATTACGGTCGCGGGGGTCACGATGATTCTCATACGACGGGTCATTCTGGTGCTAGAATTGGTTGCGCCCTAATTGGGCGGATGAAGTGCTAGTCCACCTCCTCCACCTTCGGACCCACCTCAGGCTCAGCGGAAGCACCATGCTTCACCGGTCCATTCGGGTCACTGTAATCCGTCGCACCATACAGCTTCATGAGAAGAGGACGCACAAGCTCCTCCACCCGCTTCTTCTCCGTCTTGAAGTCCTCCGTCTCAGCATCACCGTGCGCCTCCAGCCATGTCATACCTGTCTGGAGGTGCTCCTCCGCCGCCTTGCGGTCCTCCTCGCTCAGCTTCTCCTTCGTCTTCTCCTCGCGCATCGTGTTGCGCGCATTGTAGAGATACGACTCCAGGTCATTCTTCGCCTCCACCTTCTCCATGTTCTTCTTGTCATCCTCGGCATACTGCTCCGCCGTCGCCACCATCTTCTCAATCTGCTCCTTGGAAAGACGACCCTTGTCGTTCGTGATGGTGATCTTGTTCGTCTTGCCGCTGCCCTTCTCCACCGCAGACACATTGAGGATACCGTTCGCATCCATGTCATAGGTGATCTCAATCTGCGGCACACCACGCGGCATCGGCGGGATACCGTCCAGACGGAACTTGCCGAGGAGGTTGTTGTCGCGCGTCATTGCGCGCTCGCCCTCAAAGATGAGGATGTCGACCGCCGCCTGGTTATCCGAATACGTAGAGAACGTCTGCGTCTTCTTCGTGGGGATGGTCGTGTTGCGCTTGATGAGCGGCGTCATGACACCACCAGCCGTCTCAATGCCGAGGGACAGCGGCGCAACATCCAGCAGAAGAAGCTCGCTGGTGCGGTCATCCTTGCTGTCACCCTTCGTCAGGATGTGCGCCTGGACCGCCGCGCCATAGGCCACCGCCTCGTCGGGGTTTACGCTGTCATTCAGCTTCTTTCCACTAAAATAGTCGCTCAGCAGCTGGCGAACACGCGGGATGCGGCTGGAGCCGCCAACCATCACAATCTCATGAATCTGCTCCTTCGACATCTTGGCGTCGCGGAGCAGGCCGTCCAGCGGTCCCAGGCAGCGCTGGAAGAGCGAGTCGCACAGGCTCTCAAACTTCGCACGCGTCAGCGGCACCTGGAGGTCCTGGCCGTCCGCCAGCGAATCCACCTCAATCGTGGACTGCGTCGCCGACGACAGGTTACGCTTGGCACGCTCGCACGCAGTGCGGAGACGGCGCAGGGCCTTCGCATTGTCCTTCAGATCCACCTTCGTCTTCTTCTTGAACTCGCCGACGCAGTAGTCGACGAGGATGTTGTCAAAGTCCTCGCCGCCAAGGTGCGTGTCGCCCGCCGTTGCCTTGACCTCAAAGATGCCGCCATCAATCGTGAGCACACTAAGGTCGTGCGTGCCGCCGCCGCAATCAAAGATGAGCACATTCTGCTCACCGACCTTGGACGAGCGGTCCAGGCCATACGCGATGGCCGCCGCCGTCGGTTCATTAATAATGCGGAGCACATTGAGGCCGGCGATGACGCCAGCATCCTTCGTCGCCTGGCGCTGCGCATCATTGAAATACGCAGGCACCGTGATGACCGCATTCTTCACCTCACCGCCGAGATACGCCTCCGCCGTCGTCTTCATCTTCTGAAGAACGGCCGCAGAGATCTCCTCAGGCTGGAAGCGCTTCGTCTCGCCCTTATACTGGACCTGGATCACCGGCTTCTCGGCCGCACCCTCCAGAACCTTGAATGGCCAGTGCTTCATATCGCTCTGCACGAGCGAATCGTTGAAGCGACGACCCATAAGACGCTTCGCATCAAAGACTGTATTTGCAGGGTTGGACGCCGCAACACCCTTCGCCGCATCACCAACGAGGCGCTCCTCCTCGGTATAAGAGACATACGAGGGAGTCGTGCGATTTCCCTGGTCATTTGCGATAATCTCTACACGGTCGTTCTGCCAAACGCCGACACAAGAATAGGTCGTGCCGAGGTCAATACCGATGGCAGGAATATCCTTCATATGAATAGTTGTTGCTAAAAGATTTTAAGCCCTTCTTGTTTTACGCCCTCTGCGCCTACCCCCATATAGACGTCTTAAAGTTCCGATACTCCGCCCGACCGCTGACTGAGAAAGCATATTGCGATAGAGTTTGTTATATTTCTTATTTACATCTGGGTTGAATTTATGGTGAATAAACATGGGTGATGCGTTTCTAATAGAAGTCCACTGGGGCCCAGCATTTGTGCGATCGTCAATTAAGATGGGGTGCGGCTCAACTGTGTTAAACAACTGCTTCTGCTCTGGGCGGCAGAATATCATGATGATGTCATTTACACCTGCGGCATCCTCTAGTCTTTTCAGTTCAGCATGCAGAGCTTCCTTATTCACCTGCTCTTCATTCTCAGATACACTTATTACATGAATGACCCCCCCTGACTGGAGAAAATTAGTGCGGATCCACGCCGCCTTACCTTCTTCAGCCCACTTACGAAAAGGGGAAACAGGGCAGCCGGTTAAGAAAATGGGGCACTTTTGCCCAGAGCGGAAGAGAAAATCATTCACGGCGACCCAGAGCCGCGTGGCGCCTGGAAGAATATCAAGCTCATCAAAGAAATGCCGATTATTCTCTTCCGTGAACTCGCCATATGGATCTTTCTTCATGAGTATATTCCACCGCTGGAATTGAGTTAGCTGTTTCTCCTGTTGCGGCGTAATTCTCTTCTCAGCCAGAATCTTCTGGAATCGCGTCTCAAAGTCGCAGAAAACACCGTCCATATCTAAGAAAAGTTTGCTCTTATAGACATTGCGATTATTGATGTAAACAACCTGTTCTATGCGACCAGCAAGTATATACTGCTTGAGAAAATAATCAACTGAATAATTAAATGCCTGCTTTATAACGCTGTAAATATATTCAGGAGAGATCGCGCGAAAAAAGGGAAATGATACTTCCTCTATTTGATCCCCATTAGTTAATTCTGTAACCATTTGACTGATATATTTTGTATAAGAACTGGCATCATTGGTGCCAAGATATTCGAGTCTCTCCTCGCCAATCGCTTTATCCACAATTTCATGAATACTAGAAAGTTCACCCGATTTTAAATAGGGAGAAAGTGATTGTTTTATATCAATAGCATATTCTATGAGCAAGTTTCTATATATGTCTAAATCTTCAACCGATTCCATTTTAGACTTAGTGAGTGTCTCAACCGCGCGTGTATAGGATCGTCTTGTAATTTCATTCTTATCAAGAAGCGGGTAGACAACATAAATACGATAGTTGATAGGAATTGTCTCATCTCCGAAACTTGTGCGGTCAATTGTGGGAATTCCCTCGACATACTTAATTTTTCCAAGGTAAGCCTCCCAGTGGTTCTCAAAAAGAATACCTTCGCCAAATTGATTTTCAGATCGCTGCGGCTTGCCGCGCCCATATCCACCACCGAGAGTCTCATAGATTATATTTACATTCGCACTAAAACATTTCTTCATAAAATCAGTCATTTTCTTATAAAGAATAGTTCCCTCCGAGTTTGAGTCTTCGTCGCGCGCCATGAAATACGCATTGCTCAATGAGGCATAGAGGATTTTCTCAAATAATTTAAATAGCTTTGCGACGTCCTCGGGTTGCTTATCAGACTCGGGTTGCCTACTAACGGTGAGCACCTCTGCAATTTCGCCACGTAGTGCAGGGATATCCCTGGCAGCCTTTTGTAAGAGTGAGAGTATCTGGGCCCACTGCCCTCTTGCAAAGAAAAGAGCCTTCGCCTTCTCATATTCCAGCTTTGCCACAACGGTTTTAGAGCGAAACGGAACATAGGACTCGACCAGCTTGTCGGTTGAATAGTCAACATAGTTTTCAATAGGCTGACCGAGACTCTTAATAAAGTCAGTCACTTTGGATGAGCTTTTACCTGAACCAGGAGGGCCCCATTTTAAGACATAGATAGGATTCTCACTGGAAGGTAAATCTTCTAGCTTTCGCCCATTACACATAATTTCTTCAATCTTTTCGGGTGTAAATTGGTCTTGTTTGAAAAAAAGAGCGCCGCCTTTTTGTTGACGCCTCGTCTTCCAGGGCATCTCTATCTAACAAGCACAATTTTCTTGGCCTTCGGGACCATATTCCACCCCGTCTGTATTCTAGCCCACGCCTCCTGCCTAGTCTCATAAAGGCTCAGGTCAAGACCATATCGTGCAGCATCATGCGTCCACGAAACGAGCCCTAAGGAGGGAGCCGTTCCATACAAACTCATGAACTGCCGATGCACGACATCGCCGACCGAGAAACCCCGCCCATGACTCTTCTCTTGGTCGGCCGCTGACCATTCGTCTGGAATATCATCCGGGAAATAGAGGTCATAGAATGCCTCCTTTGATGCGTCATTCTTATAGATGGGCTTCCAGCCACCAAACTCGGCAGCAATTGTATCCCAGTAGGGCGAGCCATGAAGAGCCGTGAGTGGCTCTCGGATTTCCTCGATATTTGTTGTGGTTCGTGGCATCCTGCCGCGCTCAGAATAGAGTAGACATGCCTCGGGGCGCGTCTTAAATTGGCGCCGTGCCCTCCGCCCCTCCAGCTCGGACCACTCCGCCACCAGCCTCTCGTCAACATAATATTTAGGCGCCGTCGCGACCTTGGGTTGACATACCAGAAGAAGCGCCGCCGCCCTGCTTTCCCAGACGAACTCTGTCTGCTCCTTAAGAAGCTCGAACACGGGCCTTGTCTTTGGCGTAGACAGGCTCAGAAGGAGAGGCCAGGCACCACCCCCTTCTGAGGTAGAAGACCAGCGACACCGCAGCAAGATCCACGCGAAGAGTGTCTTTCGCTGTTTAATGGCCGCCATCTCGGGTGTCTGGCCTGTTACTCTAAATGCGAATGTATCAGGCTGCTTCATCCAGTCAGCCGAGCCCCTTGATAGCAAGTAGAAGACGCTCGCATCCTTCTCTCCAGCGCAGAGGGCACCGACAAACGGAAGAATATCCTCGGGACCTAGCTCGTCGCGCTTCATGACGGCAAGGAGGTCAACCAGAACCGAAGGAGAGCCGCCACCATAAAACCAGGCGCGCAGCATAATTTCCAGGAGTTCGGCACTCATCAGTGTATCGCAAAGTTCCATACTCCAGAACAGTGCTTCTCGGTAATTTCGCTTCAACAGAGCCAAGTAACAACATGCTTTCACCTCATCAATACGATAAAGATGGCGTGACAACATTGTGACGCTTTCTAGGCACACTTAAACTTCAATTTTAAGGTCTATATAGAGGGATGTTCGTCATTCCGCCCGCAGACAACGCAAATGAAATAGTGGCCAGACTCTGGTTAGGAAACGCCAAAGCCGCACACGACGAAGCGTTTTTAAAGTCAAAAAACATTTATACTGTTTTCAATTGCAGTAAGGATATCCCATTTCACTATCTTGCGAAGCGCTGTTACAGAGTGCCGGTTGACGATAACCTGAGACCCGAAGAGATTCGGAACATGGAGCTCTGGTCCTTTGAGACAGTGAGCAAACTGTGTCAGGAATATAGGAACGGCGCGACAATTCTCGTTCACTGTGCGGCAGGTATGCAGCGATCGGCCGCCGTGGTCGCGATGTTCCTCTTAGCAACAGCAAAAGTCTCCTCAGATGAGGCGATGGCCCACGTCCGCTCCAAGCGGCCCATCGCCTTCATGCCGATGGCGAATTTTGGTCCTGCAATCAAGGGCTTTGAGCGGTCTCTGCAGAAGATTCAGGCGGAGGAAGCATCATCATAAAGCGACGGGTCAATCCGAACAACAGCGTCCATCTTGAAGCCATTCGTTTTCTTCTTCTCACCTGGTTCTCCAACCAGTGGATATCCGCGAGGATTGCTCGTAAGTAGCACAGTATTTGCCTGACCCGTCGTCGCAGTCCACGTATAATTCTCCGTATTCGGCACATGACAGTGGCCATATAACCACGCAACCAGCGGCGGCCGCAACAGAAGCTCAAGCTCGGGCGCATTCGTGCTGCTCGTCTTCTCCTGAATCCACTCCTCTTCCGTCAGCCACGGCAGAGGAGCATAGCAACCCAGCACAACAACCGGCTTCAGGCAGCCGGCCAAATAAGTCTGTAGCCAGCGGCGACACCGATTATATTCATACAAAAACAGACCCTTGTCGGTCGGACACGGATCTGATTTTGCCCAAATCTTTCCAGTCACGTGGAGCATGACTTCGTCACGCGGCCGCCGCCAGAGAGGACAGCCCAGAAGGACGAGTCCATCGTCACTTCCCATCGCCTCACAGTAGAGGACGTGGACATTCTGAAATGATGACATCCGATGTTTCATAGCCGCCACCGCATCGTCTACACGCGCGAAGCCGGAATACCAGACCTCTAAATCGCCGGGAATCCAGACAACCGTCTTCCACTTTTCCGAACACCACTCAAAAAAAGGGCGGAGGTGAGCATTGTCTAAGGGGCAGATGTCTCCTAAGAGAACAAGCACAGGAGCAACGGGTTTCAAGACCTCTTCATAAGTTGTCTTGGGCCAACGTTCTAAATGTAAATCGCTCGCATACTGCAGTCTCATGTGAGCTTCTGTGCTAGAAGCTCAATTTTTCCGGTCGTGTCTAACGGGAACTGGAACTTCAGAAGAGGCTTCCCGAGGAGCTCGATATACTCGGGGCCGAACTCAATCGGAAGAATGTTCCAGGCACCGTATTGGATGAAGATTGTGTGGAGGAGGGGCTTCTCACCTGCGGGTGTCGGCACAACAATTCCTAGAGGATACCATGTGATTGTGTCAGGCTCGCTCGTAGTGAAACGGACACCGGTCCAGACGAAGCCAGGTAGGCACTTGGGAACTTCAACCACAACCTTCTCCTTCTTGACGAAGAATTCGTGATAAATCTCGGAGTGTGCGATATCCTGTGGGCAGTCTGTGTCACACTTCTGATTCCAGGGCCAGTGCGAGAAACAGCGAGGGTCCATTCTATATTCTATCGGGTGTCCCTAAATTCCGCATCACCCCCTTCAATTTTTTTGACCCTCCCAGTAACAGCCGCCCTCTATATCCCCAGCCCCACCAGGCGTCTCCTCTAGTGACGGCCAGACCCACGCATCCGTCCAGAACTTGGAGATAACATCGTGATTAGCCCAGCGCTTACCCTTGATGCCGAAGAGGACCTGTGTCGCTCCTCCCAGCACAATGCACTGGAGGCCGCGCCGCTTCAGCTCCGCGCCGAGAATCATTCCTAACCCCCCACAGCCAATAATACAGATCTCTGCGCCCGTTTTCATGACCTCATCAGTCAAATACGCGACCGCATCCTGCCATCTACCGATGCCTTCTGGCCATCCAGCTCGGCCCCTCGCCAGCGCAGGTGAATAGCCTGTCCGAATAGGAAACCACGTAGTATTCTCTGGAAGAAGAGTCTCTGCGTGAACACCCCATATTTCCTCTCTCTTGAGAATCTGTGTAGCAATCGTCTTCGCAAATGAACTCACCACTGCCACCTTCTTTCCCGCCAGAAGGCCGGTCCAGCGAAGCATGGGCGAAACATAATAGGGTTCCAGGCTTCGGAGTGGTATATAGCTTTCCGAAAAACAATAGCGATTCAAAAGACTCTCTTCAGGAAGTTTTAATGGAGCATACCATCCTGCAACAATCGGCTCTGTATCAATCACGCCGAGTGCCGACTTGTAGGCACGAATCCATGAAACTACCGAATCCTCCGTGGATGGAAATACGCCCGCATGGAGTTCGAGTTGTTGGCGCAGACTAGCATCGGCGGCTCCGCTGTGAAGTACCTGTAGTTCAATTGTTCCGTTGCGACCTATTAAACAGGGTGCCTGACCCGATAAACACAAATATATCTGTGATGCACCTGATGCCACGTTACTGCTGCTTGTTGGGTTATTCATCTGCTCTTTTATAAAGTCGGGGCTTTAGCCTAAAATTAACTCTTAAGTTTAGGCTAGATAGATATCAAAATGGATATAGAATTCTCCTCAAAGACGCCGCTTTATAAGGAATTCAGCAACTTTTACCCCTCTCCAATTGTCATGGGAGTTGTAACCTGGCCGACGGTGGAACATTATTTCCAGGCCCAGAAGTTCCCTGGCGACTATGATCTTCAGACCGCAATTCTAAGCGCGCAAACGCCGGCTGCCGCAAAAAAGCTGGGGCGGACGAGGTCACCCCACTTCCGCGCTGATTGGGAAGAGGTGAAGGAAATGGTGATGCTGGAGGCTCTACAGGCAAAGTTTGACCAAAATCCCGACCTCGCGACTATTCTAAAGGGCACAGGGACTGTGCTTCTCAAAGAGAAGGCTGCCTGGGACAACTACTGGGGCACAGGTAAGACAGGAAATGGGCGGAATCGTATGGGCGAGTTATTGATGATTGTGCGTGCGAGCCTTTAAGGTCCGTCTTCTAAGGCCACTTAGGGAACGGCCACGTAGGGAACCGCCACTAACAGGCTCTCCTGTCGCATAGGCCAACGCTTCTTTTCTGATTTGTTTTGTTCTTTTATAGCTCGTGTTCACATTATTTCTATTTAAATAATTATAGGTATTTTGCCACTTAGTAATGCGTGCTCTAGGTATCTGTCTAGTTCCAAAGAGGAGTGATACTTTCTCTCCCGAAACATGGACGTACATAAGGTTTTCAAGCCAGTCATACATTTTGGGTGATAAATGAAATCCTCCAATATATAAATTATAAATAAGCTGTTGTAAATCTCGCCCCTCTTTATAACACGGCGACAAAAATGGGTAGCTCTCCGTTGAAATATGTAAAGAACCCCAGGTGAGACATGAAAATCCAAAATCAATAAGTTTTATATGTATCTCTCCTTTCTTTCTAACGTACATGATATTATCGGCTTTTAAATCACGGTGATTGAACTTTAGAGTTTTTCCAAAAAATTCAAGCATATACGCAACCTCATTTAATATAAAAGGTACGCCGATCTCTCTCTGAGGCGGAATACTTCTTTGAAGAAGATTATTTACTGTATCTTCCATTAATTCAGAGACAATATATGCCTTACTATTATCCCAGTCTATGCCTACACAAATAATTCTAGGAACGTGAGGACCGCCCTTATCATTTTCACTCATTTTCATCATTAAGATTTGGATTATCACCTCCTTTAAAAAATCCTTGATACTGGTTGGTTCTATAATTTTCAAGGCATATGCTTCTGAACAGTTGTTTTTGTTACATTTATATACCTTGCCGAATGAGCCAGCGCCTAGCGAACTACCTCGTCTATACGTTTCACCATTTATTAGAATAGCACCTCTCTCGAGTATCGCCATACCCAATATATCAATCTTTAGAAGTGAATCAATACTTTTCATGGATGGGTCAATTACCAGTTTAATACCATAGGGGTTGAGATCTAAAAAATAAGGAAATGACTCATTATTTACTGCGAGCGGGCCTTCTAAACTATTGCCCACAGGGAAATAATTTTCCATCTATTTAGCGCTGATATTTTATCTATAACGTCGTGACTTAGAATTTAGGAAGCCATTGCTTCCTAAATTCTAATGTCCTACGACTAATTTGGTGATGGAACTATAATTTAAGGAAGCTCAAAGAGCTCCCTTAAATTATAGTCTCACCTGTAAGGATTCCAAGCTCGTCCATCCGCCATTCTACGCACAGGGCCGCCGCCCAACACCGTGCCTGAAACGTCGGGTAGAGCCTCTACCATCTGCGGAATCAGAGGCTCGGGCACAGGAGTCCCAGGCCGACGCCCATCCCATTGGTCTGCCGCCTCCTCGAACTCCACTGCCACCTCCTCCGCATTCAGCAAGACAATATCCGCCGGCTCCAACTCGCTGACATAGAATCCCATCTCATATCCGCCCAGCTCCTCAAGCCGCAACAGCACCGTATCACCCTTCTTCAGAACACCGAGGCGACTCAGCGACTCGGTAAGCATTTCCTTCGCGTCCGTGCTGTAAAACGCCGAATCCAGTGGCTTCAGCACGATGCGACTAGCCTCTGGGAACGCATCCTGACTGAAGAACTCCACCTCGACCACCTCTCCAAGAGGCGCACCCTCGGGCAACATCCAGAGGGGGATGAAGATTGGATCCTCCATATGCTGTGGAGCATAACGCCGAGCGACATGTTCCACAGCACAAATACGCGTTACACCTTCTCCAAATGTAATTACAGCGAAGAGGCGCCGAATCTCAGCCGACTCCGTCAGACGGCGCTCCCAGTCATCCTCATCAATGTAGCAGACAGAGTTGGACACGGCCGCACCAGTATCAAGATAGGCCGTGGATGCGAGAGTGTAATGCATGGTAACCAACTCCGGCCCCCACTATTCGTTCAATTTTACCAAAAAAAGAGAGGTATTAAGGAAGCAACTGCTTCCTTAAATTAGAGTCACGATGTTACAGCTTTTTGTCGTGTTTCATAAATACATTTTTGACGACTGCTACAGGAACATACCGAGCGATATACTCTATAAGTATTTCACCTTCGTCGCAGTAAATGAGAAGATACCGAAAGCCTATACGCAGAACAAATACAAGGTCATAAACGAGTGGGAACTGCCTCATTATGACCCCACATTCCAGCAACGAGGATATAACGAGAACTCGGCAATCTATCACGTGTACTCCAATAATCTACACAAGCCTTATAAGTATGTAGGGTTTTTTCAATATGACATGGTTTTCAATAATAATATAGTAGACTATTTGCTCGCCAATATCACCGAGAAACCGGTGTATTTCAATCTAGGAACGCGCGACTTTAACTTCTGCAGTTATGAAACGTGGAATGGCGGTAAAGAAGAAAAGACGCTCAATTTCATACTAAATGATTATGAACAGTTCTTCAACACCACGTTTGATAAAACCCTTGGGTATCCCCTCTGGAATACATATGTGATTCCAGTTGAAAATTATGAGAAAATAATGCGATGGATCACTCAACTCTATAGCAAGTTATATCCTTGGTGTAACGAGGCGCCGAATCATACTGGCCCCGCCCATATAGGAAGTATATATGAAAGAATTATGGCATATGCTGTCGCAAACGAGAAGCTGCCTACTTTACCGATGAACATTTCTCACGAATATTTTTTCAAAAGTCATTCTTATTAATGTCCAACGACTAATTTGGTGATGGATCTTAAATTTAACGGAGCTCTTCGAGCTTCGTTAAATTTAAGTCTCACCGGTAGATGTGCTTCAAACGCAAACCACCACCCTTCAGTGAAGTGATAGATAATCTAGAGCTCAGCACAACCCAGAAAAACATTCTGAAAGAGCGCTATGTCATCTTAGTTGAGCAAATGTGTTACCGCGCCTATCGAATCTCCGTCATTTATCATGTGAGCCACGCGGTTGTAACTGTCGGCTCGCTCGTCGTCCCAGCGCTTTTATCCATCCAATATATGACGACCGAAAACCAGGTCTACTGGGTGACATGGGTCGTATCTCTCCTCGTAACGACATGTAACGGTCTCCTCACACTTTTCAAAATAGATAAGAAATACATGTTTTTACATACAAACAAGGAGCATATTGTAAGCGAAGGTTGGCAATATGCTGGCCTCTCAGGTCGCTACAGCGGATTCTATACACCTGGTCAGGTGGCGACACACGCCAACCAATATATTTTCTTTTCCCACATGATTGAAAAAATCCGGATGCGGGAAGTGGAAGATGAATATCACCGTCTCCAGGATGCTGGAGCTGGAGCAGAAAATGCCCCTCCTCAAAAAACCGCGACACCTAATTCCATCATTCCTATCACTCCACTCAACCCTCTCCAGACGGGACCCAAATTAAATACAATCATGGAGGAGGCTGGAGAATCACCTACACCCTTGGTAGATGGGAGTGCAGGAACGCCTAGGCAGGTGTCAGTGCCTATCCGAATGTAAAAATCATTCTCAGCCAAAAAGCGCATTCTGCGAGAACCATAAAGATAAATGTCCGCGCATCTCGCCTCTTTCAGGGTGCGAGCCTAACTATGATTCTAAACTGTGGAATGGGCGACGGGAACACGTAGATACGCACAATTGCTTCATGTATGCTCTTAATATACTGGACCCGAAGCAAATCTACAAATGTCTGACGTCGAAGGATTGTAATCTTCCGTTTCACCAACCCGGTCTCGTCGCTGGCTTCTTAGGATTTGACGCAGAAAGACCGAAGACGTGCCCTGAAATGATTGCGCGCATTCTTGGTGACAACCCCTCCATAAAGCAGTCAGAGTTCGATGAAAGATGCCCCAACGGAACGTCCAAGATAGCGCTTGTCGTTGATGAAGACCAGGACTATCACTTTCTTCGCCAGGACTCCGACGGATGGTGGTCACAGAAGGGCGGCGCGAAGCCGGTGACGAAGCTGGATGCAGGCGGCCACCCGATTTGGGACCCTGAACTCGCAGATAATAATTGGACAAACGAACATGGCGTGCTCAATTATGATATTTTCTGCGGCCATTTATGTGTTCCTCGCAATGTGACGCAACACAAGATCGGAAATATTGCAAATGAGGAGCTGAAGCTGCGTGTTACGACTGGAGGATTCCGTATGCATAAGCATACACGAGAGCCGCGCAAAACTAAGAAGAGGCGCGCTGTGTCTCGCGCCCAGCGATCCAAGAAGTCCCGTGTACCTCAAACCACGCGTTGTCGGGATCGTAGAGCTTGAGGGCCTCAACACAATCCAAACGTTTACGAGGATTTGCTTGTAGCATTCCGCGCAAAATAGATTTAATCGTCGCACCGTGTCTGACCCACATCGGTGATTCCACAAACTCCTTCTTGTATAAAAGCGGCGAAAGGGCCTCCAAGAGACATCCGCCAACACCCCAGCTGTCAAATGTAGGCCAGTAGACTTTCCACATGGCAAGCCAATCCCCCGCCTGGGCAGCACGACTGGAGGCCCAGAACTCCCGAAGCTCCGCCGCCTGCTGGACTCTTTTTATACCGAGCACTCTCTCAGCTGAGGCAAACACCCCCTTTCTTTCAACAACATACGCCGTGTTATCCGCGCTCTGGTCGGGTGCCTGGGAAAGCGTAACTTCGGGCGGCTCAGTCATGGAGATTGGATCATACACCTTTCGGCGGAGTTCAAGCACGGCAGGCGTGATTGCTTTAGAGGAGAAACTCTGGCCGAAATCAATGAGCGCCGTTTGTCCTCTGTCATTTATCACAACGTTGTTAATGGAGATATCAAAGTGGACATAGGAGGCGCTTATGAGATAGGCACCGGCCTCCAGCAGCTGGAGCATCATATCAAAAAAGCGGGTGCGACCGTGAAGAAGGTCATAATCAACAATGCGGCTGAAGAGCGTCTTTCCAGCGTAGGGCATGGTGAACTGTATGACTTTCTCTAGGTCCGTATCCTGTTTAATCATCTTACACTTTGCGAGCTCTTTCTCGCGCTGTTTCAAGTCAGGAACACATGCCGAGTTGGGGTCGGGTAAAACAAAATAGGGAAGGCCGAGGGGGCCGAGAACCCTTCCTGCCGTCGCTTCAATGACGAAATCAACCGGCTCTGTTATTTTTCCCAGACTTGTTTTGCTAGTCTTCTTATCATCTTTACAGAGGAGAGGCGGTGTAAATATACATCCATATGTGCCTGATCCGAGAAGAGAACCACCTCTTAACATTCTACCGATGAGACTTAAATTTAAGAGGGCTCAAAAAGCTTAATATCCTACGACGTTACCGCTCAGATTCGTTTTCTTAAAAACGAATCTTTACGGTAGATGTCCGGAAGTATATGGATAGGGTTAATACTATTATGTAGCATACTCCTCCTAGAACTTCTCGCCCCACACAGACTCTCAGAAGGATTTCAAGCCGTCGTTCCTTATTATTCCAAGCCCTCTTATTTCTCACAGTTCGTATCAAAAAATACGGTGGCGAACCCCATGAAAGAACAGGCTGGATATATAATGGACGCCCGCTATTTTCACGATTACACGGATGTGCAGCGTCTCGGTGTAAACCAGGATTACTGCCGCGTGATTGTGCCGAAGGCGGGGGGGACGCTTGGTAGTGATGGAAAGCGGGTTATTGCGCCCGAGGCGGACACGGCGACCGCCAGCAGTAAAGACCAGCGAACTCTAAGCGCTGATGTCAAGAAGTCAAGTGGGCCCGACGTAGACGAGTCCCTATCCTTTCTTGCATGCGCTCTCGGAGGGACTGACGAAAAGAGCACTACCGTTTATAAGTCAAATACGGTGGCCCAGGGATTCAAGCTGGGACGTGACGATTATATGCGCGATATTATGAAAGACGGTCGCTCCGCCTATTGTCGTATTATAAAGGCGCGCGACGGCTCCTACCAGCCGATGTGTCGCAAAGCGCTGGACACCGGCTTTGACGAGCGGGATGTTGCCGACCCTCTTCCACCGGATGATATCAAGATACTCCTCAATTTCTATGACGGCTGCACACTATGGCTGCGACTCCGAGATGATATGAAGGATTACATGGGCGCCGCCCAGATCTACACGGGTGGAAGTGTGGCGATTGATGAGACGCCGCGACCCTCTCCGACATATGGACTCAGCTTTGACGGAGTCAACCAATTCCTGCGAATTGGTGACACGCCTGATCTCACTCTTGGAGCCGTTGTCAAGCTGCGCACCACACGCGCTTTCAGTGTCTGGGTCTACTTTGACGAATTCACAAACAACGCGCACATTTTTGATTTCGGAGATGGGGCTGGAAAAAACAATACATTCCTGGGCATTCTTGGAAAGGGTGACCCGCAAGTGGGTGGCGGCGCCGAGATTCGCCCTCTTCTCTGCGGCACAGGCTCCACGCTACCTGAAGGGAAGACGGGTCAACAGAGAGTGCAGGAAGTCTCGCCGCAGGAATTCATGAAGACGACGGCTGCGAATGTGGACGAGTATATTGACATAGACCAACAGGTGGAGGCGCGCATCTTAGAGCCCAGCACTGTGCGGATGCCGAAGCCCACAGGTCCCTCAAATAGGGCCACTCTTCACTATGAGGTCTGGGACAGTCAGCAGCGGAAGATGAATATCAGGGTGAACTCCGTTATTCCGCTGAAGCAGTGGGTTCATATTGCGATTACGGCCATCACAGAAGATGCGACCCGCCCCGACATTGGCGTCTATGTTAACGGCGAGATGGTCTTTGCCCAGCCGAGCGGATTCCTGCCGCAGGCGATCAGCACAACGAACAACTATCTCGGAAAGTCTAACTGGACGGATAAAAGCACCACCTATGAGCTGCGTGACGACCTCTTCAGCGGCAAGATATTTGACTTCCGCATGTATAAAACGAGGATGTCAGATACGAAAATCCGCCAGACGATTCGGTGGGGCCAGGAGCTTCTGGGTATTCTGCCGACCGACCTCTCTGTAATCACGCCCGAGCGGAGGGCGGAGGACGCAACAGCTGCGCGTATCGCCAAAATCCCGAAGGGCTGGGTGGAAGAAATGGAGCCGAGGACGGGCGCATTTTATTATATTAATGAGACGACGGGTGTAAAGGTGTTGAGCTTGGAGGAGGCGATTGCGAAGACTCCTAGAACGGTTTAACCATTAAGTCACGGCGGTACGCACATTCCCAGACGTAAGCGACATCAAACCAGGCCGCTGTCTAATAACTGGAATCGACGGCGCATAGGCGATAAGCCCCTTCTCCTTAATGGCGAAACTGTAGAGCCAGTCTGCAGGAAGCGCATATCCATCTTTCAAGCTCTGTATATAGACCTCGAAAATGGCCGTCGCCGCCTTGCGCCCTACAATGACCGCATGGGTTCCCCAGAAACGCTCAACCTTTTGAATCCCTGGATTTGCTGTCACCTCACCCTCCACAATCTCGTTTACTCCCAGAAAGATAAGGTCGGCCGCAGGTAACAGCCCCACCTCCGCGAGATAGGGCTTCACTGCACCAATAACCTCCGCATCATCTTCAAAAATACAACAGTGTTCGTAGCCTCCACGGAGCACAGCCTCTAAGATATCAATATGACTGGCGGTGCATCCGATATTTCCTGGGCTGGTTGGATTAGGGCCGCGAGGATGTTTGGTTGGGAATCCTTGCGCAATGAGATAGTCACCCGAAATTGCTTCAAACCGCTGGATCTGCCGTCCTAGAGCCGTCTCCAAATAAAAAATGGACGGTGCTCTTTCTTTGTCTTGTTCTCTATGGATAACGAGGCATGGGATTTTCTCCAAATCCATTCTTCCTTTTATGTGTGTTTTGTTTTTAGACCTATTCTACAACAACCGCATCATCGTCGGCATAATCACCGGCCTCAAAGCGATTCACTTGAGGGCGCACAGCCTCCTCGGCCGTAAGACGAATTCTTGTGTGAACAACGGTGAGCCGCGCTCTCTCTGCGTCAATAAGCTGTTGCCGTCGCCCCACAGTAATGTTCAGTGCAGTTTCGCGAACAGGAACAGGTGCAGCTGCAGGAACAGGTACAGGTGCAGGTGCAGGTGCAGGTGCAGCAGCAATAGACAACCCCTCCTTGCGCGGCCCCACATAATTCCAGCGACCATCCACCTGCGGAATCGCGCAGCCCATCCGCTTCCCCAGCTCCACCAGACTCTTATTCGTGTAGAGCCGCAGATCCTCAACCTGCCGACCAATCCTCTCATTCCACATCTTGGCAATCAACGTCATTCTCGGCTCACCTGTCACCCCAGCGTGGTTCGTCAGGGTCCGAAGCATCTCTGCGCCCACATGCGCAAACGTCGTCAGAATCTGCCCAATCTCCCTCTTCCGCTCAAACTTCGTCTCCCTCTGCTCCAGCTGCTTCTGCCAATTCGCCTCCTCCATCTCGTTCATGAGATACTTGATGTTAATATCCTTGTTCACATTTGCGGGGAGGCGCGCAGGATACTCAGGTAGGCGCATATCTGCCATGTCTGTTAAACAGCGGTGGACAGACAGGATGAGGTTCTTCTGCTCAATCCCGAGCAAGGCTGCGGGAATACTCAGAATCTCGCGGCTGAAGAGCCAGACAGCCGGCAGACCGCCACAAGGAATGTCGCCTGCCTCGCGCGGCATCTCGCCGCCATTCCTGTGGCGGAGATACTCGTAGTAGTGCGGATTGTGGATGTTGCCGGTGACGATGTGTCCCGTGTTCCAGGAGAAGGCAGTGTGACACGTCTCCTGCGTACAGAACATCTGGTCACATCCATCAATCTTATAGATGCGCACGCCGCACTTGGGGCACGGCTTCGTCTCACGGCGAATCAAGGAGGTAGATGCCTTCGCCTCCTCAGAGCATGTGTGTTCGGCATCTCGGTTATCACCCTTCACCGTCAGACACTCATTACAAGTATACTTCGAGCAGACGCCACACTTGTATGCAGTGGAGAGGTAACCGCGGCACCCCTCACCAGGACACCTCTGAATGAACTCGCGAACCTCTGCCACCCGAGTGTCATCTGCCGCGCGCCCCTCCAGGATGTTGTGCCACTGAGTAATCTGGCGATTCAGTGTCTCCTGGTCAAAGCGAATCCGCATCAGGCGGCCCTCATTCACGCCATACACCTTACAGTTGGTATCAAGCTCATCAATCGCCTTCTTCCCCTCATCATCATTCGTGGCAGCACGAATCTTCACGCGGAGAGCGTCGCGCTGGCGAAGAATCTCCACGCGCTTAATGTCATACTTGCGCATAGAGGCCATAACCTCGGTCAACTCGGCGCCTGTAGTCCGCAGCCCCTTCGTCGCCTCTACAAAGATTTGCATGGCGGGCAGCATCGCCTTCTCGCGGTCCATCAGCGTCTTAGAACGATGCTTTCGGAGAGGCCCGTTGCGGAAGGTCTTCGTGAGGTGGAGGTCGATGAACTCACGGTTCCACCCCCTCTTACACCCCATACAGTGGGGGTCCTCGTGAGTTGTGAGCAGGTAGCGCTGCACACAACCTCGGCACGCGTTGGAAGGACAGTAGGGGCATGTCACCTTGAGACGGAGCTCCTTTGTGTAGGTCTCAAGACAGATGAGGCAGGTCATTTTTGGATAACAATATTTTATCGGCGGCGCAGTTCAATTTTTGCCGACGTCACCCAATAAAAAAGTTATCACGGTAATTTAGATGGCTACAGCTGATATAAAGTTTGCTACTCTGTTAGGTAAAGGGGTAAGCGAGATACGCCCAATTATTAATGCTTTTAATAGCGAGATTGATGAAACTGATCGTTTTATAAAATTAGCAAATACTATAAAGCCTATAGATTTCGTTGATGACGGTAAACAAATAACTGTTTCCGGTTCCAAAAAAAACATTGTGGGATCTCCTAACGGACGAACTGCCTCAGGAATTATGTATAGAAGTAAACGAACAAACGAAATTTATAAAAAAATTCCGATTGAAAGCAGATATGAAATAGTTGATTTTTTCTTAGAAGCTTTTATTGCTGTAGTTCTTTCTACACACCCAGCGGTGGGTGAAAATATTTGCGTGCCTACTCGGGCATTTAGAAGTATCGGAACTGTACATGAATCAGTTCGTATTTCTGATTCAGGTGCGTCGGCTAGACCAGCAGCTGCCAAAGAACGGTCTCTTTATCTTCTTATGGATGTAATACCTTACAATTATAAGAGCTGGGCGACGAGACGCCCAAAGGGAATATCTATAATAGAACATTATACGCCAATCATTCGCCAGGTTGCGGAAACCTTAGCTGGTTTAGAAGATTACAGATTTTGTCATAACGATTTACACAACGAAAACTTTTTGATTACGGAAGGGGGAGAAGTTAAACTGATTGATTTTGGTAGAAGTTCTGTCAGATTTAATGGTAATTATTATGGTAATAGAAGAGATAGTTTTCTTGAGCCCACGTTTGAATTTTCATGCGATATGCTTACATTTTTAGTTAGTATGTATACAGCAAGTGGAAATGCTGAACTACGCGCATTTATTAAGTCTTTTTTTGTTCATCCCGTGGATGGTTTAAATCTTTTAGATATGATTCAAATGCTAAGTGATTCTCAACCGGCGGATTCTGCGGGACAGACCGTGCCATTACATTGGTTCTGCTATCCTTATGAAGTTTGGGGGTATGAAAACAGATATGGAGGATGGACTGAGGAGCTCAAACAGCGGTTAAGAGAAACACCCAATTGTTATAGTCCTAGGCATCTAGTAAATGTTATGGTAACGGGTCCATTCGCTCCTCCTCGTGCTCGTGCTCGTGTCCCTTTTCCTGTTAATGAAGAAAGACTACCGCTTGTAGAGGAAAAGTCCTGTTGGCAGTGTATTAAAAATGGGTTTATGAGCATGTGTTGCGGAACCCGAAGAAGGAAGGGCGGCCGCCGGCATTTTAAGAGAACAACTAGACGTAAGGCGAAGAAGTTAAGCAAGCATCTCTAGAGCGCTCACGGCCTTCACATACTGAATAAGCCCCACAGAGCTTGACATGTTCATTGAACTCTTCAGTGGTAACTCATCCGCCTCATCCAAGAAGACCGGTGGCTTCGGAAAGCCATTGAACTCGCTCGCCGTCACCGTCGTATAGGCACCCATGTGCGGAAACCAGAGCCAGTCGCCGACCTCCAGCTCCTCCATATCATCCGAGCGCGCAATGACATCCAAGCTGTCACATGTGCGACCGAACAGAATGCCCGAACTCTTCTTTCCTACAGCACCCTCCTTCTGAGGAATCCGCACCCACCGAGGCTGCTGGTGGTCAAACAAGATATTCGTGAACTGCCCATAGAGACTCTCATCGAGCGTATAGCGCCACGCATTAGCGTTAAGAGCATCAGTCGCAGGTTTCTTCCCAATCACCTGGACAAACAAGTCCTGTGCCTCCGTCGCAAAGAAGCGGCCAGGCTCCGCAATGAACCGAAGCCCAGCCTTCCGCTTCATGAAGATCGCCTCGCGAATTGCCGCCGCCTGCATCCCAAACAAATCCTTGTCTGGCATGAATCCGCCACCGATATCAATAATGGTGGCCATGTGTCCCGCGCTCAGCAACTTCTTGCATTGCTCTCCAGCTAGCTCAATTGCCATCTTATGTGCGTCAGGATCCCGCGATTCCGAGCCTACGTGGAAACTGATTCCCCGCAGACCTATATTCTTCTTCTTGGCGTAGTCTGCTATTACAGACACGGCAGACACATCAGTCCCGAACTTCGCACCAAACGGCATCTTACTTCCCTTATCATCCACCTTGATACGGACAAGAGCCCCGCCTGTATACGAAGCGGCATCAAGTTTGTCAACTTCTTCACATGAATCAATCACCGTAAGCGGTGAACCACGTTCCTTCGCATATGCGATGTCGCGGTCCGACTTGCACGGATTTGCATAGACGACGAGATTACCCTTCTCCATAAGGGACAGTTCGCGCTGGCTGGCGCAATCAAAGCCGAACCCATACTCCCGCAGAAGACCGATGAGTTTCGGGTCGGGATTACATTTGACTGCGTAGTAAGGATTTACTGCGGGGAGGTTGAAAGCCCACATGCTCTGTAGACGTTCAATACGAGCTGGAGACATGACGTAGAAAGAGCCGCGAGAAGATGGGTGCGAGCCATAGGTGGCGATAATAGAGCGTAAGTTCCGCAGTGTTACCAAGTGATTAGTTCTTAGATATAAATACTTAAGCCACCGCCACGTTTAATTTTTAGGAACCGATGACTTTGCACATTGAAGTGCTGGCAGGCATGGGTAATAGACTGCGAGCGATGATTTCAGCCATCTGCTGGGCGGAGGATCGGGGTCTCTCCCTTCATGTAATCTGGAGCGCTAACGACCCCGCATGCATGGCGAGGTTCGAGACACTCTTTGAACGGTCCTCTCTTCCCCGATGGGTTACCGTAGATATGGGGCCGATGGAGGGACAGGCATCTACAGTCTTGAGCCCGGAAGACATGGAGAAGCACGCGGATGCGACACAGATTCGCTCGTATGGACACTTTTATCAGAAGGATCCTGTGAGATGGCTACGGTATTTCCGCGCGTTGAGACCTGTTGCGAGCCTCGTGCCGAA
>Ga0049083_10000037_pt1 | contig 32378 bp, 19 predicted proteins | sample GreLakmeMI27MSRF_FD_66719 | JGI IMG/M metagenome (GOLD analysis project Ga0049083, IMG submission 66719) | Freshwater lentic microbial communities from great Laurentian Lakes, MI, USA - Great Lakes metaG MI27MSRF | ecosystem: Environmental > Aquatic > Freshwater > Lake | place: Great Lakes...
TCTGCCCCTCCTGCCGCCCCGTCCGCCTCGGCGTCCTCCTCCTCCTCCTCCTCGTCCTCGTCCTCGTCAGCCTCCTCGTCCGCCTCCTCGTCCTCGCTGGATTCAGGAGCCTCCAGGTTGCCGACTAGTCCAGTTGATTTCCTATATATACTTGCACTTTGAAAACGTTTAAGGTCCATATCGATTATCAATTTTCAAGCTTGAATAGAGTTTCCCCTTGTACTACGCGCGGTCTGTTTATGATGCCCAATACCCCCGGCGGCAAGCGAGGCGGAACGCTGCGTTCAACCCCACCCCGAGCCCCGAACCCGAACCCGAACTCAAACCCCTAAACCCTAAACCCTAAACCCTAAAGTTGCCGCATCATTTATTCGGCCCGCTGAGACAGCTCCGGCTCCTGCGCAACTTTTGCAGCCGCTTTGCACAAAAAGGCTGTAAATTTTACTGGTCGCACGCGTTGTGTCACACGGGATGCAGCTCCTTTTAAGCGTGACCTATTAGGGTCTTCTAGGGTTTAGGCTTTTATTGTCCAACCAAGCCCAGCCAAATTCAACGCTCATTCCGCGCGCGCGCTTGGCCCGGCGCGCGCCCTGAAAAGTGCGCCATAGCTTGATAAGCTGCGAGGAGGTCGGAGAAAACTCCCTCCAGCCTCAAACCAGAGTACCAGACCCGCGCTGCCACTTGACCCGCGGCTGCTCCCCGCTGCTGGCTGCTCGGGGGCACTGTGCGGCGCAATGCAGCGCTTCCGTGGCGCGACAGTGGCGAGCGCTTGATGCTGTTGCGGCTGCGGCTGCACGTGCCGCGCTCTTGCTGCGCCGCTCAGCTGGGGTGCATTGTCATGCAGCTGCTTGCGCATGCGTGCCCGCTCTTCGCTGGCATGGCGCGTCCGGGTGCCGGCGCCTGCCCTGGCACGCTAGGCTTCAGATCTTTTGCTGATCTACGCCGGACGAACGACGCAAACGACGCGACGGATGATTTGCGCCACGCAAATAGGCTGCATCGACTGCTGCAGAACGCTGCCATCTATGTAATTCTATCACACCGCCACAGCGTCGCCAACACTTCTCCCTAAGCAGCCGTCGAGCACCTTCTTGTACTCGCTCTTCATGTGCACGCCCGACATCACCTGCACGCGCTCTTTGCGGTGGAAGACCTGCACGGTGGGCGTGCCCGTGATGCCCGCAGCCTCCGCAATCTCGGGGTCCGCCTCGATGTCAATCTCTATGTAGTGCACGTCGGCGGCGTAGCCGGCATCCTCCACAAGACTGGTGAGCATGGGCTTCAGCCGCCGGCAGGGGCCGCAGGTGGGTGATGTGTAGATGACCAGCAAAGGGCGCGCGCTCTCGTGGTACAGCTTGCGCAGCGCAAACTGGCCCGCGTGCTTCGTCGCCTCCGCGTTGAAATCAACCGGCACCTCCACAACCACCGCAGCAGCCTCCGCTTGCGGCTGCGCCTCCTCCACCGTCACCTGCTCCTTCTGCACCAGCAGGTCATTGGCCACCAGGTAGCGCTCAGCGGAGATGGCAGCTGCGCAGCCACTGCCCGCCGCGGTGATGGCCTGCCGCCACTCCGTGTCGTGCAGGTCGCCAGCCGCAAACACCCCCCCCACGCTGGTTTCGGCGCCGTGGCGCACCACCACGTAGCCAGCCGCGTCCAGCTCCACCTGCCCTGCCAGCAAGTCGCTGTTGGGTGTGTGCCCCACCGCGTAGAACAGCCCCCGCACCGCCAGCTCCCTCAGCTCGCCGGACAGGGAGTCGCGCAGGCGCACGCCAGCCATGCGCCCCTTGACGTCCCCAAAGACGTCCTCGGGCGCGCACTGGTAGTGCACCGTCACCCGAGGGTTGGCAATCACACGCTCTGCCATGGCCGCCGAGGCACGCATGCGGGCGCCCCTGACCAGCAGGTGCACGTGGCGCGCGTACTTGGTCAGGTATACAGCCTCCTCAGCTGCCGAGTCGCCGCCGCCCACAACCGCAACATCCGCGCTCTTGAACAGCGGAGACGCGCCGTCGCAGATTGCGCAGGCGCTGATGCCGCGGCTCCAGAAGGTGTGCTCGCTGGGCAGGCCCAGACGCTTGGCGGTGGCACCCGTGGCGACTATGAGTGAGTGCGCCCGCACTTCCCGCTCAGCTGTGCGCACGCGGAAGGGGCGCACGCTCAGGTCCACCGACTCCACATCCTCCGTGGCCAGCACGGTGCCCCAGCGCTCAGCCTGCTTGCGCATGCGGTCCATCAGGTCGGGCCCCGTCACACCCTCAGGGAAGCCAGGGAAGTTCTCAACCTCCGTGGTTGTCATCAGCTGTCCGCCGGGCACACCGCCTTTCTGCACACCCTGCTCGAACGCGTTAGCACAGCCCGAGAAACGCCTGCGTCATGCGCGTACCTCAAACAGCAGCGGCCGCAGGCTAGCTCGAGCCGCGTAGATTCCTGCGCGGCAGGGGCAAGTTCAGATTGGCGAATGAGGGGCGCGGTGGGCTGGCAGCAGTGGAGGACGCGCCTGCCGTGTATCCAGCCGGTCCAGACCCGATGATCACCACGTTCTCCACGCTCTCTACGCCGCCTGGGCCGGGCAGGCGTGCAGCACATTAGGCACAGCGGACGGGCAGCCCGTGTGGTGGGTGCAAAGGACAGAGCCAGGCCGTGGCGCCGCGCTCCTGGTTGGCAAGTCTCCAACAACTCCACAGCCCGCGCCCCTTGCTGCCCCCCAGTGCGCGGGCGAGCACGCACCATTGCTCCCCGCCGGCTGCGAGCCGCCGGCGTCCGAGGCTGCGCGAGCCACGTGGGAGTGGCTCTTTCTTGTCTTTCGTGCCCGGAGCGACGCCGTGCAGCACGCCTCCGCCGGGCGGCCGGAACAGCCGCCGCTAGAGCGTAGCCGCGGGCGCTGAGGCACCAAAGCCGCCGCAGCAGTCTGGCCCGGCACTCTGCAGCTGCTCTGCATCGCTCCGACACCCGCCGCTGCGCTTGCAGCCAGCCGACTTGCGGCTCCGACACCGACTAAGCCAGGCATCCCTCCGCCGCGACGGAGCAGCGGAGGAGGAAGTTGCGGTCTCGCGACGGCCGATGACGCACCACGTACGGCGGTCGTACGACGACGACCACTCCCTCGTCCTCGCAGCTGCTGTCGACTCAACATGTAGCGCCAGCACGCGGCGCGATGCTGCGAGTTGAGGCTGACGTGTTGGCCTCTCTTGAGCCTGGCACTCGTGCTTGCGGGGTGCGTCTCTGCTGGAGAAACTCTCGACGCTTCTCTGCTGTTGCTGACCGCCCAGCACAGGCCGGCGAGTTGGCCCGGCGCGTGCAGCGTGTGCGCGGCGACTCGCTGAGCGCTGCGGGCGTGCACCACCTGCGCGGCCGCTCGCTGCTGGTACTGGCGGATTGCTACAGTGAGCAAGTGTGGGACGCACACCCGCGCGCACGTCGATTTTTTGCCAAGCACCGCGGCTTCGGCGTGGCGCACTCGCGGGCGCAGCTGGCGGACTTCCGGCTGCTCTTCCTGCGCGCCGCCCTGGGCGCCTCCGAGCGGGCCTGCGAGCTTGCGCCCGCCTCGCTGGAGTGCGCCTGCCTCCTAGCTTGCGTGCTCTGGGCGCTGTGCGCCACGCAGGAGGACGGCAGGTGGGCGGCGCGCCTCCTGGAAGCCGCCGAGCGCGGCCTCATGATGAGCTGTGGCGGCGAGGAGCGCGCGGCGGAGGTGCTGGCGCTATATGGCGCGCATGCCCACGCGGCGGCGAGCGTGGGCGAACGGCGGGCGCTGCTGGAGGGTCTGCGTGTGCAGGAGCGGCAGAGGCAGGCTGACGCGAGGCTGGAGGAGCTGCTGAGCACATGGGCGAGGACCTTTGCCACGGCCAGCGTGGAGCACGCGCTGGAGCAGCTGGAACCGTGGACGCCTTGGAGCTCGCCCTGGAAGGGCCTGGAGCTGCTGAGTGAGCTGAGCTGAGTTGATGCTTCTCTGTGCAGCGGGCGTGATGGGCCCGAGATGCGCCTGACTCTTGCTGAACAAGTGTAGCCTGTATCCGATGTAGGCACGCTCGTTACTCGTCATACGTTGCGCTCAGCAGCCCTGCTCAGCGCGCGCAGCTGGTGCGGCTGCAGTCTCGCGCCTTTCTCAGCGGCTCGCGCCAGAGTGGCCTCCCGTACCCTGCGCTGCGCCAGCGCTGGCGAGGGCGCCCCCGACACGCTCGCCAGGAGGCGGTCGCCGGGGCGCAGCGCCACCACGGAGGCGTCGTCCTCCAGCGCCTCGCTGGTCGCCCCCTGGGCCTGCTGCAGCAGCGCCAGGGAGGTCACCTGCGAGGGGAGCACGGATAACTTGGCCGCCACGGCGGTGCGCAGGGCGTTGAGCGTGAGCGCGCCCACGCTCAGCCGGCGCCAGCTCGCGTCAGCGGGGCGGCGCACGCGCAGGGTCAGCGTGCCACGCAGGCTATCCGGCGACGCGCCCGGCGGCGGCCAGCCCCAGGGCACAGTACCTGCGGAGGACAGGCGGCGCGTGTCCGCCGCGCGCGCCCACACGCAGGCCGCCTCCAGCTCTGCGGCCAGAGAGGCGAGCAGGGCCGTCGGGCGCATCGACGGGGGCGCGCGGCTGCCCAGGGACGGAGCGTGCACGTCCAGGCTGGCGCGCAGGGCGCGCCCGGAGCGTACGTCCACAGCCAGAGTGGCGACGGGGCGCAGTCCCCGCAAGCCGTGCGCCCCGCCCGCGTGCCAACGCATCACATCCCGCACCCGCCCCCCGGCCGAGCCATGAGCGGCGGTGGCAGCGCTGCGGCTGCGCAGCGTGGCAGCGCCCCGTCCCGTTCCCGTGCGACGCAGGTGCGCCTCCAGACGCCAGAGCACCAGGGGCCGTGCCCCCAGCTGGGCGCGTGCGTGCAGCCTGCTGGCGTGGCGCAGTGGCAACAGGCGCACCGCGAGCAGCAGCAGCGCCGCAAAAGCGGCGGCAGCGGCGACGGTGAGCGGTGTCCAGGGCACCACTGCCCATCCAGAGCCGGAGCCGCTCGGTCGTAGCAGGCGGCGCAGCCAGGGCACGTTGGGCGCGCGCCAGGCGCCAGTCAGACGGTCCAGCGCGGAGAAGGCGAGCGCGCCACACAGGAGGGCGGTGAGGCTGGCGAGGGCAGCGCGCGCGGCCAAGGCGTGGCGCAGCAAGGCGGCGCCGGCACGTAGGCGAGCAAGTGTGGTCACGGCCGCGCGCATCCGGTCGCGCGTGCGCGCCTGCTCCAGAGTGTCCTGTGCCGCCGCAGCCAACAGGGTGACCATGCGAAGTGTCGCTGCGCAGTCGCTATAGCGCGCCGCCAGACTGCGCTCGAGCGCCACCATCTGCGTCGAATGGAGCAGGCGTGCCGAAGCGCGCCGCGCCTCCTCGTCCTCGTCCTCGGCGGCAAGCGCCAGTGCGTGCGGCGCGCTGATCAGGCGCAGCACCTCCTCCAGGTCGGTTGCCACGCGCCGCTGCGCCTCCAGCGCCGCGCTCAGCGCGCCGGGCTGCACCTGCGAATCGGTCAAAAGCGCCGTAGCGCTGCAGACGCGGGCTCGGCAGCGGCAGGCGGCCCGGTTGAGGGTGTCAAGCGCCGCCTGTCGTGCGCGCGCAGCCGCGTACGCGCGCAGCGTTGGCTCAATTGCCGTCACGCCCGGGCCGGCGGCGAGCACGCCGCGCGCGCCCAGGACGCAGAAGACGCCCAGCGGCGCCAGATCCAGCGCTTCGCTCACCTCACCCAGCAGCCGGCACAACTCAGCCTCGGCGGGCCCGCCGTCCAGGTAGTCGCCCGGGGAAGAAAGCTCCGGGTGCAGCGTTCGCGCAAGCAGCAGCGTGAAGGTTGGTCGCGGCGCACAGCTGTCGGGGCCGTGCAGCGCGCAAACCAAGCGTGCGCAGTGCTCCGGCAGCAGGGCGTTGGAAGCTTGCTGTGTAGCGGCATGCATGGCGGCCAGCACGTGTGTCAGGGTGTCCTGTTCCTCCGTGTCCATCGTCGTCTCGGCGCAAAACAGCGAGTCGCCAGAAGCACTGAAGTGCGCGCCCAGGTGCAGCGCGCCCGACAGCAGCTCCACCGTCAGCGCGCCCTCGCTGCAGCGAGGCTGGCGGCAAGAGACGGAGGGCGTCAGGCGCATCGCAGCGCCGCAGGCACAAGGCGCGGCGCCCGCATGGATGCACAGAGACTCCAATGACGCCGCGCCCAGAGGGAGCCACTCCGCAAAGACGACGCGGGAGTCCGAAGCCCGCAGCCGCCCGTGGCCGGGCTGCGTTTCCCTCTCAGCCTCCGACGGGTGGCGCTGCGCCTCAACTGCCATCAGCCGCGCAGGAAGGTTGGGCCTGGTGACCAGGCGCTCCAGCGGCTGCACGTGCGTCACCGGCGACTGCATCGCAGTGCCGCCAGGCCAACGGAGACTGAACGCTCCTCCCGCGTAGTGCACGCGGACATGCGTCTGATCACCGCCGGTGGGCTCGTGTGCACGCGGCCCCGCTGCGAGCGCATCAACGGCGGTCACCATGTGCGGGCTAAGCAGCGCGGTGTGCGTTCTCAGGGCTGCCAGGCCATCCGGCGAGGGCGCGTAGGCGGTCGCTAGAGCGCCGCCTGCACCGCGCGGCGAGTAGCGGAGCAGCTGCAGCAGGCGCGCTTCCAGCAGATCCGCCACCGCGTTGCGCGCCTCCTGGCTCTGGAGCAGCACCAAGCGTTGTTCACCGCCGGGAAGGCTAACAGGCGCTGGCGAGTGCTTGAACAGGGCGGGCAGTGCCCCACAGTGTACCGCCTCGAAGACCAGTACCTGCAGCCCGAGCTCAGGCAGCCAGCCGTCTCGCGAGCAGGCGGCCACCAGGCGCAGCAGCGCAAAGTGCTCGGGACGCAGCGCGTCTCGAGCTGCATGGAGCGCTCGAAGTTGATCGTCTGCTGCGAGCGCGTTCGCACTCCACCCGCTCGTGTCCGCCGAGTAGCCCACCGCAGGGCGAAATGGGTCCACGCGAGCGCGCTCATCCAGGCGCGCCAGCTCTTGCTGGAAGGCCTCGCCGTGTGCCTGACTGCCCGCTGCCCGCTGCCCGCTGCTGCTCGTCACGAACAGGTATGCGTGGACCAGCGCGTGCAGCAATGACACCTTGACCGCGTCGCCCAGACGCGCCACGCGGAGCGCCACGGGAAGTCTGATGCGCACGAAAGGCGCGCTGCCCCGCCGCGAGCACGCCACGCCGACGCTCAGCTCCCAGCTCGGCCCCGTCCATAAAGGCAGCGAAACCGCGCGGCAATACGTGAAGCCGTCCTGTGCCCGCGCACTCAGCGCAGAGGGGCTCACCGCGTGCCACGAGACGGAGACGGCGTCTGCCAGCACGCCGCCGAAGTAGGTTGCATCGTAAAAGCGCACGAGCGTCTCAACGTCCACCCAGCCGCTCTCGTCAGGCGCAGCTGACGTGGCCTCGCTGGCCATCACGAGAGCATCGTCAGTCGAAGCAGACAACGGCGGAGGCAAACTGCTTAGAGCCCTACGCCCCAGCGTCAACTCGTGCGCGGCATACGAAGGAAACGAAAAGTGCTAGCGGGGCGGAAGAAGATGGAGGCTGCGGACGTGCGATCGTACATGCGTGCGTTTGTTGACCAGCCAGGCAGGATCGACGTTCGTACGGTCGCGCGCGCGTTGGTCGGCTTGACCGCACTCACAACCAGCGCCTACGCGGTGTGCGTTAACGCCCGGGTGTGTGGGCCTACGCGTGGCGACCTCCGTGTGAAGGCAGAGCGGCCATGGAGATTGCTACCGTGGACCTTGCTGCCTCCACCGAGCTCCAGGCATGTCAATTGCTCTGGCTCGCTCGCCAAGTTTGCGCCCTGACGCATCGCTGCCGCAGCTGCTCGAGGCGCTGGAGCGCTGCGCACAGTTGGAGGCACGCTGCGAGGCTTCAGAGAGCGAATCGGCGGCGTTGGCTAGCGCACTGGCTGCTCTGGCCTCAGACCAGGCGGAGGAGTACGGCTACAGCCTTGAGCAGGGTCACTCCAGAGCCCCAGAGGAGCAGCAGGAGCAGGCTTCCGCCTCTGTCGCCTCTGCGCATCTGCACCCTTACCCGACCCCTCTACCTGCAAGCAAAAGCGTGAGCGTGCAAGCCCAGGCCACATTACATGAGCAGTATCGAGTCAACGCGGCGCTGGTGCGACGACTCCGTCTGGCGGAGCTGGGCCGCAGCGCAGCGTTGGCCGCAGCGCAGCGGGCGCAGGCTCGCGTTGCACTGCCAGCACTGAGCTCGGGACTAGTAAAGCGGTGGGAGCGGCTGCATGCCGAGTCTGTGGAGCGAGCTCGCGACCGGGATGCGCACGCCGCGCGCGCCGATGGGCTAGCAGCGCGGGTGGAGGAGCTGCAGGCGGATGTGGCGCACTTCAACGGCGGTGCCTACATTGCGCTGCAAGCGCGCACGGATTTGCTGCAGCTGGAGCTAGCAAGCGAGCGCAAGTCGCTGGCATCCACCGTGGCGAAGCTGACAGCCACGCACGAGGATGAGATGGGTGCGCTGCGTGATGCGCTGCAGGCCGCGGAGGCTGCGCTGGAAGCTGGAAAGGCGGCCACCTGCGACGCGGCTGCTGTGCACGCAAAGGAGTTAGCCACCTTGAAGTCGCTCTCAGCTACCGCCTTGGAGAAAGCCAAGGGTGACGCGCGCCGGCGGCGCGGCGAGCGCGACACTCTGCGCGCGATTGGCCTGGCCCTGGATGCGCGCGCCCAGGCGGCGGAGACTGCACTGGAGGCTTCGAGAGCGCAGGAGGAGGCGACCGCCACCTCGCTCGCCGCCGCCACTCGCGCGGGCGAGACTGCGCGCACGGAACTGGCGGCGGCGCGGCGGCGGGCCACCGCGCTGGAGGCTGGCTTCAGCACGGCTGTGGACGAACTGCGCGTGGCCCGCAACGAGCTTGCCTCCGCCAAGGCTGGCACCGTCGCCGCGCAGGCGGAGGCGCGGCGCCAGAAGGAGCTGGCCGCCAGGGCAGCCGCAGAGTCGCCCACAGAGGTGGAGCGCGAGCGCTCGGCGGAGCTGGCGGCTGCGCTGGCCCAAGCCAGGGCGCGCGCGGACGGGGCGGAGGCGGAGCTGGCCCGACTGAACGCCTGCGCGGCGGCGGTCACGCAGCTGCGCGCGGAGGCGGCCGTGCGCGCCGTCGCAGCAGCCGCAGAGGCGGCTGCCAAGGACGCCCAGGTGGCGGCGGCCAGGGAGGCGGAGCATCAGGCCACCAAGCGCGCGCAGCTAGCGGAGGAGCGGCTTAAAAGGGAGCTGCAGCGCGCTCAGCGGGCGGAGGCTGCTGCTGCGGAGCTGAGTGCCTCCGCAACCAGCGCCACCGCCATGCGCGACGCCGCGGTGACTGCGCGCGACGCCGCCGCAGCCTCCGCGGCGTCGCTGGAGCGGCGGCTTTTGCTCATCACCGCCCGCGACCGCGCTGATGGCGCAGAGGCGGCCGCCACCAAGGCCCAGCTGGCGACTGCGCAGGCGGGCGTGCTGGCCCTGTCCGACGCGCTGGCGGCCAAGGAGGCTGCGTTGCGCCTGTTGCAGGCACCCGTGGTTGCTGTGGAGCAGAGCGAGGCGCCGCGAAGGCCCCCCGCACCGCCGCCCCTGCGCTCGCCCACTTACGTCTCACCCCTGGCGCCAAAGCTGCCTCCGCCCAAGGTGGCTGTGCCCAAGCTGGGCGTCGTCAAGCCCGCGACCAAGCCCAAGCCGCCTGCAGAGCCAGAGCCCACATCGGACGAGCCCGGGCAGCGGCTGCTGCTCTGCGGTTGACGGTTGCGAATGATTGCTGGATTCTACCTACGGCGGTACCTGGCAGTACGTTACTTCCGCTCGTTGTTGATTCTTTTCAATCATTTTTCGTACGAAACGCATACGGCCATACGCCGCCCGCCCGCCCGCCCTGTTCATGCCCGCCAGCCCTCGCACGCTCACGCTCCCCGCAGTCAGTGCGCCGCAAAGACTTGTTTCCTCTTGCCGTGGCTCAGGCTCGCTCCCTCGTCCAAGGCAGCGCACCCGCTGCTCTATGGGGCCCTCGCCTTACGTCCTGGGGCTGACCGGCTCCATTGGCATGGGCAAGAGCACCGTATCCGCTGTGTTTTCGGAGCTGGGCGTGCCCGTGCTGGACGCAGACCAGGCGCGAAATACAGCCCGCGGCTGTGTGCTGTGCGTGCTGGGCCGGCTGACGCGGCGGTGCAGTGCGTGCACGAGCTGTATGCTCCTGGCGGCGCCGCGGTCGGCCCTGTTGGCGCCCTCTTTCCCGGCGTCGTAGTGGACGGCGGGGTGAACCGGGAGCTACTGTCGCAGCAGGTGGTGGGCGCAGGCAGGGAGGGCGCTATGCGAAGGCTGGAAGGCGTGGTGCACCCGCTCGTCTCCCAGCACCGCACGCGCTTCCTGCGAGCTGCTGCCGACAGGGGCGACCCGCTGGCTGTGCTTGACGTGCCGCTGCTCTACGAGACGGGGCTGGAGCGGGCGTGCGACGCGGTGGCGGTGGTGAGCACGCGCGACGCAGAGGTGCAGCGAGCGCGCGTGCTCGCCCGCCCAGCCATGACGCCCGCCAAGCTGGAGGGCATCCTGGCGCGCCAGCTGCCTGACGAGGAGAAGTGCAGGCGCGCCGACTATGTCATCCACACCGGCTGTTCGCTGGAGGAAACGCGACGGGCGGTGGTGGCACTGGTGGAGACACTAAGGGACCGAGCAGCACGCGTGTGAGAGAGGAGTCACACGCACCAGGTGCCTAGGTCTTACTAGCCTGCTCCGCCTCCTTCTCCTGCCACAAGTCACGGCTGCGCAGCGCATACCGGAGCGCGGGGTGAAGCTCTTTTGGGCTCGAGTGCTTCAGCAGGCGCGCGGCAACCAGGCGCGCCCGGTCCAACAGCTCCGCATCATCCACCAGCGACGCGAGGGAGAGACAGTCCAGGCGCCCGCTCTGCTCCATGTCGACAAGCAGCTGGCCGGTGCCGCGCAACTTCATGTCCTCCTCCGCAATCTCCAGCCCGTCGCTGAGGCGGCGCAGGATGGCCATGCGCTTCGCCGCGTTGCTTTCCTCGCCCTTGTTGTCGACGTCACTCTTGTTGAAGAGGAGGAAGCAGCGGCCGGGCTTGGTGCCGCGGCCCACTCGGCCGCGCAGCTGGTGCAGTTGCGCCAGCCCAAAGCGCTCCGCCGACTCCACCACCAGCAGCGTTGCAGCCTGCACGTCCACGCCAACCTCCACCACTTTGGTGGCCACCAGCACGCGCGTCTCGCCGCGCGAGAACTTGTCAATGGCTGCAGCTTTGTCGCCTTCGCTCATGGCGCCGTGGAGCAGACCCACGCTCAGGCCGTGCAGCGCGCCGCCAGGCGCACACAGCTCCGCGTGCGCGGGCACGGCGGCGAACACGGAGGGCTGGGCTTTGGAGGCTTCAACATTGGGGTACACCAGGTAGGCCTGCCCGCCTGCAGCAACCTCCGCGCGCACGCTGGCAAGCACCGTTTTGCGCGCATCGCCAGTGTCGTCGTAAGCGCGCGCCTCGGTGGCCACGGGCGCGCCGCGTCCGGGGGGCTTGGCGTCGATGAGGGACAGCGCGTGGTCACCGTAAGCGGAGAGCGCCAGGGAGCGAGGGATGGGAGTGGCGGACATGGAGAGGACGTGGGGCACGGTGCCGTCCGCGTTGGCGCGCCGCAGCGACTCGCGCTGGGAGACGCCGAAGCGTTGTTCCTCGTCTACGACGACCAGCCCCAGGCGGCTGAACTTCACGCCCGGCTGGATCAGCGCCACGGTGCCGATGGCGATGTTTACTTTCCCCTCCGCCAGGCCTTTCAACACATCCTTGCGATCGGGGCTGTCCGAGTTGAAGAGACGCACCACAGGGCGCTCCCCCGGCGCCAGCTTGTCCACCAGTTCCTTGAACTTGCCATAGTGTTGCTGCGCCAGTACGGTGGTGGGTGCCATCAGCACCGCCTGCATAGGCTCCTGAGCCGTGCCTGAGCCGTGCGCGGCAAGCAGCGCTAGGAAGGCCACGACTGACTTGCCACAGCCCACGTCGCCAGCAAGGAGGCGCAGCATGGGCTCCGGCTTCGCCATGTCGCCCAGAATTTCGTACAGCACGCTCTGTTGCGCTGCGGTGAGAGCGAAGCGCAGGTCCTTGATCGCGGACTCCATCAGATCCACATGCCCGCAGGGGGGTGCGGGCGCACTTGACAGCAAGGCCGCGCGCCGACGCAGCACCGCCAGCTGCAGCAGCAGCAGCTCCTCGAAAGCGATGCGCTTTCGGGCCTGTATAACCAGCTCCTGCGAAACGGGCGTGTGCAGCCACCGCAGCGCCTCTGCTCCGCCAATTAGCCCCAGCTCAGCCTGCTCCTTCACCGTCAGCGCCGCTTGCAGCCAGTCGCCGCGCGCCTGCTGCGCCTGCTGCGTCGCGCTCAGGCCAGTCTCCAGCATCGCACGCCACCGTTTGTTCGACAGATCCCCTTCCATCTCATTCTTCAGCTTGGGCCACTGGGGCAGGATCTCGATGCTGCTCGCCAGCTCCTCCTCCTCCTCCTCCTCCTCCGCTTGCGCGGCAGCAGACCCCGCCGCTGGGGCAGGAGCCTCCTTGGTCACGTCTGCGTCCAGGCCCTTGTTGCTAACCGCGCCCCGCATGGTGTGCGTGCTGCCAACCTTCAGCGCGCGGCGCGTGCCTAGAGCGCTCCGAACGCCGCGGCGCCAGATGTTGACGGTGCACACCCCCTGCGGTGTCTCCAGCTTCACAATCAGCAGCGTTGTCAAGTCGCTGCCCTTCTCGATGACGGAGAGGACGGTGCCCGTGGCGATAGCCTTTGACTTGGGGGGCAGGTCTGGGTGCCAGGTCTGGTACTGCTCAAACCTGGTAGGATAGTGGCGCAACAGCTTTTCGAAGGTGCCGAAGAGCTTCTGAGCCAGCTTCACATTTCGCCTGTCGGGCTGGACGGGGAGGAAATCAACGAGCTGGCGGTCCCACTCGGCTGGCTTGTCGTCGGCCAGATCCAGCACAGGCGCATCGCCGCCCTCGAGGAAGGCCAGCTCCGCCTTCAGCAGCGGGTCAGCCGCCACCTGGCTGAGGCGCAGGGTGGGAGGCGCGGCGGCAGGAAGTGGCCTGGGCTTGGGCCTGGGCGTGGGCGCCTTAGCGGTTGCTCGCCGCACAAGGCCCTCCTCCGACTCCTCCTCGTCTGCACCCGTATCCTCCTCCAGCTCCGCCTCCAGCTCCTCCGGCGCATCGTAGAGAAGCGGCACAGCCTCTGGCACGGGCATGCGGCGCGGCGGCAGGGGCAGCGACGCCGCAGCGAAGAGGGGCGCAGGCGAAGAGCGAGTCACCTTGCCGATGACCGGCGGGAACGAATAGCTGGTCAGCGACTTTGGAAAACCGCTGCGCTCGCGCAGCTTCTCCAGCACGCCGGAGAGCATGGCCGCGTCGGCGAGAGCGCGGTGCGCACCCACATCCGACACCTTAAAAAACCTGGCCAGTGTGCCGAGCTTGTAGTCCTCAATGCCTGTGGCTGCTTTTGGCAGGTGATTTTTGACCAGGTCCATTGTATCCACGAAGCGCCAATTGGAGGGCATCTCACGCTTGCTGCGCATGTATTCGGCCACCAGGAACCTGACGTCGAAATCTCTCGCGTTGTGCGCCACCAGCAGCACGGGCGCAACCACGCCGCCGCAATGTTTGCGCACCTCCTCCTCCAGCCACTCAGCTGCGAGCACAAAGCCAGGGACGTTGGGCTCGCTCACCATGGCTGCCGTGATGCCCGTCAGGTCCCTCACCTTTAGCGGGTACATTTTTTCCGTGAGCGCCGCCCGCCCGGGGTTCACTAGCGTGACCCACTTTTCGTTACTGTGGCAGTGCACCAGCCCAATCTCAGTGATGGAGTGCCTGCTCGAATCGAGCCCTGTCGTCTCCAGGTCGAACGTGAACACGAGCGCATCGGACGCAATCGCGGAAATCGATGCAACCAGCGGTACGGCAGCTCCCTTGAGCGCTGTTGCTCGTTCGGCCTGAGCTCGGGGAGCCACGGACGGGCTCGATGGCGGTGCGAGCTGAACGGGCGAGGTCACGGAGGCAGTCTTCCACGACCTGAGCACCACTGGCGGGCGCACTTGCGGAGGAGGCGTAGGTGTGAGTGGCCTGGGAGGCAGAGGGGCTGCCCTATCCGCTGCGGCCAGGGGCTCGACCCGGACAGACGGGGCGGCGGGCGCAACATCCACTGCGACGGGCAGCGGCGGCAGCTCGCCCAGCGGCACGGGTGACGAGTGGGCTGCGTGCAGCAGGTCTGCGCAGTGCGCCTGTCGGAGGCAGCGGAGGCAGCGGGGGTCAGCGCTCGCACAGTACGCGCGTGGCTTGTGGCGCACCAGAAGCCTGGCACGCTCGGGGATTAACAGTGACTGGTAGCGCCCCGCCTCCAGCGCCGCAGAGTTAAGAGCGGCCCACGCCTTCTCGTCGCTTGCTGCGAGCTGCTTGGCGCGCTGCAGCAGGTTCTGCAGGAAAAGGTCGAAGGTTGGGAACTTGGTACCCGCTGTGTTGCAGTAGCCTTTGTCGCTCTCGTAGTCTGCAGCTCTCGTGAACTCAGCCGCGAGCGTCCTCAGCGCGTCCAAACTAACCACACTCCTTGCAAGCGGCCCAGACTCGTTCGAAGCGGCGCGCGACACCGTCCACGCACCCCGCGCGGCGAACGGCTCGAGCGCGTGACGCGCAGCGAAGCCGCCGGCGCGGGGAGGAGACGACAGCAATGCACACCCCCTAACGCCAGCCGGCGAGATTGCCGCGGCGGGCGCACGGAGGTGGGCACCACGTGTGCAGCCTGCCGCGCGTCGCGCCAAAGCGCGCCAAAGCGCGAGCGCTAGGAGGAGCAATGTGGGTGTCAGTGAATTCCTCGCCGCGACAGACGAGCACGCACCCTCCAGCGTGCGAGCCTGCGTCTGCGAGCCTTCCGGCAGGTTGTGCATGCGCCAGCACCAGACGGTCTGCCAGCAGCGTTAGCAAGCCACTCTTCTCTAGCCAAGGTCCTCGGCCCAGCGCTTGCTGCACTTTCACTTCCACCTCCAGTTAGCACAGCAGCGTGGGCTGACGTTTGCAGTCAGTCGAACGTACCAACGTACGGCAACACGCCCGCTGTTCGAGCGACGAGGGGAGGGACGGTCTCGAGATTGTGTCGCCCCTGGAAGAGCTGTTCCTTGCTGGCTGCGGCGCCGCGGGGCGTGCAGCTGAGAATGCAGCGAGCGCGCAGCTGTGAATGACGTGACTGGCTGCACGAGCGCCAAGGATGTGTCGGTGCGTCGCTGTCGCTCCTGCTCCCCTTGCGTTGCCTGACGCGGCTCCCAGCTGGCTGTTTTGGGTGGGCAAGCCAACCACGGTGGCCAACCTCATCTTCGGCGCGCACCACAGGCGCGCTGCGCAACCGTGCGCATGAGTCAAAACCTCGGCAGTCCGCCTGAGCTATGCACGACAGCCTTGCGCAGCAGAGCGAGTGCGCGGGCTACACCCCTGGTTGCCCCGAGAACCGGTCGCGCAACCACGCAGGTGCGGGCAGAGCGGCTTGAAGTGGCGGCTAAGCATTTGACCACGCCTACTACAGTGAACGTCCATGGCTGCGGTATCGGCTGGTACGGCAGCCACCCCGGGGGCGGGCTAGTAGACGGCGCCGGGTGCAGCAGCTACGAGCGGCCGGCCGTGTACACGTCGACGCAGGCACCCTCACACGACCGCAACCTGCGCTCGCTGGCCAAGATGGTTGAGACGGGGCTGCTCTTCGGTCACGTGCGCGCGGCTGGGCCCGGGGCTGCGGTGCACCAGTTCAACTGTCACCCCTTCCAGGCTGGTCGATATCTGTTCATGCACAACGGTGATGTGGACAGGTTCAAAGAACTGCGCCGCGGCCTGCTGAGCCGCCTGCGCGACTGTCTGTTCGACTGGATCTCGGGCACCACGGACAGCGAGCTGCTGTTCGCACTGTTCCTAAACGCGCTGCCGGACGCTGTGAGCCAGCACAGCCCTGAGGTGCTTGCGGCAGCGCTGCGCGACACCATTGCGCTGGTGGTGGAGGTAACCGGAGGCGCGCCCAGCAGCCTGAACATCGCGGTGACTGACGGCGAGACTGTGCTGGCCACGCGCTTCCGCAACGGCAGTGGCGAGGTGCCCCCCTCCCTCTACTACCACACAGGCACGCTGAGCTGCGCGGCCTGGGACCTGGCGCCGGCCGGGGCTGGGCGGGGCGGGCTTACGGGCGGGCTCACGCAGGACGGGCTGCTGGTGGCTGAGAGCCACGCGCCCCTGGGCGCCAACGCGGAAAGCGGCCTGGACCTGCTGTCCCGCCGCAACAGCTTCGAGCGGCGTCAGCAGCACCCGCGCCAGTGCCTGCTGGTCTCCAGCGAGCCGCTCACGGAGGACGGGGCGGATGCGGCGGAGTGGCGCGTCTTCCCTGCAAACACGCTGCTGGTGGCAAAGCCCGTGTGGCGCGGCGGCACACGCCACGGCGCGCCCGCCTCGCGCTGGCAGCTCAACCAGAGCGCGCAGGCGGACGAGTGCGCCGAGGGGGAGGCTGCGGTTGTGCTGGACACCAAGTTTGAGTCGCTCGCCCACCTGGCCGACTGGACGCCAACCATGGGCCTCAGCAAGCTTCGCCCTGCGCGCCGCGGCACGAGCCCGGACAACGGCCTCCCGCCCAAGCCGCCCGGGCGCAGCAGTTTCGCAGCTTCAGCCGCTTCGCCCTGCTCAGCTGCCCCTGCGGAGGAGCGGCTTGACATAGCAGCGCTGTCCTTCACCGGCGAGTAGGACGGGCACTACTGTATGAATATTAGAACCAACTGCCCTGTGCCTGTGGCTGCGGCGCCTCAAATTGTGACGGGGGAGCCGCGGGAGGAGCGGGCGGCAGCAGGCCGCAATGCCGCGCGGCTGCTTCGTGCACGTTGGCCCAGAGCGCCCATGCGCCGCCCTCTGCCGCCGCGCTCAGCTCCCCCTGCGCCTCCCGCGCGTACGCCGCCGGCAGCGTGGGCAGCGCGTGCGCCAGGCGCGGGCAGCGGAGGCGCTGTGCTGCGGAGCAGCTGCCCCAGCACGCGTCGCGGGGCACGCAGGCGGCCAGCAGCGCCGCGTAGGCGCCACGGCGGCGCAGCGCGTCCGCGGCGCGGGGGGGCATGATGTGGCATGCCAGCGTGTGCGCGCAGGCAGCGGAAGCTGAGGCTAGTGCCTGCGCGCCCGCAGCCGCATCGCACGCCTGCTCCTCGCAGCCCCGGCGTGCCTCCAGCAGCGCTCGCGCCTGTGCGCCGCCGGGCTGCGCCAGCTGCTGCGCTGCTGCGTAGGCGTGTGCAGCCTGGGCGTGCAGGCCGCAAGCAGCCAGGGCGCCCGCGCGCGCGCAGGCACTGCGCACGCAGCGGGGTCGCCACGCCGCTGCTCTGCATGCCGGGGCCAGCGCAAGCGCCGCCAGGGCGGGCTGGGTGAGCAGCGCGGCCGCCAGCCGCGCATCAGCCTCGGGGCAGCCGCCGCAGTCCACCGCGCAACGCAGAGCCGCGTGCGCAGCCGCCCCGGCGTCCTGGCCGGAGGAGGCGGCGCTGTGCAGCAGCGCGGTGGCGAGCCAGGCGGCGGCGGCGTCGCCCCCAGCAGCCGCACGTGCGCTTTCCAGACAGCCCCCCGCCGCAGCCAGCAGCCGGAGGCGCAGCGCCGCGTCCGCGCCCCCCATCGGGGGCGGGGCCAGCGCGACCAGGTAGGCGCGTGCCAGCGCGGTGGCGGCCAGCGCGCCGGCGCAGCCTCCCAGCTGCGCCGCGTGACAGAGGGCGCTCTCCTGCGCCGCGCCGGAGGGCTGCAGTGCAGCAAAACAGCACCACAGCGCCGCGTCCGCGCAGCTGGAGGCGACGGGGGCGACACGCAGGGCGGACACAGCAGCGACGAGCGCCCCCTGCGCCCCCTGCGCCGACGGCAGCGCAGCCGCCAGGTCCGCCCACGCCGGCGCCGCATTCGGGCGCAGGTGCAGCGCGTGCGCATATGCGCGCGCCGCCTGTCGCGTGCAGGGCGCCTCCTGCAGCTGCGCCAGCGCCAGCGAAGCGTCGCCCAGCGCCTTCCAGGCCGCGCCGCACGTGCCGCCTGAAGGGCAGCGCACCGCCGCCGCCGCCGCGTCGACACCGCGCCGCAGCGCCTGGCATGCAGTGGCGTGCGCCCCCAGGCGCGCCGCCTGCTGCGCAGCCGCAAAGGCTGCGCGTGAGGCTGCAGTGTGCGCAAAGGCGCTGTGCGGTTGTGCGCCCGCGGCCACGCCCGCGGCACGCTCGGCGGCGCAGGGCGGCTCGCTGCCCAGCGACAACAGCGCCGCGGCAGAGGCTGCGAAGGCTGGCGGCGGGGCGCCCCTGTCGCGTGCCAGGCGCAGTGCGTGAGCAGCCGCGGCTGCGGCGGCGGCCGGGCGGCCCAGGCTCAGATATGCAGCGGCCAGCGCCTCCCAGGTGCAGCCATCCTCCGGCCGCGCGCGCAGGAGAGCGCGCAAGGCCGGCACCGCCTCGGCCAGCCGCCCCGAACGCCGAGCAGCGGCGACGACGCGTGCAGCCGCCCACAGCGCCGTGCGGTCGAGCTCGAACGCCGCGGCCGCGGCAGCCTCGCCGGAAGCTTCGTCCAGCAGGCCGCACAGTGCTTCGCCCACCTCTGCGCTGGCAGGGCTGAGCTCCAAGCTGCGCGAGAAGGCGCGCCGTGCAGCGGCCGCTTTGCCCAGTCCCAGGTACGCGCCGCCCAGGGCTGCCCAGACGCGCGCGTCCTCGGGCGAGAGACGGAGCGCAGCCTGCAGTGCAGCCACTGCCTCCTCGTGGCGCCCCAACGCAGCAAGCGATGCTGCAAGCGAGGAGTAGGCCCACTGCGCAGCTGGCTCGACCTCGAGCACAGCCGCAGCCAGGCGAGCAGCTGCGGCGTGGTCGCCAGTCAGACGCAGGTGCGAGCTGAAGGCGCAGGAGCCCGAGAGAGGCGCCAGAGCAACTGCGAGCGCATAGCTCCGAGCCGCAGCAGCCGCGGCGGGCGTGACCGCGGCCAGCGCCGCGTGGCTGGGCGCGTGCCACGCGTCCAGGCGCAGCGCGGCGCGGTGAGCTGCGGCAGCGTCGTCGCTTTCATCCATGCCGTTGCGCCTTTGCGCGTGACAGCGAAGGACGTGCACGTGGCTGCTGTGTGCAACACCGAGGGCGGAGGCGCGGGGTGTGCCGGAAAACAATTGCGCTGAGCGGTACAGCGGTAGCAGCATCTAGTAGTGGCATCCAACCTTACTCTCCCTCTGGTTGCTTACACGCATCGCCACTGCGCGTCGATGACCGCCTTGACGGCGTAGTATGCGTCTCCGAGACAGCCTTCGAGGAGGAGCTGCGCCTCGTCGCCCTCCGCCTTGCGCACGGAGACGCCGCCGGCTGCCAGCAGCACTCCGCCGGCCGAGAACTGCGCGGGGATGCCCGCAGCGGTGCAGGCGGCCAGCAGGTCCGAGAGGCGCGCGTCGCCCACGCGCGCGGCCGCGTGAGGCTGCGGCGCCTGCCCGGGCGGCGGCGCGCACAGGCGCAGCCCGAACGCGGGGTGCGCCCCACCGCCCTCCCCGCCCCTCCCCGCCTCCAGCACCCCGTCCAGCCAGGCGACGCTGTAGGTGCCCTCGCTGCCCGCAGCCACCAGCTGCGTGTCCGCCAGCTCGGGCGCCAGGGCGAGCAGAAAGGAGGGCGTGGCTGCGCTCAGGTCCAGGCGCTGCCCCTGCAGCGGCGCGCACGGCTGCGCCGCGTCCCCGCCCCACTCCCCCGCAGGTGCAGCCCCCAGCGCCGCCACGTCCGCCTCGCAGCCGCCCACCAGCACCGTGCGGCGCGCGCGCAGCTGCTGCAGCGTGTGCCGCACGCTGCGCCCGTCCGCCAGGCCGCCAAAGTCAAAGGAGGCCAGGGTGCAGGCCATGGGCAGCGTGAGCGTGGTGTTGAGCAGCCGGGTGGGCGCCGCAGCCTCCTCCCCCTCCCCGAGCCCCGCGCGCGCCCCTTCCCCCGCGCCCCCAGCCCCTGGCCCGGCTCCCCACTCTCCCTCCTCACCGGCCCCGCCCCCGCCCAGCACCGCGAAGTCGGCGGCGCTGACCAGCTCGCCGTAGTCGCTCACGTCGCTGGCGGCGGGGGCGAAGGGGAACATGGGCGACCCGCAGCCGGGGGGGGGCTGGAAGCCGTGGCAAAGGGTTGGGGGCTGGCCAAACCCGCGCAGCGCGGCGCTGAACGCCTCGGCCACGCTCTCCGTGAGCCCCGTCTCGCCGCCCTCCTGCTGCTGCGCCTGCGCCTGCTGCTCAGCAGCCTCCGCCTCTGCCTGCTGCTGCAGCGCCTGGGCCTGGGCCTCCGCCTCCGCCTCCGCCTCCGCCTGGGCGCGCTGCCGCTCGCGCCATGCTCCCAGCTCCTCCCCGTCCAGCGCCACGCGCCGGCCCAGCTGCAGCGTGAGCGGCGGGCGCAGGTGCTGCGGGATGGGCGCTGCGTCTCTCAGCGCGCGCACCAGCTCAGCCTCCTCGCCGCAGCCGGTGAGCAGCACCGCTGCGCGCGGGTTGGCGGCGCAGCGCGCCAGCAGCGCGCGCGCGGGCCCCGCGCCCAGGCTGGGTAGCGAGGCCAGCACCACCATGGGCGCCTGTGGCAGCGCGTCCAGCGCCGCCAGGCTGGCCACTGGCGTCAGGAAGCGCATGGGAGAGAAAGGGTTGGCGCGCTCGCTCTGGAAGCGGCGCGCCACTGTTTCGGCCATCCACTCCAGCTGCGTGGCTGCAAACTCGAGGGCGGACGGGGCCACAGGCGAGAGCAGCACCAGGCGCACGCCCGAAAGCGCGGGCGTGTCGACCCAGTGCGCCTCCAGCGCTAGCGCCAGCTCCAGCGCGCGGCCGCTGCAGGAGGTTGGCAGCAGCGCCAGGCCGCCCGACAACGCAGCCGAGGCTGCGGCGTCGCACAGGGCGCGCTCGCGGGCGGCGCGCGCGGCGGGCGCGGGACGGCGCGCACAGCCCGCGTGCGCGATGAGGAGCGAGGGGCGGGTGAGCGTGCCCCACTGCAGCGGGGGCAGGTGGCGCTCCTGGCGGTTGTTCCACTGGCTGCAGTACACAACCTCCTCCGCGCCACAGCCCATACGCCACACGGACCCGCCCAGCGTGTGCCCGGCCGCGAACGCGCACACGGACACGCCACAGCCGCCGGCCGAGCGCAGTGTCAGCGTCTGTGTGTACTTGAGCGCAGTGATCGCGGCGAAGCTGGCGTCCACCTCGTCCAGCGTGAAGGCGCTGAACTCGCCCTCCCCGTGCCGCGCCGCGTACAGGTCGTACAGCGCCAGCTGGCCCATCTTGGCCACCGGGGTTGTGGCGCACACGGGAGTGCCGCGGCGCAGCCCGCAGCGCGCAAACGCGGCAGGCAGAGCGCCCAGGTGCGCCAGGTCACCGTGCGACAGCAGCACCGCGTCCACGCGCGGCGCCACCTGGCTCAGCGCCTCCAGCGTCGCCGGTTCGCACGCGTCCGTCCACCCGCAGTCTGCGCGGATCCAGAGCGTCAGGCCGCCGCACGCGCCACACGCGAGCGGCACGCACCCAGCAGCACGTTGAAGCCATCCAGCTCCAGGAGGTAGCACATCGCGGGCTGGCCTGCGCGCAGAGAGGGTGCGCGCCATTCAGCACTGCTCGCGCCTCTCTGTGCGCACAGCTCTCGCACCGTACACGCCGTAGATGGGCGTGAAGAAGATGGAGGTGCCGCGAGACAGCTTGGCGCCACTGGGCGCGCGCTCAGCCTCTGCAGCGTGCTCACTGGTCTCCATCCTCGTGTCTTCCTCCACCATCCTCGGCTGCGCGTCAACCTCCATCAACGCATGAGTCGCGCAACTAAGGGATCAGCAGGTTGCCTAACGGGGCGCGCTGATTGTACGACGCGCTTCGCGCTATTGATCACTGTTCGTGAGCTACGGCACGCGAGTGTGGGCGCGCCAGGTAGCCATGCGCTGAGTTTGCGATTTCGAGTCGTTCTTCTTGTGCGTCGAGTTCGTGCGGGGGTCAGCGCTTGAAGGCGTTCCCCGCTTCCTCCTGGCCCCGCTGCTGGAAGTGCTTGCGCGCGCCCACCCTGTCCGCCAGCGCGTCCGCGTCCGCGGTGCCCGACCCGAACAGCTCCCGCTCCTTCTGGTCCAGAAAGGCTGGCTTCTCGGAGTGGTGGTGCGCCGGCGCGTGCTGCTCCATGCTCGCGTCGGCCGCGTCACGCGCAGCCTCCCTCCGCAGCCGCTGCCAGCGCCCATCCTCGTGGTCCTGCGCATCCGCCGACATGGCAGCTAGCCGCTGCGCGCGCTCAGCCTCGCTCAGCCGCCCAGCCGTGTGCCGCGCGCTGTTGTTGCCGCGCTGCCAGCTGGGCGGCGCCTCAGGCTGCGGCGCCGACGGCGGCAGGTAGGCTGGGCGCAGCGGCGCCGCAGCCGCATTGACGCGCGCGGCAGCCTCCGCCTGAGCGGAGGCGTAGGTGAGCCCGTAGGCTGCGCCGCGCTGAGCACACGCGCCGTCTGCCGCGAAGGCGGGCCGGGACGCGGGGGGGGGCGCCGAGGGCGGGGCGCACTCGCGGCTGCGGCTGCGACTGCGACGCCGCTCGCGATCGCCTCCGCGGCGCTCGCGGCTGCGGCTGCGGCGCTCACGCGAGCAGCGGCGGCTCGGCGACGGCGAATGTCGCGAGGGGCGCCGCGAGTCATGGCCGCGCGCTGTCGATCCACGCCGCGGGCTGCGGCTGCGGCTGCGCCCCGTGCCGCGCGGCTGCAACGCGTGCGGCTGCGCTCGCGCGTCCCCCCTGTCCCGCCCCCGCTGCCCGCTGCCAGACTCTGGGCTGCTGCTGCGCCCCCGCCCCGCCCGCTTACCCTCCCGACGGGCCTCCTTCTTGGCGCGCTTGGCGTCCTTCTCGGCGCGGCGCGCAGCCTTGAGGGCTTCAACCTCGCGCAGGATGGAGTCCATCTTCACAGGGTTGGCCCGAATCGTCTTCAGCGATGCCTGCTCCTGCTGCTTGATCTGCGCAGCGCAGCAGCGGGTGAGCTGCGCCAGCGCGGGAGCGGCAGGGCAGGACGCACCATCAGCATCGGGTCGCCGTGCAGCCGCGCCCACGCCTCGTTGCGAGCCTTGGGCGTGTCGTCCACGTACACCGACAGCGCACGCGCTGCCCCGTCCTCCGCGGGCGGCGCGGGGGCGGCGGGGGGCGGCGCAGGCACAGTGGCCTGAGCAGCAGAGTGCGGCTGCTGTGCCAGCGCAGCCAGCACCGGCGCGTCTGGCCCGTGGCCCTTGTACATAAACTCCAGGCGCTCAGCCTTGCTGCAGGGGCGGGAATGCGTGAGAGGCCACAGCGCTGCAGACGCCGGAATCAACCCTAGGACAGGGAAGAGCGGACGCACATGACATGGCCAGCCTCCTGCGCCACGCGCAGCAGGTCCTGCGCCTCTCGCTCCTCGCCAATCTGCTTCTTGAGCTCCTCCAGGCGCTTGTCTTCCTGCAGCTTCGCCTGCTCACGCTTCCACACCTCCTCTTGCTGTATGGGCGCAGCCGGCTGCGGTGAGAGGCCTCGCAGGCGCGTCGCCGGCGCGGTGAGCGTGCCTGCTTGAAGCCGCCCGGGTGCCATGTCTTCTTGTTCAGAAAGGCACTGAGGGAGAGGCGTCAGTGGACAAGCCAGAGATGGCTCACGGGCACTAACAGTCCGCCGCCGCCACCCTTGCCCATGACGACACCACTCAGCAAGGGGAGCGCAGCGCGATTATTAGAACAGTGATAGAACGGAACGTGTATGTATGACGACAGTCACACGGCGCTCCCACCGTCCTCTCCACCGCTCCTCTCCAAATGCTGCTCGGCGCGCCCACAACAAAGGCGGCGTCTAGCGCGCGCGGACTGCCCGGCAGGCGTGGCCTGTCCCGCCCAGCGCCGTGGCACAGGCACCACTCTGCGCGTGCTGCGCACACACCACCTGCTTCAGCCGCCTGCTTCAGAGGCGCGGCCACCTTCAATGGCGCTCTCTCGTGCTCTCTCGTTGCGGCGCTGTCGCTGGCCCTGCCGGAGGCCTCTGTTGCTGCGCTGCACGCAGAGCCGTCCAACGCGTTGTCGCTGCCCACCTGGGCCATTCATGTGGCGAGCGTGGCCGAGTGGCTGATTGCCATGGACCTGGTGTGGCGCTACGGTGACGCTGCCAGCAGACCCGAGTGGAAGGGGCTGAGCTGGGGAATGCTCCCGCTGCACGCCAGCTCGCTGTGCGCCTGCACCTACCACCTCTTCTACAACGCGCCGTCGCTGAGCGCGCTCGTGACGCTGCAGGCGGGGCTGACCTGCTTCGGAAACGTGACGCTCGCCGCTGCCGCGCTGCGCCTGGCTCGCCGCTACTCAGCACCGCCGCAGCCCGTGATAGCCGCTACGCCTGGCGACAGCGACTCCAGCTTCCTGGCCAAGACGCTGCTGGGCAGCTTCGCCGGTGGCGCTGCCTTCAAGTACGGCTCCCTGCTCAGCGACACCCCCTTCCAGCCGTCGCTTCCCCTCGCGCTTGCAATCATAGCAGCCGGCACTGCAGCCACTGGCGCGGCGCTGGCGGCACGCGGCGCGGAGGAGACAAAGGTGTCGTCCAGCGGGCTCTGACGTAGCGGAGTGAGCACACAGCGCCTTGTGAAGAGCAAGCGTTCTACTCTGCTGCTCGCTGCCTGTGTCATCACCTATCAAATCCTGCTACCTGCAGCTGTGAGCAGCGTCCGTTTCAGTGAACGTCGTCGGTCATCAGCAGGAGGAGGCAGTCCAGCAGCAGCAGCGCCAACAGGCCGCCGGGCGCCAGCACCCGCGCCGCGTTTTCATTTGCGAGCCCCCTCCGCCTCTCCCGTCTCCAGAATGCTGTCTCGCCTCGCGCCGCGCGCGCACACGCTGTTCGTCGCGCGCAGTGTTGTGCAGTGCGGCCAACGCGGCGGACGCGCCTCTCTTTTCACCACGAACGCCTCAGGGCGTGTGGAGCTGGCGGTGCCGTATTCGGACAAGGACGGAGCCAAGCAGCTGGGCGCTAGGTGGGACGCGGAGGCGAAGACCTGGTACAGCATGTCAGACGGCGAGCACCACGCGGAGTTGCTCAGACGCTTCCCGCGGACTGGGGACACTCCACCACCCCGACCCCGCGTTCTCGTGCAGGAGGCGAGCGACCCGACTGGGCGGGTCTACCTTGTCGTGCCCTATGGGGAGCGGGAGGAGGCCAAGGGGGGAGGCGCACTCTGGGACCCGTCGGCCAAGCTGTGGTGGGCCTCGCCGGACTCGCTGGCTGCAAAATGCTTTCAGCACGCCGCGGGCAACGAGAACCAGCGCGCCTTAGGCTTCGCTCAAACCATCCCCGAGGCTGGCATTCAGCCTCGGCCGCGCCGCACCGCCTCAACCAGGAAGCAGGAGGACCTTCCATTATGAGCGACGGAGCTAGAATTGTATGTACCTTGTACGCTGCCGTGAGACTGTACAATAGCAATTAAGTAGCTCTACATCTACACACGTGACACGTCTTTCCGTCTACCTACGAAGCGTGAGGCGTGTGCGGGCGGGTTCAGAGCGGCCCGGGTGCTGCGAATGCCGCCGTGAACTGCGTCTGCTCTGACTCGAGGCCATCCGCCAGCGCTGCGAGAAGTGCACCGCAGCGCGTGAGCGCATCCTGCACCGTCTGCTTGTGCACCATGGCCACATCCAGCGCGGCCAGCAGCGTCTGTTGCGTGTGCGCAGCCTCCGCGGCGCACTGGGCGGCGGTGTCGTCGTAGGCTGCGCGCAGCTGCGCGAGCTGCGCGTCGCTGCCCTGCTGCTGCGCGTCGCCCAGGGAGGCCGCCTGCTGCGCCTGCGCCTCCAGCGCCACCGCCTGCGCGTCCGCCAGGGCCACGGCGGCCTGGATGCGCTCGCGCGCAGCCGCCAGCGCCCCCTCTGCGCGCGCAACCTGCGCCTCCAGCCCGTGCCGCTGCTCGCGCTTCTCCGCCAGCTGCGCCTCGCTGGCGTCCAGCTGCTCGTCCAGGCGCAGGCGCGCCAGGCCCGCCTCCTGGTAGCGGCCTCGGTACTCGTCGCGCACGCTCTCCAGGCCGGGGCGCACTGCTGTGCGCAGCCGCTCGCCAGCGGCCTCCAGCTGGGCGGCGCCGCAGGCGTGCGGGGCCAGGTGCAGCTCGAATGCGCCCTGGCGTGCGCGCTTGGCGCCCTGCGGCAGCGCCTTGAGCGCCACGCACGCCGCGTGGTAGCCGCCCAGCGCAGCCTGGCACTCCTCTGCCACGCGCTCCGCCTGCTCCCCCTGCTCGCGCGCCCGCTCCTCCGCGCAGCCAGCCTGCGCCTGCACGCTGGCCAGCAGGCCCTCTGCAGCCGCGCGGTCGGCGCCCAGGCGCGCCACGTCCGCGCTGGACAGCCCCTGGCCGGCCACGCGCGCTAGCAGGGCGGCGTTGTCGGCGCGCTGCTGCAGCAGCTCCTGTTCGCGCTGCGCCGCCTCCCATCGGCGCTCCCCCTGCTGCGCGGCCAGCTGCTCCAGGTGCGCGCGGCTGCCCGCCACGTCAGCTTGCAGCGCGGAGGTGCGGGCCTGCAGCGCGTCGCGCAGGCGGTGCAGGGCGGGCAGGGAGGCTGGCAGGGTGCGCGCGGCTGACAGGCGCTCGCTCAGCCCCGCACCGCACGCCTCCAGCCGCTCGCATGCGGCCGCCTGCTGCGCGTCGCGGCCTTGCTGCTGCGCCTCCAGGCGGCAGTCCAGCGCCTCCGCGGCGGCGTCGTCGCCGGAGAGGAAGGCTGCGTAGCTGTCCGCCACAGAGTCGAAGAAGGGGAGCTCAGAGGCCTCCTGCCCAGCCGGCGCTCCAGCCTCCCGGAAGGCGCCGCCGCCGCCCCGCCCCGCCTGCTCGTCGTACTGCAGCAGCTCCACCAGCCAGGCGAGCGCCGCCAGCAGCGCCGGCCACGTGTGCGGCGACCCCACAGCCTGCAGCGCGGAGCGGGGCACGGCGAAGGGGTAGCGCAGGCGCTTGAAGAGCGCCGGCACCTCCTCCTCCACCCGCCCCGACAGCGCCGGCGCACCCGGGTCCACGCGCGCAGCCAGGAAGGCAACCACGCGCCCAAACTCCTTGTTCGTGCTCAGCAGCTTGGGCGACACGGGGTGCGCGTAGCCGTGGGACGCCAGGTAGCCAATCAGCGACGCATGGCAGGCATCCTTGAACACCTTGTCCGAAACAGGACGCGGGTCCTGCGCAGGGCGCCGCGCGCGCAAAGCGTCAGCCGCCAATCCGCGGAGCCGCCACACACACAAGCCAAGCGCAGCGCGGGCGGCAGTCCTGGAGCGCCATAGACGGGAGAATGCGCACCGTGCGCACGCCACCGCCCATGCTTCCGTACACGGACGTGCGCCGTGACTGGAAGGACGAGCGCGCCGCGCCAGGCGCGCCCGGCTGCAGCGGCGCGACATGCGCCGTGGAGGGCGGCGCGCCGGCGCCAGACCAGTCGGGCCGAGGCGGAGCCTTCCCAAACGGCAGCCGCGCGCCACCAAGCGACGGCCGCGCGTTCAGCTGCGCAGCCGACAGGCCGGCCAGCGTGCGCCGCTTCTCCATCCCGCCTGCGATACGCGCCAGCGAAGGGGAGAACAGTGCAGATTTTCTCAACGGTCCAATCGTCGATCGTCGAAACAACGCGTCACATGACACGCCTCCCGCCGCGAAGAAGCCGAGCAACGCCGACGCGCAGTGCCTCACTTTATGTTGGCTGTTCATCCGTGCGCGGCGGAGCTGCGCGGCCGCGCGCGGACCGTAGCTGTCGTTTCAAACCTTATGTCGCGTCAAGGAAGCCACCGCCACCCTACTCAGCCGCAGCCGCAGCCGCAAGACGTATCCAGAATCTGAAGCGGGCGCTGCCGATTTGCCCGACGGAGCCCTCCGGCGTGCAGGCAAAGTAGGGGAAAGAACGCCCTGTGATCCCGCCCTCGCCTGGCTCCACCCAGCGCAAATGGAAGCCCTCATGCAGCGGCACATCCTGGGGCTCATCCGTGTAGTCCGCCAGGGTCAGCGTGACGCCTTCCCCTGCGCGCGCCTCAGCGCCGGCGGCCAGGTGGAAGATCTGATCAACCTGTGTGCCGGGAAAGGCTGCGCAGTGCCCCGCAACCATAAACTTGTTGCGCCGCACGTGCTGGATGCCGAACAGCGCGGCGTTGGGCGTTGCGAGCGAGGACAGCACGCCCCGCAGGCCGCCAATGGTGGCACCACCATCCCGCCTCTGCCACGCAAACTGGAAGCTGGGCAGCGCCAGGAATGGCGCGGCGCTCGCTTCCGCCAGCGCATCTGCGTGCAGCCTGGCGCCGAAGCAGAGGCCGAACGGCAGCGCATCGTGGCGCTCTGCAACGCACAGCCAGCGGCGCGGCGCATGCGTCGACCCGTCTGGGCGCAACACCTCCACGTTCAGAGCGCAGCCGCACTGCAGCGCGGGCAGCGGGAGCGCGACGAAGGGCGGATGAAGGGACGCGCCTGCGGACCGCAGCACGGGGGTGCTCCAGCAGTGCGGGTCGGGCGGAGCGAGCACCTCCGAGTGCGCACGCGCCGCGGGCATCGGCGGTGGTCTGCTCCACGTGGTCTGCTCTGCTCTGTCGGCCTCGTCTGCAGGCGGGCAGGCCTCCGCCAAGGCCTCGCGCGTCCCCAGCGACGACAGGGCAAGCACGCCGCACGCCAGGCCCGCTGCAAGCGCTAGTGGGCCCGTGACCACCAGGCTGCCGCCGCGCCCCTCTGCGCGGAAGGAGGCGGAGGTGTCGCCCAGCACGCTGCCCAGCGTGCCCGCGATAGCCTGCACCCGCTCCACCTGCAGCGAGCGGGCGGTGCCTGTAATGACCCAGACTGCCAGGTGCTCGCAGTTGTTGGCCAGCGGGTCATAGCCGGGCTGAGCGCGACCATCCGTGTCAACGGCGTTAAACAGGCCGCGTCGGCCCACCAGCGAGCGTGCGCGAGCAGCCTGCGCAGCGGGAGCGTTGCCGGGCTCGCAGAGCTGCTCCTGAGGGTAGACAACCACCTCCAGGTCGCCACGGGCGTGCTCGCTGGACGCAACGCTCGCAAGAAAGACTGCAATGGGCACCTCCAGCACCTGAGCAGCCTCCAGGTTTGACAGCTTGTCGCCGGAGGACGCGTCATCGCCCCCCGTCCAGTGAATGACTGTGCGCTCGTCCGCCTCGCCGGGAGTGGGAGCGGGGCCCAGGAGCACCGCGTGGTGCCAGAAAAAGGACAAGCCAAAGGCGCCGCGGTACCTCACGTGGCTCACAGCAGCGACAGCAGCCTCCGCCATGGGTTGTGTGGGGAATGCACTACACGGCGGCGCACAGGGCGCGCGGAGGGGGAGACTGGGACGGAGCCTCGCTGTTCGAACGGGATATATATAATAGAACAGTCGTCGAACTACTCTCGGCGTCGCCGCCCCGCCCGCCTGTCGCCGCGGACGGGGTTTGCTGCTGGCTGGCTCAGCTGTCGCGGGGCTTGTGCCTCCTGCCTCGGTGCCTGTGACGCCTGGTGAGTGCTGCAGCGAGCTGTTGCGAGAAGCCGATACAGTATGCGGCGGCGCGCAGCAGGAACGATGGCCCGTCTCCTCTCCTTCGCGCCGCAGCTGCCTCGGTCGCTGCCAGCGTTCTCCACCGCGCCGCAGCTGCCGCCTTGCGCACACGTGCCGCTGCCCTATGACGGTCCCAGCGCGCAGGAGGTGCTGCGTCTGCGGCGCAAGCACCTGCCGCCTGCCTTGTTTCACCTCTACGACACGCCGTTGATAGTGGTGGAGGGCCACGGGCAGTACGTCTGGGACGAGCGGGGCAAGCGCTACCTGGACGGCTTCGCTGGCATCGTCACCGTTCACCTGGGTCACGCGCACGAGGGCGTGTGCCAAGCAGTGTCAGAGCAGATGCGTCGCTTGGCGCATCTGACCACCCTTTACGCCCACCCTGGTGTCGCTCTCTACGCGGCTGAGCTGGCGGCAAGGCTGCCGAAAGAGCTGAGCGTGGTCTTCGTTGTGAACAGCGGCAGCGAGGCGACTGAGTTGGCTCTCGCGTTAGCACGCGCTGCCACGGGCGCGTATGACGTCGTTGCTCTTCGCGGCGGCTACCATGGCCTCACCTCCGGTGCTGTGGGCGTGACGGGCCTCTCCGCGTGGAAGCCGCAGGGACCCGGTGGATTCGGCATTCACCATGCGCTGCAGCCAGATGCGTACAGGGGCTGTCACGGCGCGGACGGGCCCAAGTACGCGGAAGACGTGGCGGACCTCATTGGCAGCGCCACCTCTGGTCGCCTTGCAGCCTTCATCGCCGAGACGTTTCAGGGCGTGGGCGGCGTCATCTCACTCGCACCCGGCTACCTGACCGCCGTGTATGAGACTGTGCGTGCTGCCGGCGGGCTGTGCATCGCGGATGAGGTGCAGTCCGGGTTTGGGCGTTGCGGAGCGCCTCACTTCTGGGGCTTCCAGACGCAGGGCGTAACCCCTGACATCGTCACCGTTGCCAAGGGCGCCGGGAATGGCTACCCGCTCGCCGCTGTGGCCACCTCGGAGCGCGTGGCCGCATCGCTCACCTCCCGGTGGCTCAACACGTTCGGTGGCTCACCAGTGGCGGCTGCGGCTGGGCGCGCGGTGCTGCGTGCCATTGACCAAGAGGGGCTGGCGGAGAACGCGCGCGACGTGGGCGCGCGCCTCATGACGCACCTGCGGCGCCTGGCGGAGCGGCACCCGCTCATCGGCGACGTGCGCGGCTCGGGCCTGCTCGTGGGCGTGGAGCTGGTGACCGACCGCGCCGCCAAGACGCCGGCGGCCCGCGAGACGGCGCTGGTGCTGGAGCGCACGCGCCAGCTGGGCCTCCTGCTAGGCCGAGGGGGGCGCCACGCCAACGTGCTGCGCATCACGCCGCCGCTGTGTGTGACGGTTGCGGACATCGACTTCCTGGCCGACGCGCTGGACAGGGCGCTCACACAGCTGTAGAGCTAGTGATGTATCACACACGCGCAGCCATGCATGCAGTATTTCACGCAACCTGCGCGGATGAGAGGGACATGCGCGTGATCCTCTCGTGCGCGCGCGCTGAGGACGTGCGCAGGCGCTGCACCGCCGCCGCAAGCTCAGCCTCTGCAGACGCAGCCTGCGCAGACGCAGCGTGCGCCGCGCCGCTGGGCCCGGCCCGGCTCTGCGGGCGGCTGGGGAGTGCGCCCTCCCGCGCCTGCGTCGGCGGGGTGCGCCCCCAGAAGCTGAAGGGCGCCTCCCTGGCCCTCAGCCTCGCCGCAGCCTCCGCCCGGCGCTGTTCGCGCACCAGCTCTGCGTCTAGCAGCAGGCGCTCGAAGCGCGGCTCGCGGCTGCTGCGCGGCACCGGGCGCGCGCGAAACACGCGCTGAGATGCTGCAGAAGCCTCGGCCAAATCGGCGGCAGTCGCCTCCTCCTCACGCCGACGCGCAGCGATTCCGCCAGCTACGTACTCGCGCGGCTGCGCCCTCGCCTGCACTGTGCCTGCGCGCTTGCCCTCCCGCTCCAGCAGGTGCGCGGCGCGTGCAGCCTCCTGCATCGCAACCGCGTGCTGCTCGGCCTGATTGGCGGCCTCGTCCGCCGCGTCCGCAGCGGCTGCAGCTGCGAGCGCGTCCTCGGCCTCGTGGTCGGCCAGTGCCATGCCGCTGCGCTGCGCCTGCTCCATGCGGAGCTCCAGAGCAGCGTTGGCTGCGGCGTACAGCGCCTCTGCGTCCCGCGCCTCCGCACGCAGCCGGGCAGCGCGCAGTGCCAGCGGCGCGCAGGCGGCTGCAAGCACTTCCACATCGCCCTGCCGCGGTGTCCCAGCCTCCGCCAGGTGGTCCGCAAGCGTCGGCGTCGCCCGAGAGCCGCCCTCGCCGCCAGCTGAGCGCAGCGCCGCGATGCGCGTCTGCAGCTCGGCAACGCCAGCCTGCACGCCCGCAAGCCGTGTGGGCGCGGGAACCTCTGTGTTGCCAGAATGCACTGCCTTGCTTGCAGAGAGCCGCCCAGCCTGAGCTGCAGTCACCGGCCGCGTGGCGGGCGCAGCAGGAGCGGCCCTCGCCCGGCGTACGGGACGAGCAGCAGGCGGCGGCGGCGGCGTCTCGGCCGGGAAGTCGAAGACGCGTGGACGCAGAACCTGCGCGCGGCCTGCGTGCAGCGCCTGGTGAGGAGCAGTTTGCGGGCGCTGAGAGCTCCTCTGCGCTGACGCTACACTGGGCGCCCCCGCGTTGCGCCAGCTCTCAGGAGCAGTGTGGAAGGCGCTCGCAAGTTCTGCAAGAGCGTTGGTCTCCGCCGCGCGATGCGCCATCGTGCGTGAAGTAGACTGCGAAGGCTCAGTGTTGTGCACTCGAACCGTCGGACAACGCAATTGAACAGTGGAACGCGGTGTTGCGTTCAACTCGCTGTTCAATTTTCGCGGATAGCGCGGAGCGGTGGCACGCTTTGCAATACAAGTGCGCACTCTCTGGCAACGTGGTAACTAGGTACCACGCAGCGTAGCTTGCTACGCGGGCGTGTCACAAAGACGCAGGCGTGGTCCGTACGGGCCACACTGTGGCGGTGGGCG
>Ga0049083_10000039_pt1 | contig 32058 bp, 23 predicted proteins | sample GreLakmeMI27MSRF_FD_66719 | JGI IMG/M metagenome (GOLD analysis project Ga0049083, IMG submission 66719) | Freshwater lentic microbial communities from great Laurentian Lakes, MI, USA - Great Lakes metaG MI27MSRF | ecosystem: Environmental > Aquatic > Freshwater > Lake | place: Great Lakes...
GAAAAAGCTTTTCAAATATTTATAAGCCGTGGAGACAATAACAATAAAAATAATAACAGTGCAACCCTAGTTCAAATACTAAAACTTCGCGCTGAAAAAGCCAAATTATTAGGATTTACATCTTTTGCAGATTGGAGTTTGTCAAATACCATGGCACAAAACCCACAAAAAACAATGGATTTGATGCTTTCTGTTTGGACACCAGCCGTAGAAAAAGTTCGTGAAGATGTGGCTGAGATGCAAAAACTGGTTGATTCTGAAGGGGGCGATTTTAAAATTGCAGCCTGGGATTATCGCTATTATTCTGAGAAAGTTAGGAAAGCTAAATATGATTTAGACCAAAATGATTTGAAGCCCTATTTGCAATTAGAGAAGCTTCGTGAAGGTATGTTTTGGGTTGCTGGAGAAATATTTCATTTGGGATTCAAACAAGTGAATAATGTTCCTGTATTTCATTCAGATGTGAGAGTTTGGGAAGTTTATAATACCACTACGAATAAAGTTGTTGGGTTATGGTATTTTGATCCGTATGCACGAAAAGGCAAACGTTCAGGTGCTTGGATGAATGCTACCAGAGAACAAAGTAAAATTAATGGAGATGTATTAACTATAGTTTCTAACAATTGTAATTTTATAAAAGGGGAGGAAGGAGCGCCAATTCTAATCTCTTGGGATGATGCAAGTACTTTATTCCATGAATTTGGACATGCATTACATGGGTTAAATTCAAATGTAACCTATCCAATTTTATCAGGAACTAATACGCCTAGAGATTATGTTGAGTTTCCCTCACAAGTTATGGAGCGCTGGTTGTCTACACCGCAAGTTCTAAATCAGTTTGCGTTGCATTATAAAACAGTAGAGCCCATGCCAATGGCATTGGTAGAAAGAAATGAAAGAGCTGCCAAGTTTAACGAAGCATTTTCTAGTGTTGAAACAATTGCAAGTGCTTTGGTGGACATGAAATTACACTTATTAGTGAATCCTAATATTGATCCTAAACAGTTTGAAAAGGAAACTTTAGAGGGACTAAAAATGCCAAAAGAGATTGTCATGCGCCACCGAATTCCGCAATTTGGGCATATTTTTTCAGACGATTCTTATGCTGCTGGGTACTACGGTTATTTATGGGCAGATGCTATTAGTGCAGATGCTACTGAAGCGTTTACTGAAGCAAAGGACGGTTTATATGACAAGGAAGTTGCAAAGCGTTTATTTGACTATGTATTTAGTGTTGGAAATACAATTGACCCTGCAATAGCTTATAAAAAATTTAGAGGCAAAGAAATTGATCCCGGTGCTTTAATGCGTGCAAGGGGTTTTGTCCTTGAGAAGAAGTAATAAAAAAACCCAAGTCTTTTAGATTTGGGTTTTTTGTATAGTATAAAAAGATAATTATCCTAACGCTACTCTACTAAATCCTGTTACAGTTAAACCAGCATCAACAGATTTTATATAATTAGCTACGCTCATGGAACTATCTTTAATATAATCTTGGTTTACTAAAGTATTGTCTTTAAAGAAACGACCTAGTTTTCCTTTAGCAATATTTTCTATCATAGCTTCCGGCTTACCTTCTTGGCGTAATAAATCTTTAGCGATTTCGATTTCTTTAGCAATAATGTTTGCATCAACCCCAGCTTCATCTAAAGCAATAGGTGACATAGCTGCTGCTTGCATAGCAACGTTTTTAGCAGCTTCTTCCGCTCCGTTAACATTGTCGGAAAGTGCTACCAAAACAGCAATTTTTCCGGAGTGAACGTAAGAACCAACAAAAGAACCGGATAGTCTTTCAAAAGAACCGATTTCTATTTTTTCGCCAATAACACCAGTTTGCTCGATTAATTTTTCGGCAACTGTGATTCCGTTGAAATCGGAAGCTAAGAAAGCGTCTTTTGAATCAAAGTTTAGTGCTAAAGCTCCAAAGTCAGTTGCTAGTTTTACAAAGCCTTCATTTTTCCCAACAAAGTCTGTTTCACAGTTTAATGTTAGGACAACGCCTGAAGTTTTATCTGCATTTACGGCTGCAATTGCAGCACCTTCTGAAGATTCTCTGTCAGAACGGTTAGCAGCCACTTTCTGTCCTTTTTTTCTAAGGTTTTCAATAGCTAAATCAAAATCTCCTTCAGCTTCAACTAAAGCTTTTTTACAGTCCATCATTCCTGCGCCAGTAATAGTTCTTAATTTATTTACGTCTGCAGCAGTAATTGTAATTGTTGACATAATTTTTATTTTTAAATTAATTTTTATAAAAGATAAGTTTCAAATTAAAAATCCCAAATACCAATTTAATAAAATCAACAAAAAATTGACAATTACTGGGATTTGGAATTTCTTATATTAAAACTTTTTTGTTTTATTCTTCGTTTTCTTTGGTATCTACTTCACTAACTTCTTCGGCAGCTACTTCTTCTGCTGCAGCCGATTCAGCTTCAACCACAGTTTCTTCAACCACGGCTACTTCTTCAATTGCAACCGATTCAGCTTCAACTTCTGGAGTTTCTTCAACCACAGCTTCCACTTCAGGAGCAAGAGTTTCTTCAACCACAGCTTCCACTTCAGGAGCAGCCGTTTCTTCAACAACTTCTGGAGTTTCTTCAACCACAGCTTCTACTTCAGGAGCAGCCGTTTCTTCCACAACTGGAGCAGCAGCTTCCGCTACAACTTCCTGCGTAGTTACTTCTTCAGCAGCATCAACATCTGTAGCATCATCACCTTCTTTGTCAGAAGTTCTGTTAGCTAATCCGTCAATAACTGCAGCAGTTACTAAAGATAAAATTTTATCAATTGATTTTGAAGCATCATCATTTGCAGGGATAACATAATCTACTTCACGTGGATCAGAATTTGTATCTACCATTGCAAATACTGGAATGTTTAATTTTTGTGCTTCTTTGATTGCGATATGTTCAGCTTTAATATCAACTACAAACAATGCGGCTGGAAGTCTTGACATATCTGAAATAGAACCTAAGTTCTTTTCCAATTTTGCACGAAGACGATCAACTTGTAAACGTTCTTTTTTAGACAATGTCATAAAAGTACCGTCTTTTTTCATTTTGTCTATAGTAGCCATTTTTTTAACAGCTTTTCGAATAGTAACAAAGTTGGTTAACATACCACCAGGCCATCTTTCTGTGATGTAGGGCATGTTACAAGTTAAAGCTTTTTCAGCTACTATATCTTTTGCTTGTTTTTTGGTAGCTACAAATAATATTTTTCTACCTGAAGCTGCTATTTTTTTGAGGGCTTCATTGGCTTCTTCAATTTTTGCAGCAGTTTTATATAGATTAATAATGTGAATTCCATTACGTTCCATATAAATGTAAGGAGCCATGTTTGGATCCCACTTGCGAGTCATATGTCCAAAGTGAACACCCGCTTCTAATAAATCTTTAACTTCAATTTTGTTTGCCATTGTGTAATAGTTTACGTTCCGTGATTAGCAATGCGTCACCTTTTTCGCTTAAATGTTATTTTGCATTTAAGACTTTGGACTACATTTCGATGCTAAACTAATTCCATTTAATTCAGGAATATCGACAACTTGTTTAAATTCTTTTTTTTATTTGTGATCTCTAAATAAATTCTGTAACAGTTCAATATTAACGTTTCGAGAACTGGAATCTCTTACGTGCTTTTTTCTGTCCGAATTTTTTACGCTCCACCATTCTAGGATCTCTAGTTAGTAATCCTTCTGGTTTAAGTATCGCTCTGTTTTCAGCTTCTACTTCACACATTGCTCTCGCAAGTGCCATTCTTACAGCCTCTGCTTGGCCTGTAGAACCACCACCATGTACATTAACATTAACATCAAAATTATTTGTGTTTTCTGTCATTGACATGGGTTGCAATACTTTATACTGCAATGTAGCAGTTGGAAAGTAGTTGTTGAATTCTCTTTTGTTTACAGTGATTTTTCCTGTTCCTTCTGAAACATAAACACGTGCAACAGCACATTTTCTTCTGCCGATTTTGTGAATAACTCCCATTATTTAAGATCGTTAAGGTTAATTGTTTTTGGTTTTTGAGCAGCTTGTTTGTGCTCTGTTCCAACAACAACATTTAAATTTCTGAAAAGTTCAGCGCCTAATTTGTTTTTAGGCAACATTCCTTTAACTGCTTTTTCCACTAGTAATGCAGGGTTTTTTTGTTGCATAACTTTAGCAGTCAAACTTCTTTGCCCTCCTGGATACCCTGTGTGACGGATGTATGTTTTCTCGTCAAGTTTATTACCAGTTAGGTTAATTTTCTCTGCGTTAATAACAATTACGTTATCTCCACAGTCGACGTGAGGTGTATAACTTGTTTTGTATTTACCTCTTAAAAGCATTGCAACTTTTGAAGCAAAACGACCTAAGTTATGACCATCAGCATCTACAATGATCCACTCTTTTTTAACAGTGGCTTTGCTTGCAGATTGTGTCTTGTAGCTTAATGCGTCCATAATTTTATTTTAATTAAAAATTCCATTCCTAATAAATGGAGCGCAAAAGTACAATTATTTATTAATAAAGCAAATAGCATTTTTAATTATTTTTATATTGTTGTTTTTTTTCATTAAAACACTACTTTTTGCTGGCCTTGTCATACCGTTTAGTATTGAATAATGAGTCTAATAGTACTTGTTGATTCGAACTTTTTATTTAAGATAAGCTATCCTTTGCTGTTTGGTAGTATAAATTTCTTTATTTTTACATCTTAAGAAAGAATAATGAGAGCAAAAGCAACTTTAAAACAAATTGCCAAAGAGCTGGGTGTTTCTATTTCAACAGTTTCAAAAGCTTTAAATGGCAGTCCAGAAATTAGCGAACCAACTAAACAACGCGTTCAAGAATACGCTAAACTAAAGAATTATAAACCCAATGTCATTGGTTTAAATCTAAAAAATAGAAGGACGAAAACTATAGGTGTTATTATTCCTAATATTTTAAATTCTTTTTTTGCTAAAGTTTTTAGTGGTATTGAAAAAGTTGCTGACGAAAATGGTTATAAAGTAATCACCTGTATCTCCAATGAATCATTAGAGAAGGAAAAAAATGCCCTTGAAATATTGAGTAATGGAACGATAGACGGTTTTATTGTATCTATTGCTGAGGAGTCTCAAAAGTTCCAGCGTTTTGAACATTTTACTACCATCATAAATGAGGGCACTCCGATTGTAATGTTTGATCGAATTGCGGATGAAGTAGTCTGCGATAAAGTTATCGTGGATGACTACGAATCTGCTATAAATGCAACGGAACATTTAATCAAAACAGGTTGTAAAAAAATAGCCTTATTATCTTCCATAAATGATTTAAGCGTTGGAAAGCTTAGGGAAAAAGGTTTTTTCAAAGCAATGGCTTCCAATGGATTAGAAGTAGATAAAAACTTAGTGGTTTTGACCAATAATATGGACGAGTTTAACGAAAAAATAAATGATTTTTTTATCAAAAACAAACCTGATGGAGTTTTTGCCTTGAATGAACATGCGTCTGTAACTGCCATGAAGTTGAGTATAAAAAATGGGTATTCAATACCCAAAGATTTATCACTTATTGGATTTGCAGACGGGCTTTGGTCAAGAAGGATGACCCCAAGTATGTCAACAGTAAGCCAACACGGCCCTGAGATTGGCGAAGTGGCTGCGCAACTTTTAATTGACAAGCTTGAAAATAATCATGAACAATATACTACAAAAATAATTAAGACCGAATTACGTCAAAGAGACTCTACCATTAAATTACTGAAATAGTTTTTTACATTAATAAATATTATTACTTTTGATTTTTTGAAAAAACATGAAAAATACTTTTACAATAGCATTTTTTTTATTGAGTTTACATTGTTTTAGTCAAGAAGCAATTTCTGTATTTGATATTGCAAGAAAAGGGACATTAGAACAAGCTCAAGTAAAAGTTAAACAAAATGCAAAAGCATTTGATGTAGTTAATGAAGAAGGATATTCGCCACTAGTTTTAGCATGTTATAGAGGAAATAATGATGTGGCAAAATTCATTATTGAAAACGGAACAGATATTAATGGTAGCAGTAAAATGGGGACACCACTAATGGCAGCTATTGTAAAAGGGAATAACGCCATTGCTACGTTATTGATAAATAAAAAAGCTAATTTAAATATCTCAGACGAAAATGGGACTACAGCCCTAATTTACGCTGTAATGTTTAAGAACGCAGCCATTATTAAACTATTACTAGAAAACAAAGTAGACAAGACACACAAAGATAAAAGCGATAAAACAGCATTTGAACACGCAGTTTTTTCTGGGAATGAAGAAATTATAAACCTACTAAAATAAAAACAACATGAAAAAAATTACCCTTTTATTAACTACAATTATGAGCTTTGCAGCATTTGCACAGTCAAAAACAACCGGAACATTATCCTTAAGCAATAGTATTCCAATTACTGCAAATTTTACACTTAACAACGACACCTCACAAGTAATATTAGTTCTTACTGGCCCATCTGATAGATGGTTTGGTCTTGGAATAGGTGTTCAATCAGGTTTTGGCATGGGTGGTGGTGATGTTGTGGTTTTTTCAACATCTACGACCCCAAATCTGACAGATAGAAATTTTCAAGGAACGGGAAATCCACCACAAGATATTCAAGATTGGACTACTGTTTCAAACAGTGTAATTAGCGGTGTACGTACCTTAACATTAGTTCGAGCGCTAACTAATACTGACCCAAATGATTTTCAAATGCCGTATGCAACTACAAATTCAATTAATTTTGGTGGTGTAAGAGCAAGTTCGGTTTCTATGAATGTAGGTTCACATGGCGGAAGTGCAAGTGCTGGCTACGTAACCAATGCAACTTTTACAACCTTAGGCGTGGAAGATTTTTCGCTTAATGCGGCACAGGTTTTTCCAAATCCGTCTAATGGAAATTTTGTGATTAGCTCGAAAGTTAATTTACAAGATATTGCTGTATATTCTCAAACAGGTGCGCTTATCTCAACCATAAAAGCGAACGATAGTACCACTAATGAAATAAATTTATCAGGATTAGCGAAAGGAGTTTATCTTTTAGAACTTAAAAACGAAACTGATAAATCTTGGAAGAAAATAATTATAGAATAATTTAAAGTAAATTCTACAAAAAAAAGGCAATTTTAATTGCCTTTTTTTTATTTAATGTGCCTCTAACCAATTTTTACCAATACCAATTTCAACTTCAAGCGGCACCTCTAGTATAAAAGTATTTTCCATTTCGCTTTTAATCATAATTTGAATTTTATCAAGTTCTGAATTGTGTACATCAAAAACAAGTTCATCATGAACTTGTAAAAGCATTTTTGACTTCCAGTTTTCAGTAGTGAGTTTTTGAAAGATATTAATCATGGCAATTTTGATTATATCTGCTGCACTTCCTTGTATGGGTGCGTTTACTGCATTTCTTTCTGCACCACTTCTTACCATTGCATTAGCGGAATTGATATCTTTTAAATAACGCCGTCTGCCTAATACCGTTTGTACAAACCCATTTTCTCTGGCAAAATCAACTTGATCAGACATATAAGATTTTAACTTGGGATATGTTGTATAATATGCTTCAATAAGCGCAGCGCTTTCAGAACGGGATAGCGAAGTTTGATTGCTCAATCCAAAGGCAGAAACACCGTAAATAATACCAAAATTTACCGTTTTTGCATGGCTTCTCTGTTCTTTGGTCACTGCCTCTAAAGGAACATTAAACACTTTTGCAGCCGTACTTTTATGAATATCTTCTTTGTTTTGAAAAGCTTTAATCATGTTTTCTTCCCCCGATAATGCGGCAATAATTCTCAATTCTATTTGCGAATAGTCAGCTGAAAGCAAACTGTGGTTTTCATCGCGTGCTATAAATGCTTTCCGAATCAATCTTCCTCTTTCCGTTCGGATAGGGATGTTTTGTAAGTTTGGATTATTTGAACTCAATCTGCCAGTTGAAGCAACAGTTTGCATATAATCGGTATGAACCCGACCAGTTTTTTTATCAACTTGATTGGGTAATGCTTCTATATATGTACTTTGTAATTTTACCATCTGTCGCCATTCTAAAATAGCAGCCACAATAGGATTGTCATTTTCTAAATAGGATAATACTTCCTCTCCAGTGGCATACTGACCCGTTTTTGTTTTCTTCTGTTTAGTCCCGCCTATTTTAAGTTTGTCAAATAAAATAGTGCCAAGTTGTTTTGGAGAGGCTAGATTAAATGTTGTGCCAGCAGTTTCGTATATTTTAAGTTCGAGTGCATTTATGTCCTTTTGCATTTCGACGGCCATTTTTTTGAGGTAATCTTCGTCAAGATTGATACCTTCTATTTCCATTGCAGCTAAAACTGGAACCAATGGGATTTCAATTTCATCAAATAGTTTTTTGGTTTCGGCTTTCTGTAAAATTGGACTAAAAATTTGTTTTAATTGCCAAGTAATATCAGCGTCTTCAGCAGCATATTCTTTAATCTCTTCCAACGAAACATCACGCATAGAAGATTGGTTTTTCCCTTTTTTCCCTATTAAACTCTCTATGGATTTTGGACTATATTTTAAGTAAGTTTCTGATAATATATCCATATTGTGTCGCATATCTGGGTTAATCAGGTAATGTGCCAGCATGGTATCGAAAAGCTTTCCTTTAACATTAATTCCATAGTTGCTTAATATTTTCAAATCGTATTTTAAGTTTTGTCCAATTTTTTCAATAGCATCATTCTCAAAAAAAGGTTTAAATTTTTGTGCTAATGCAAATGCTTCCGAACGATTTTCTGGAAATGGCACATAAAAACCTTTGTTTTTTTCATATGAAAATGAAATTCCAACCAATTCAGCATGTAAAGCGTCTAAGCCTGTAGTTTCTGTATCAAAGCAAACAGAAGTTTGATTTAGTAAATTTTGCATTACTAATTTTACCGATAATTCACCCTGAATTGTTTGATAATAATGCTCGGTTGTTTCAATGGTTGCATACCCTAAATTTGATTTTGTTGTCTTGTCGGAAGTTTCGCCATCTTCATAAAATCCGAATAAATCAAATTGATCTTCATTTGATTTTTTAACAATAGTTTTTTTAGTTGTTTGAGTGTTATCTACTTGTTCATTATTAGGTTCTAGAACATTGTCTTCATTTCCATATAATTTATCAAATTGTGCTTTCATTTGCCTAAATTCTAATTCCATGAATAGGGCATCTGTCTTTTCGATATTTGGTTTTGAAAGTTCAAAATTGGTTGCATCAAACGTTACAGGGCAGTCTAACAGAATTCGAGCTAATTTTTTTGACAAAATACCCAATTCAGCATTTGTTTCAATTTTATCTTTCATCGAACCTTTGAGCTTATCGGTATTTGCTAAAAGATTTTCCATCGAACCAAATTCTTTCAAAAGTTTTTTAGCAGTTACTTCACCAACTCCGGGTAATCCTGGGATATTATCTGCAGAATCCCCCATCATACCAAGAAAGTCAATAACTTGTTCGGGGCGATCTATTTCAAATTTAGCAAGCACTTCAGGAATACCCCATATTTCAATATCGTTACCCATTCTTGCAGGTTTGTACATGAAAATATTTTCAGAAACCAATTGGGCAAAATCCTTATCAGGCGTAACCATAAAAACTTTAAAATTTTCCTTTTCAGCTTGTTTTGCTATAGTTCCAATTAAGTCATCAGCTTCAAATCCGGCTTTTTCAATAATTGGAATATGCATGGCTTTTAAAAGTTCTTGAATGTAGGGAACAGCAATTTTAATAGCTTCAGGTGTTTCATCCCGATGGGCTTTATACTCTTTATACATTTCATAACGATAATCACTTCCTCCTTTATCGAAAGCAACTGCCAAATGATCTGGTTTTTCTCTTTTTATAACGTCCATTAAAGCATTCATAAATCCCATAATGGCTGATGTATCCATTCCTTTCGAATTAATTCTAGGGTTTTTAATGAAAGCATAATACCCGCGAAAAATTAAGGCATAGGCATCAAGAAGGAAAAGACGTTTTTGAGTAGTCATTTGTTTTTTTTTGAAATGTAAAAATAGTTAAACTTTCAAAAAAGAACGGTTCTTTTGTAACAGAAATTAAATCCATGTTAAAATAAAAGTAAGAATCAAAATTACATTTACTTTCTTCGTTAATTTGTCAAAATTTTATTAAAAATGGTTTTTCGATATATTATACTTTTTGTAATCATAGCCTTTGTTGAGTTATATGCTTTTCAAACAATCAAGACAATAACAAAGTCAAAATGGTTTTTATTTTTCTATATTGTAGTCTCTCTAGCTGCGATTGGAGTTGTATTCTATCAGTTTTCAAAATTTGATAGAAGTATCGGGCAAACCAAATCTACCTTATTGACTATTGGACTACTTCTTTTAGTATTACTTCCAAAAATGGTCTTGACTTTTATAATGTTTTTAGAAGATATTTTTAGACTGTTTTCTGGAATATATACTTTTTTTACCCACCAAAGCTCCGCAGGATTTTTACCAGCGCGTAGAAAATTTGTAAGTCAAATCGCAATTGGATTGGCAGCTGTCCCTTTTCTCTCTTTGATTTATGGGATGACAATTGGAAAATACAATTTTAAAGTAATAAGACAAACCTTATTTTTCCCCGATTTGCCTGATGCATTTGAAGGATTTAAAATCACACAAATTTCAGATATTCACAGCGGTAGTTTTGACAACGAAGACAAAATTAAATATGCAATTGATTTGATTAACCAACAAGATTCTGATTTGTTTTTGTTTACTGGAGATATTGTGAATGCAAAAGCCGAGGAAATGATTCCCTGGATTTCAATATTTAAAGGAATAAAGAATCATCAATTTGGGAAATATTCAATTTTAGGGAATCATGATTATGGGTCCTATATAAATTGGAATTCTCAAAAAGAGAAAGAGAATAACTTTGCTGCAATAAAAGATTTACATCGGCAAATAGATTTTAACTTGTTATTGAATGAACATGTAAAAATTCAAAAAGGGACGGAAGCGATTTTTGTAGTTGGGGTAGAAAATTGGGGAAAAAAATTCGGAGAATTCGGAGATATTGAAAAAGCTTCCAATTCGCTTAGCGCAACCGATTTTAAAATCTTAATGAGTCACGATCCAAGTCATTGGGAGTATGTTGTAAAAAAACATCCTTTACATTTCCAACTAACTTTGTCTGGTCATACACACGGAATGCAGTTTGGCATTGAAATCCCGGGTTATTTTAAATGGAGTTTAGTTAAATATATTTATAAACAATGGGCAGGATTATACGAAGAATTTGGCAGATATGTGTATGTAAACCGCGGATTTGGTTTCCATGCCTATCCAGGCAGAGTTGGAATTATGCCAGAAATTACCGTTTTTGAACTAAAAAAAGGCAAAATTGTAGTATAATTAGTTAAATATGCTACATTTGTGCTTTACTATTTCTTTATAATAATAAAAAGAATTAAAAATATTTTGGTTTTATGTCAAAATTTGGAGAATTAATTAATGCTCAAGTGCCTGTGTTAATTGACTTTTACACAGAGTGGAACGAATCTTCAATCTCTATGCATCCTGTCATTAGAGATGTAGCAGCTGCCCTCGGAGACAAAGCAAAAGTTATTAAAATTGATGTAGATAAAAATCAAGAATTGTCAGACGCTTTGCGAATTAAAGGTTTGCCAACGCTTATGATTTACAAAGAAGGGCAAATGATTTGGAGACAGTCTGGAGAATTAGATGCTAATACAATTATTAGCTTAGTTCAGGAACAACTTTAATCAATCTTTGAACAAATATATCCGTTTTCATATAGGAATGCTAAAGTCTTTGGCAAAACATATCTAAGGTTTTGTTCTGCTTTTTTGCTGTCATGAAAAACAATCACACTTCCATTTTCAATATTTTTTACAATAGTTTCCATGCATTTTTCTGGTGTAATGGTTTTGTTAAAATCATAAGTCAAAATATCCCACATAATTATTTTAAAACCCAACTTTCTTAAAATTTTAGATTGTGAGGGTTTTATCTTGCCATACGGTGGTCTGAAGAGATATTGAGATGAGGAGAATTTTAAAATTTGTGTTTCACAAAGCTTTACGTTTTCTAAGTATTTTGAAGAATTTGTTTTCCATCCATTTACATGATTGAATGTATGATTGCCAATGGAATGGTTCTCACAAATTATTTTTTGAAAAATTTCAGGGTACTTTTCTATGTTATTACCAATACAAAAAAAAGTGGCTTTAGCATCATATTTTTTTAATTCAGACAAAACCCATTCTGTTAATTCAGGCGTTGGACCATCGTCAAAAGTTAAAAACACTTTTCTTTTATTATTTGGAATATGCCAAACATAATTGGGAAAAATTAATTTAAAAAGAAAGTTTGTTTTACACCAAAAACGCATTTAGTAAACTTTTGAGATAAATATAAAAATCTGAAAAGGATTCAAACTAAGATTCATTTTCACATTTTATTTTTTAATGAGATTATTCTAAATCTATACCAAATCTAGCAAATCTTTCAGCTTTAGAATTAAAAATAGGTTTGTATTTATAATAAAATCCTAAGTCTTTATTGTCTTTCATGACCAATAATAGACTTCTATATCTTTCAATATCTGTTACGATATCTGAACCTATCCCATTTTGAATTGTGTAGCTAATTCCTGAGTAGTAAGTTAAATTATCCTCGTATTTTTTCATTAATTTTTTCAAGATTTCCCTCGCTTTTTTCTTCTCCCCAAGTTTATAGTAGGCAGCGGCAAAAGGTTCAACCATTGTATAATAACCATAATAGTCTATTGGCATTTTGGATAATGCTAAATCAATAATAGTTTCAGCTTTTTTAGTTTTTCCCTCTAATAGTAATGTTTCAACTAATCTCGCCATATTAGTTCTATACGAAATGCTATTTTTTCTAGTTTCTGGATCATGATATATGGTATTGCTTTCACCATTCCCCCATTCCCAAGACATGACAATGTCATACATCTTTTCACTGTCAATATTACCCATGTCGTATCGATTTTCTTTGTCTATTTCGGACTTTAAAGGAACTAACTTATACACCAATCCATCTAATTGGAGGTAATTTTTCATCCAAAGGTAATCGTCATCCCCAAAACTACCCCCAGTGAAATAAATGGGTCTTTCCCAATTATTGTTTGCAATTACATCAAGCATCATTAATCGATTTTTATACATAGCACCTCCTTTAATATCCATATCTATAAATGGAACAATAGAATCATAATGCTTAGGATTAACAACTTTATTTTTTATAATTTGATTTTTATTTACAGGGATCCTTAATTTATTTGTTGGATAAAAATGGATGGTTTGACCATTTGGTAATTCCCGGGTTGATTTTGGATTCTTAATAAAGTCGATAAAGTCTTTTATGTTCCAACGCGCATCTGTTTTAGGAATATGTGCAACATAATCCAATTTGTCGCCGACGTATTCAGAATGCTTGAATGAAATAGGAAGTCCGTCTGCTTTATTAGTTAAAAATTTCATTTGATCAATATACCAATCTGTCATAAACAGTTGGGTATTGACAATTTTTACATCGGTTCTGTATCCTTCAATTTCTTGAACATACCAAAGCGGAAATGTATCGTTATCTCCAATAGTATATAAGATGGCATTTTTATCACACGAATTCAAGTAGTTTTTTGCCATTGCAAGGGCCGTATATTTATCTGCACGATTATGATCATCCCAGTTTTGACTGCCCATTAGTATTGGCGCAGCTAAAAGGCATAATCCTATAACTACAGGGCCTAAAATCTTAGATTTTATATATTCTGCAAGGATTTCATAAATGGCATAAACTCCAAATCCAATCCAAATGGCAAATACATAAAAGGAACCCACTAAGGCATAATCACGTTCACGAGGTTCAAAAGGACGCTCGTTTAAGAAAATTTTTAAAGCGATACTGTTAAAAAGGAATAATGCTAAAAGAACGTAAAAACTTTTAAGATCTTTTTGGGCATGAAACATGAGACCAATTAAGCCAATAAAGAAGGGAAGGAAATAATAAACATTTCTGCCTTTGTTTTTTTGGATGTCCTCAGGCAGATTCTCTTGGGTTCCTTTGCCCAGATGGACTTCGTCTATAAACTTTATTCCGCTGATCCAATTTCCGTCAAGGTTGTCATACTTTCCTTGAATGTCATTTTGTTTGCCAACGAAATTCCATAATAAATACCTGCCATACATATAACCAAATTGGTACTCTATCATGAAGCTTATGTTTTCCCATGTTGAGGGTTTTTCTACTGTTATATAGTCGCCATATTTTTTAAGATAACTTATATAATCTTCCTCGTCAATCTTTTTTTGTGCATATGCTGATTTTAACTCGGAAATATTTTTATTCATTTCTTCTTTTAGCTGCTCCACAGCCATTACAACTTGTTCTTCGCTTAGACTGTCAATATCTACTCCATATTGAGCCAAATCTTGTTCAAACTGATATGTTTGGTTGAGTTTTACATCGGGAACTCCAGTAAATTGAATGTAATTTTCTACATGGTCGGTACTCCAAAGACGAGGCAGCACAGCTTTTTGTGCATTATCACTATTTTGTTCGGCATTTTTGTAATTGTTTACAATTACATACTTCCCACTTTTATAATCACGTTCGTAGTTTGGTGCTTTATCCAAATAGGGTTCTTCTTCGTCCAAACCAGCAAAAGCATCGGTATATTGTGGGCCGTAAAACAACGGATTAACTCCATATTGTTCTCTATTGTAATAAGCCAAAACTTCGGCAGCATCAGAAGGTTTATTTTCGTTGATTACCACATTAGCATTAGCACGAATTGGTAACATCATCCAAACAGAAAATCCTAGAAGCAAAAAAAGCAGACTCAATAGACCTGTGTTTACTGTGGGAAGCTCTTTTTGACTTGAATATTTTAAACCAAAATAAAAGAAACTAACAATTAAGAGTAAAGCGATTATGGAACCCGAATTAAACGGCAATCCAAAATCATTTACCATAAAAATCTCCATTTTACCAAAGAAAGCCAAAGTGTATGGCAATAGTAATTTGAAAATAAATAATAATATAGCAACAATAATAATGTTGGCAATAATAAAATTCTTAACGGTAATAGTTTTGTAGTTTTTAAAGTAATATAAAAACCCAATAGCTGGAATGGTTAGCAATGCCATAAAGTGAACACCAAAGGAAAGTCCGACAAGTAGTGAAATTACAAGCAGCCAACGATTTCCTCTAGGGGCGTGCATATCTTGTTCCCAGCGTAATCCAAGCCAAAACAATATAGCAATAAATAAAGAAGCCATTGCATAAACTTCTGCTTCAACAGCACTAGACCAAAAACTATCGGAAAATGTAAATGCCAATGACCCAACAAAAGAACTCCCCAAAATAACAATAGATTTGTTCTGATCAATTTCTGTGAAGTTTGAAATTATTTTTCGCAGTAAAATGCTTGATGACCAAAACATAAACAATATAGTAAATGCACTAGAAAACACAGATAACATATTTACCATTAAGGCAACTGTTTCTTTACTTGTTGCAAACATTGAGAAAAAGGCACCTAAAATTTGAAATAGTGGTGCGCCCGGGGGATGACCAACCTCTAATTTAGCAGCTGTAGAAATGTATTCGCCACAATCCCAAAAACTAACGGTAGGTTCAACCGTCAGCGTATAGGTAATTAATGCAATAGTAAACGTTACCCATCCCAAGATGGTATTCCATTTATTAAAATTAAAATTCATCATAATAATTGTGAGATGCAGAGGGTTTATTTAATCCTGCAAAGAAACTATTTTTTTTAACGCTGAGAAACATGCCAAACAAAAATTTATCAAATGTCTTAATTAGTTTAACACAAGTAAATTGCATCAATAACAAAATGCATTAACGAATAAAAGGTTGATATTTTACGGTTATTTGTTTGTGTAAAATAAATTTTCTATTAAATTTGCACACTCGTTAAACAATACTGGTCTATGGTGTAATGGTAACACAACTGTTTTTGGTGCAGTCTTTCTAGGTTCGAGTCCTAGTAGACCAACGATAAATCCCGCAATTGCGGGATTTTTTCTTTTTGCTTTGGACGAGAAGTTTATCCCGAATTTATTTCGGGAAGTCCTAGTAGACCAACAAAAAAACTCCTCAAGAAATTGGGGAGTTTTTTTTAGATTTAATTAAGAACAATACTTAGATAAAATAAACATGTAATAATTTCGAATGGAATGATGCTCAAATTTTTTATTTTGGCTTTATTCCAATTCAATTCGCATTTAGAACAAAATAAATGGCAATAGAAAGTATAACAAATTTTTAATTTATAAAAAAAAAACTATATTTGTGCCGTTATTTACCATTCAAATTAAATAATGAGGGAAGCATTGCTTCCCTCTTTTTATAAAAATATGGCATTTAGAGATAAAGTTTTACAATTATTAGAAGAAGTATTAAAAGATAAACCTACGTTGTTTCTTGTAGCTATTTCAATTAATGAATCGTTTAAAGTTATAATAACTTTGGATGGAGATGATGGTGTCAATCTACAAGATTGTATAGATGTTAGTAGAGCTATAGATAACAATTTAGACAGAGAAGAACAAGACTATGCATTAGAAGTTGCCTCGGCTGGAGTCTCCTCTCCACTTACAATGGAAAGACAATATTATAAGAATATTGGCCGAACTTTAAAAGTAAAAACAAATACTGAAACTCTTGAAGCGGTTTTAGAAAAGGTCTCAGATAAAACTATTTTACTTTCTTGGACATCGAGAGAGCCAAAAAAAATTGGGAAAGGGAAAGAAACAATTGAACACAAACGTGAAATCCCTTATACAGAAATAAAAGAAGCAGTTGTTACAATAATATTTAATTAAATTAAGCATGGAGAATATTGCATTAATCGACTCATTTTCAGAGTTTAAAGACGACAAACTAATTGATCGAGTAACGCTTATGGCGATTTTAGAAGATGTGTTTAGAAACGCACTTAAAAAGAAATATGGTTCTGATGATAATTTTGACATTATTATCAATCCCGACAAAGGCGATATGGAGATTTGGAGAAATCGAATAGTTGTTGCCGATGGTGAGGTTGAAGATGAAAATCAAGAAATAGAATTGTCTGAAGCACAAAAAATTGAACCCGACTTTGAAGTTGGGGAAGATGTTTCAGAAGAGGTAAAACTAATTGACCTTGGTAGAAGGGCCATTTTAGCTTTGCGTCAAAACTTAATTTCTAAAATCCATGAGCATGATAATAACAATCTTTACAAACAATTTAAAGATTTAATTGGAGAAATATATACTGCAGAAGTACATCATGTTCGCCCAAGAGTTGTAATCCTAATTGATGACGAAGGAAATGAAATTGTTTTGCCAAAAGAAAAACAAATTCCTTCCGACTTTTTTCGAAAAGGAGATAATGTAAGAGGGATAATAGAAAGTGTTGAATTAAAAGGAAATAAACCTCAAATTGTAATGTCTAGAACTGCTGATAAGTTCTTAGAAAAATTATTTGAACAAGAAATCCCAGAGGTTTTTGATGGTTTGATTATGGTAAAAAATGTGGTTAGAATACCAGGTGAAAAAGCAAAAGTAGCAGTTGATTCCTATGATGATAGGATTGATCCTGTGGGTGCCTGTGTTGGTATGAAGGGATCAAGAATTCACGGAATTGTTCGTGAACTAGGAAACGAGAATATTGATGTAATTAATTACACGTCTAATTTACAATTATACATTACCAGAGCATTGAGCCCAGCAAAAGTTTCTTCAATTAAAATTGATGAAGAAAAAAAGAAAGCAGAGGTTTTCTTAAAATTAGAAGAGGTTTCTAAAGCTATAGGTCGTGGTGGAAATAACATCAAATTAGCGGGTCTTTTAACGGGCTATGAACTAGACGTAATAAGAGAAGGAGCTGCAATTCAAGAAGATGATGTTGAATTAACTGAATTCTCAGACGAAATTGACGGTTGGGTAATCGATGAATTTGCAAAAATTGGATTGGATACTGCTCGTAGTATATTGAATCAAGATGTTGCAGATTTAGTTAGAAGAACGGACTTAGAAGAGGAAACAATTTTAGAAGTAATACGAATATTAAAGGAAGAGTTTCAAGATTAAACTTTAAATAGAAACAAGTTAACATTAATTAGATTTTATGTCTGAGGGAAATATTAGAATCAATAAAGTTTTAAGGGAATTAAACATTTCTTTGGAAAGAGCTGTAGATTATCTTAAAGAGAAGGGCGTTGTTATAGAGGCAAGTCCGAACACAAAAATTTCTGATGATGTATATGGAATACTATGCGGACAGTTTGCTGGAGATAAAGGGAATAAAGAGGCTTCTAAAGGGATAAGTGAAGAAATTAGAAAAGAGAAAGAAGCACTCAGAATTGAAAGAGAAAAAGAGGTTGAAGAGAAGCGTAAACTGGATGAGGAACGTCAACAGCAACAAGAATTAATCAAAGCAAAGGCAGTTGTGTTAGGGCCAAAGCAGGTTGGAAAGATTAATTTAATGACTAAAGTTCAGCCAAAATCAGATAATCCAGTCAAAATTATTACAAAACCTAAAGATGAAGAAGTAGCAAAGGTTGAAGAAGTAAAAGAGAATGTGGTATCGACTAATACAGAAGAGACGCTATTAGATGAAACACATACAACACAATATCAAAATCTCACAGGGCCTATTTTAACAGGTCAAAAAATAGATTTGGCGCAGTTTAATAAGCCAAAAAAGAAAAAAGAAGATATTAAAAAAGATCCGGCAAAACCTGCTACGCCAAGTGCTGGTCAGACCTCTACGCCAGGTGCATCTATAAATCCCAATAAAAATAAAAGAAAGAGAATTCCGGGAAAACCAGGAGAAGGTAGCAAACCTGTCATTGGCGGAGGTGGTGGTGGCAATGCTTTTGGTCCAAACAAAACGGGGACGAGTAGACCCGCAGGAGGATTTCAAAAAGGGAATAGGCCAGCAATTGTTCAAAAAGTTGAGCCAACGGAAGAAGAGGTTAAAAATCAAATTAAAGAAACTTTAGAACGGCTACAAGGTAAAGGTAGTAAATCTAAAGCTGCAAAATATAGAAGAGATAAACGGGATACACACCGCCAGCGTAGTGAAGACGAAATGCAAGCGCTTGAAGAAGGCAGTAAAACTATAAAGGTTACAGAATTTGTTACCGTTGGAGAAATTGCTACAATGATGGATGTGCCTATTACCAAAGTAATTGGAACGTGTATGTCTCTTGGTATAATGGTTACAATGAATCAACGATTAGATGCTGAAACCTTATCAATTGTTGCTGATGAGTTTGGTTTTGATGTAGAATTTATCACTACTGACATTGAAGACGCTATTACTGTAGTTGAAGACAAACAAGAAGATTTACTTTCACGAGCTCCTATAGTTACTGTTATGGGTCATGTGGATCATGGAAAAACTTCCTTGTTAGATTATATACGTAATGAAAATGTTATAGCCGGTGAGTCAGGCGGAATTACACAACACATTGGTGCTTATGCTGTTACACTTGAAGGTGGACAAAAAATTACCTTTCTCGACACCCCTGGTCACGAAGCATTTACAGCTATGCGAGCACGTGGTGCTCAAGTTACCGATATTGCAATTATTGTAGTGGCGGCTGATGATGATATTATGCCTCAAACGAAAGAAGCTATCAGTCATGCTCAAGCAGCAAATGTTCCCATGATTTTTGCTATCAACAAGATTGATAAGCAAGGCGCAAATCCAGAAAAGATTAAAGAGAAATTAGCCGCAATGAATTTATTAGTTGAAGATTGGGGTGGAAAATACCAATCACACGACATATCCGCCAAAAAAGGAACGGGTGTTAAAGATTTATTGGAGAAAGTGCTTTTGGAAGCAGAAGTATTAGATCTAAAAGCGAATCCAAATAAACCTGCTGTTGGAACTGTTGTTGAGGCTCAGTTAGATAAAGGAAGAGGATACGTATCAACTATATTAGTTCAATCTGGCACACTGAAAGTTGGAGATTATGTTTTGGCTGGAAAAAATCACGGAAAAGTAAAAGCGATGCATGATGAAAGAGGTTACAGTGTTCAATCCGCAGGTCCTTCTACTCCAATTTCTATTCTTGGTTTGGATGGCGCTTCTACAGCTGGTGATAAGTTTAATGTTTTTGAAGATGAAAGGGAAGCAAAACAAATCGCAACAAAGCGTTTGCAATTAATGCGCGAACAGTCAGTAAGAACACAACGTCATATTACCTTAGCAGAGATTGGTAGACGAATTGCGTTGGGTCAGTTTAAAGAGTTAAATATTATACTTAAAGGAGATGTTGATGGATCTGTTGAGGCACTTTCTAGCGAGTTTTCAAAATTATCTACAGATGAAATTCAAATAAACATAATACACAAAGGTGTTGGAGCAATTACTGAAACCGATGTAATGCTTGCTTCAGCTTCAGATGCCATTATTATTGCATTTAATGTTCGTCCTGCTGGTAATGCCCGTCAGTTGGCTCAAAAAGAAGAAATCGACATTAGAAGTTATTCTATTATTTATGACGCTATTAATGATTTAAAAGATGCTATGGAAGGAATGCTTTCACCAGAAATGAAAGAAGAAATTACCGGAACCGCAGAAATTAGAGAAATATTTAAAGTGTCTAAAGTGGGTACTATTGCAGGCTGTATGGTTACAGAAGGTAAAATATTTAGAAATTCAAAAATTAGAATTATTCGTGAAGGAGTAGTCGTTTTTACAGGTGAATTAGCAACTCTGAAGCGTTTCAAAGATGATGTTAAAGATGTTTCAAAAGGCTATGATTGCGGAATGCAAATAAAGAATTATAATGACATTGAACAACTCGATCTAATTGAAGCCTTCCAAGAAGTTGAAGTAAAAAGGAAAGTGAAATAAAATCAATTTAAATGGCTTGCATTTGCAAGCCATTTATTTTTTACCAGGCCCAATTTTTTTATCCGTTTCAATTATAAATGAATACGGATATTTCTTTTTCAAGTCCTTTAGTTTTTTTTCTGCATCCTCTCGAGTTTCGTATTTTCCTACCCATACTTTATAGGATGGAGTTGTAAATGTTATGGTTGCGTATTCATTGTTATTAGTTCTCTTAAATTCTTCAACTTTACTTTTAGCCGTTTTTATATCTCCGTAATAAATTTGTATTTTATATTCAGCATTGGGGATAAATTTTTTATTTGATATATTTCTATCAACTAACAATTTTTCAAATCTTGGGTCTTGTAATAGAACAACTTTTGACTCCTGAGAATAAGCTTTAGAAAAAAAAATTATAATTGTAAAACAAGTAAAAAAGAACTTGATTTGATTTGATAGCTTCATAAATATTTGATTTTTATGCAAATGTATAATTTATAATAATATTCAACTGCAAAACATTATTTAGAATCAATATAAATTAATATTTAAGGTATAATTAAGGTTTTGAGAATAGTTCTTAAGTCGTATTTTTGTGCGAGTTTTTAAGTCTGTCACGAATTTTTATATAGATATTTTTCAAGTTACAGACTATAACATAAGCCGATAATTACTATTTTATATGAAAAAAGTGGGTAACCATAATTCGATTTCAAGGAAAATACATCTGAGTTTAGCTATAATGCTTTTGTTTTCCTTCTCTTCATTTTCACAAGCCACTCCTCCGCCAGCTCCTGCAGCATCTACGATGCCAGCTGCCAATACAGGGGCAGATCCGGTAGCGGGGAAAGCATTATTTAACACCAATTGCGCTGCTTGTCACAACTTAGACAGAAAAATGACTGGACCTGCATTGAGAGGTGTAACTGCAAGGCATGCTAAAGAATGGTTTTATCCTTGGATAGCCAATAGTTCAGCCATGATAAAATCAGGAGATGCTGATGCTGTTAAAATATTCAATGAATACAACAAGTCGGTAATGACTGCTTTTCCACAGCTGTCAAAACAAGATATAGATAACATTTTAGCGTACACAGATGAGCCAAAAGCAGAGCCGGTTAAGGCAACTGCTGTTACTGCAGTCCCAGGAAGTGGTGGTGAAAATTCAGGTATTTCAAATGACATTATTTTAGGAGCATTGTCATTAGTTTTACTAATGTTGGTTGTTATGTTGTTTTTTGTGAATAATGTTTTAACCAAAATAGCGAAAGCAAATGGTATTGAAGTTTTAGAAAAAGAAAAACGAACACCGATTTGGAAAGTATTTGTTAAAAATCAATTTTTGGTTTTAGTTACTTCAGTTTTTCTATTATTGGCTAGCGGTTACTATGTTTATGGTTATTTGATGCAAATAGGAATTGATCAAGATTATGCGCCAATACAACCGATACATTATTCCCATAGAATTCATGCAGGTAGTAATGGGATAGATTGTAAATACTGCCACTCAGCAGCTCGAGTAAGTAAAAATGCTGGGATTCCATCGCTGAATATTTGCATGAATTGCCATAAGAATATTGCTGAAGTATCAGACACTACAGCAACTCCTGAATATTCCAAAGCTTTCTATGATGGAGAAATACAAAAATTATATGATGCTGTTGGATGGGATGGATCAAAATATACCGGAAAAACAAGCCCTGTTAAATGGGTTAGAATTCATAACCTGCCAGATTTTGCCTATTTCAATCATGCACAGCACGTAACTGTTGCTGGGATTGAATGTCAGAAATGCCACGGACCCGTTGAGACTTATGAGATTCAGAAACAATTTGCTCCGCTAACCATGGGTTGGTGTATTAATTGTCATCGTGAGACTGATGTTAAAATGGAAGGTAATGCCTATTACACTAAAATCCACGACGAACTTTCCAAAAGATATGGCGTAGACAAATTGACTGCTGCACAAATGGGTGGATTAGAGTGTGGAAAGTGTCACTATTAATAAAATAATTAAGAAGCTAATATTTATATACGATGTCATCGAACAAAAAATACTGGAAAAGTGTTGAGGAGCTAAACGAAAATAGTTCTATTGTTGAGACGCTTAGAAATAATGAATTTGCAGAAGAGATTCCCACCAATGAATTTTTATCTGATAAAGATTCATTGTCATCATCTTCAACTACTCGCCGTGATTTCTTGAAATATGTTGGTTTTACAACAGCTGCCGCCACATTAGCGGCTTGCGAAGGACCAGTTCATAAATCAATTCCCTATGTTTTACAGCCCGAACAAATTATTCCAGGGGTTGCTGATTATTATGCAACATCTATGTTTGATGGGTTTGATTTTGCTAATTTATTGGTAAAGACTAGAGAAGGGCGTCCTATAAAAATTGAAAATAATTCCATTGTAGGAGCAAAATTTGCTGCAAATGCTAGAGTTCATGCTTCCGTTTTATCTTTATACGACAGTATGCGTTTGAAGAGAACTAAAATTTTTCAGAAAGAAGCAACTTGGCAAGAAGCAAATTTAAAAATAAAAGCAGGTTTAGCTGAAGCAAAAGCTAAAAAAGGTCAAGTTGTTTTACTAACTAATACACTTGCCAGTCCATCAACAGAAAAACTGATTGCTGAATTTATTTCTCAAAACCCTACTGCAAAACATATAGTTTATGATTCAGTTTCTGAATCAGCCGCACTTGATGCTTTTGAAATGATTTATGGTGAAAGAGCATTAGTTGATTATGATTTTTCTAAAGTAAATACAATACTTTCTCTTGGGGCTGATTTTCTTGGAGATTGGCAAGGTGGGAATTTCGCTTCAGGTTATGCCAAAGGAAGAGTACCACAATTAGGTAAAATGTCTAAGCATTTTCAATTTGAATCGAATATGACAATAACGGGTGCTGCTGCTGATAAGAGAGTTCCTATGAACACATTTAATCAGAAATTAGCATTAGTTAAAATCTACAATATAATAACCGGTTCTTCTGTATCGATTGGAAAAATAGAGAATGAAGATATAATTAATAAAGCTGCGCAACAATTAAAAGCTGCTGCATCAAAAGGATTATTGGTCTCAGGTATTCAAGATAAAAATGCACAATTGTTGGTTTTAGCAATAAACCAAGCGCTTAAGAGCGAAGCATTCTCTACAATTGGGACACGTCAAATCAGAAAAGGGTCAAATGAAAAAGTAGCAGAACTAATTAAAGATATGAATGCAGGTGCAGTTCATACGTTAATTATGAGCGGAGTGAATCCAATATATACTTTGGCAGATAGTTCTAAATTTGTTAATGGTCTAAAAAAAGTAAAGCTTTCGGTAGCTTTTTCTCTTCGTGAAGATGAAACAGCTTCCATAACTTCAGTTGCAATTCCTGCGCCTCACTATTTAGAGTCATGGAATGATTTGATGTTAACAAAAGGCACTTATTCCCTTACTCAGCCTACTATTCGTCCATTATTTAGTTCCAAACAATTTCAAGAGGCTTTATTGTCATGGAATGGGAATAAAACGGAATATTATGATTACATAAAAGCCAATTCTGCTTCTTATTCTAATGGAGTTTCATGGAACCAAACGCTTCATGATGGTTTAGTTTCATTAGATACACAAAGTTTATCAGGCATTTCAATAGATTATAATGCTGCAGCAAAAGCGTTATCTCAATCCAAACCTGTAACCGGTTTTCAATTAGAGTTATATACTACAATTGGACTTGGTGATGGGCAACAATCTAATAATCCATGGCTACAAGAGTTTCCAGATCCAATTACCAGAGTTTCGTGGGATAACTATGTAACAGTTTCTCCTGCTGACGCAAGAGATTTAAAACTAGAGAATAGTGTTGTTGCAAATGGTGGTGTTAATGGAAGTTATGCAACACTAATTGTTAATGGTATTAAATTGGAGAAAGTACCAGTTATAATTCAGCCAGGACAAGCCAAAAAGACACTAGGGTTAGCTTTGGGATACGGAAAAAAAGTAGGGCTAAAGGAAGAAATGCAGGTAGGTATTAATGCTTATGTTTTTTATGCTGGAGCCAATAATATACAAGATACTACAATTTCAGCTGAAAATGGAGAGCATGAGTTTGCATGTGTTCAGTCTCAAAAAACATTAATGGGACGTGGGGACATTATAAAAGAAACTTCATTACAAATTTTTAATACTAAAGAGGCCAAAGAATGGAATTCTGTTGCAATGGTATCTTTAGATCATAAAGAGGTAGAAGCCACGAAAGTTGATTTATGGGAGTCATTTGATCGTTCAGTTGGTCACCACTTTAATTTATCAATTGATTTAAATGCATGTACCGGTTGTGGTGCTTGTGTTATAGCTTGTCACGCTGAAAATAATGTGCCAGTTGTTGGAAAAACTGAGATTAGAAGAAGTCGTGATATGCATTGGTTACGAATAGATAGATATTATTCTTCTGAAGATACTTTTGCAGAAGATAATGAGAAAAAAGAACAATTTGATGGTTTATTTGGTGATAAAGGTTCATTAGGCGGATTTGGAGAAATGGAAAATCCTGCAGATAACCCACAAGTATCTTTCCAACCGGTTATGTGTCAGCATTGTAATCATGCTCCTTGTGAAACGGTTTGTCCAGTTGCAGCAACTTCCCATGGTAGACAAGGACAAAATCAGATGGCTTATAATCGCTGTGTTGGTACTCGTTATTGTGCAAATAACTGTCCGTATAAAGTTCGTCGTTTTAACTGGTTTTTATACAACGGTAATGATGAGTTTGATTTTCATATGAATGATGATCTAGGAAGAATGGTTATTAATCCTGACGTGAATGTTCGTTCGCGTGGTGTAATGGAAAAATGTTCTATGTGTATTCAAAAAACACAATTAACCATATTAACGGCTAAGAAAGAAGGTAGAGAAGTGGGTGTAGATGAGTTTGAAACGGCTTGTTCTGCTGCATGTAGTACAAGTGCCATGGTGTTTGGTGATGTAAATAATAAGGAGGATTTAGTTTCAAAATTAGCTGAAGATAAAAGAATGTATCATTTACTAGAAAGCGTTGGAACGCGGCCAAATGTTTTTTATCATGTTAAAGTTAGAAATACTTAATAAAATATTAATTAAGAAATAAAGTAATATGTCGTCTCATTACGAAGCACCCATTAGAAAACCATTAATTATAGGTGATAAATCATATCATGATGTATCAATAGATGTTGCGGCTCCAATTGAGGGAAGAGCAAACAAACAATGGTGGACTGTATTTAGTATCGCATTATTAGCCTTCATTTGGGGTTTATGTTGCATTATTTATACTATCTCAACTGGAATAGGAACTTGGGGTTTAAATAAAACCGTAGGTTGGGCTTGGGATATTACAAACTTTGTTTGGTGGGTTGGAATCGGACATGCAGGAACACTTATTTCTGCGGTATTATTACTTTTCCGTCAAAGATGGAGAATGGCAATAAATAGATCTGCCGAGGCAATGACCATCTTTTCTGTAATTCAGGCTGCAATTTTTCCAATTATTCACATGGGTCGACCTTGGTTAGCCTATTGGGTTTTACCAATTCCAAATCAATTTGGATCTTTGTGGGTGAATTTTAATTCTCCATTACTCTGGGACGTTTTTGCAATTTCTACCTATCTGTCTGTTTCTTTAGTTTTTTGGTGGACAGGATTATTACCTGATTTTGCTATGCTAAGAGATAGAGCCGTTAAACCCTTTAGTCAAAAGATATACTCTATTTTAAGTTTTGGGTGGAGTGGAAGAGCAAAAGATTGGCAGCGTTTTGAAGAAGTGTCACTTGTATTGGCAGGTTTGGCAACACCACTTGTACTTTCTGTTCACACAATTGTAAGTATGGACTTTGCCACTTCGATTGTTCCAGGTTGGCATACTACTATATTTCCACCTTACTTTGTAGCAGGCGCTGTTTTCTCGGGTTTTGCAATGGTAAATACCTTGCTTATCATCATGAGGAAAGTATCCAATCTAGAAGCATATATTACGATTCAACATATCGAATTGATGAATATTGTAATTATGATTACAGGCTCTATAGTTGGGGTTGCTTATATTACAGAATTGTTTATTGCATGGTATTCAGGTGTTGAATATGAACAATATGCATTTTTAAATCGAGCCACAGGGCCTTATTGGTGGGCATATTGGTCTATGATGACTTGCAATGTTTTTTCGCCTCAGTTTATGTGGTTTAAAAAATTACGAACCAGTATTATGTTCTCTTTTATTATATCAATTGTTGTAAACATAGGAATGTGGTTTGAACGTTTTGTAATTATTGTTACTTCTCTCCATCGTGACTACCTTCCATCTTCCTGGACAATGTTTCAGCCGACATTTGTTGATATTGGAATTTTTATTGGAACAATTGGGTTCTTCTTTGTTTTATTCCTTTTATATGCGCGAACTTTTCCAGTAATTGCTCAAGCTGAGGTAAAAACAATTTTAAAATCCTCGGGAGAAAATTATAAAAAACAAAGAGAATTAGAAGGTCATAATCACTCAGATAAACATTAAAAATTGCTATGAATAGTAATAAAGTTATACACGCAATATATAATGATGATGATATCCTAATGGATGCCGTTAAGCAAACTAGAAAAGCTCATCATCATATTGAAGAAGTTTTTACCCCGTTTCCAGTTCATGGTTTAGATAAAGCTATGGGTCTAGAACCAACAAGATTAGCAATTTGTGCCTTCATATATGGGTGTATTGGACTAAGTGTTGCTACTACCATGATGAATTTTATTATGATTAAGGATTGGCCTCAAGATATTGGTGGTAAACCTAGTTTTGCGTATTATCAAAATATGCCTGCATTTGTTCCTATTATGTTTGAGATGACTGTTTTCTTCGCTGCGCATTTAATGGTTATTACTTTTTATATGAGAAGCCGCCTTTGGCCATTTAAAAATGCCGAAAACCCGGATGTTAGAACTACAGACGATCATTTCTTAATGGAAGTAGCGGTAAAAGACAATGAGGATGAATTAGTAAAGTTCCTAAAAGCGACAGGAGCTATAGAAGTTAAAGTAGTTGAAATTGATAAGCATTAATATGAATATGAAAAATGTACTTAAAATAACATTTGTATTAGGTATAATTGTTTCCCTTTTATCTTGTAAAGATAACTTGAAGCCTAATTATCAGTATATGCCAAATATGTATGAATCGGTTGCATATGAAACCTATTCTGAATCTGACGCATTTAATTCTCAAGCTGGACTAAAAGGAAAAGAAGGACAATTACCAGCTACAGGATCTATTAAAAGAGGATTTGTTCCCTATGGTGTTCCAAATACGACAGAAGGGTATGACTCATCTAAATTGATAAAAAATTCTCCACTTGACTCATTGTCTATTGATATGAAAAAGGCAGAAGAATTGTTTGGAATTTATTGCGCTATTTGTCACGGAACTGCTGGAGACGGTCAAGGTAAATTAGTAAAGCAACAAAAAATATTAGGAGTTCCAAGTTACAAAGATAGAGAGGTATCTGTAGGAAGCATATATCATGTTCTAACCTACGGACTAAATTCAATGGGTTCATATGCCAATCAATTAAGTCAACAAGAGCGATGGATGGTTGCTGCCTATGTCCTTGAACTAAAGAGTAAATTATAATTGTAAAATAAAAAGATTGCTATAGATATGTATACCTTTTCAAGTAAATTAAAAACTTTTTCATTAGCCTTAATGCTTTTAGGAGCTTTGGGTATTGGTATTGGTTTTATCACCACCCCAAAGTCAATTGAGGAAGTTGAATCGATTCTTAAAGCCGAAGAAGCGCATCATGGAGGCGGTCATGAAAATGCAGTTGCACATCATGAAGCAGCGTCTGATTCGCCCGAAGCAAGTACAGTTCATAAAAAAGAAATAGCTGTTAAAAATGACTCTATTACAGAAGCAACTACTATAGAAACTGCTACTAAAGTTAAAAATGAAGCCAGCGTAAAGTATGATGAAGCCCTTGCCCACGCTGAGCACAAAGATCATGTTGAACATGTATTTCATCAACTTACTAATAGGCCTTGGGCTGCTCTATACGTAGCATGTATATTCTTTTTGTTAATTACTTTGGGGGTTCTAGCATTTTATGCAATCCAACAGGTAGCTCAAGCGGGATGGTCACCAGTTTTGTTTAGGGTAATGCAAGGGATAACAGCATATTTGCCAGTAGTTTCAGTTATATTTTTTTTATTATTGTTGTTATCCGGTTTTCATATTAACCATCTTTTTGTTTGGATGAAAGAAGGTGTAACTGACCCTAACAGCCCAAATTTTGATGAAATAATTGCCGGTAAATCAGGCTATTTAAATTTTGCGTTTTGGATTTCTAGAGCTGCATTATTTTTATTAGGATGGAATTTGTATCGCTATTTATCACGAAAAAATTGTTTAGCACAAGATGAAGCAACCGACAACATATTTTATAAAAAGAATTTTAAAATGTCAGCAGCATTTTTGGTTTTCTTTATTGTTTCAGAGTCTATTATGTCTTGGGATTGGATAATGTCTCTAGACCCGCATTGGTTTAGTACTCTATTTGGTTGGTACGTTTTTGCTAGCTTCTTCGTAAGCGGGATCACAGTGATACAAATGGTTACTATTTATCTTAAGTCTAACGGGCATTTAGAAAACGTGAATTCTAGTCACATACATGATTTATCAAAATTTATGTTTGGTATTAGTGTTTTTTGGACATACCTATGGTTTTCTCAATTCATGCTTATATGGTATGCCAATATCCCTGAAGAAGTAACTTATTTTGTTACAAGGATAAATGATTATGGTATTACTTTTTGGGGTGCTTTTGCAATGAATTTTATTTTTCCAATATTACTCTTAATTAACAGCGACTTCAAACGAATATTTTGGATAGTTGTAATGGGAGGAACTGTTATATTAATTGGTCATTATGTTGATTTTTTCAATATGATAATGCCAGCTACAGTAGGTGACCGATGGTTTATTGGATTACCAGAAATAGCATCGTTATTATTTTTCATTGGATTATTCATTTTTATAGTTTTCACTGCTTTAACAAAAGCGCCTCTTCTACCAAAAAGAAACCCTTTTATCGAAGAAAGTAAACATTTTCATTATTAATATTTAAAGTAATTTACAAATGACAACTCTTTTGGTACTTATAGTTGTAGTTTTATTGGCAGTGGCTCTATGGCAACTAACAAAAATATTCGACTTAACTCAAGTGGGCGTGAAAGTTAACGATTCGCAGGTAGCAAGTGATAATGATAACAAAATTAATGGTTATTTAATGTTTGCTTTTCTTGGCTTCATTTATCTAACAACCATTTATTGCTTTATAAATTATGGTCACTTTCCTTTAATCGGAAATTCTGCTTCTATGCATGGTCCCGAACTTGATAATCTTATGGTCATCTCAATGATTGTAATTTTTATAGTTCAAACAATAACACAAGCTTTATTACATTATTTTGCATTTAAATACAGAGGTAGAGAAGGTCAAAAAGCACTCTACTTTTCGGATAGCAACAAATTAGAATTTATTTGGAGTGTTATCCCTGCTATTGTGCTTGCCGTTTTAATCCTTTATGGATTGTATGCATGGACGAATATTATGTTTGTATCTGAAGATGATGATAAAGACGCAATTGTTATCGAATTATATGCACAACAATTTAATTGGGAAGCAAGATATTCAGGAGAAGATGGTGTATTAGGGAAAGCAAATGTTCGATATATTGAAGGAGTTAATAACTTAGGTGTTGATTTATCTGATCCGAATGCCCAAGATGATTTTGCTTCAAAAGAATTACATTTGCCAAAAGGAAGACGTGTAATCTTTAAAATACGTTCTCAAGATGTATTACATTCTGCTTACATGCCCCACTTTAGAGCACAAATGAATTGTGTTCCTGGTATGGTTACCAACTTTTCTTTTATTCCTACAGTTACTACGGCAGAGATGAGAGAAAATCCCGAAATTGTGGAGAAAGTTACCAATATTAATGCCATACGTACTAAGAAGAGTGCAGCGTTAATAGCCAAGGGCGAAACTGCTCTTGATCCATACACTTTTGACTACCTTCTGTTATGTAACAAGATTTGCGGCGCATCTCATTACAATATGCAAATGAAAATTGTAGTTGATTCACCAGAAGATTTCAAAGCATGGTTAAAAGTGAATTCTTCTAAGACAATTGCTCTAGCAGTTAAAACTGCTTCAGCTGAAGCCAAAGAAACAGAGTCGGGTGCCACAAAGTCAAAAGACACTACAAGTATATCAACTAAGGACACTACATCAGTTGCTAAACTAGAAATGAACTAATTTATAATATTTAAAGTTACCTATTATGTCAGCAGAAGCTCACAATCACGAAGATAATCACGATCACGAACATCATCATAAAGATACTTTTATAACGAAATATATATTTAGTATTGACCATAAAATGATAGCCAAACAGTATTTGATTACGGGTATCATAATGGGAGTTATTGGTGTTGGAATGTCAATGCTTTTCAGAATGCAGTTAGCTTGGCCTGAAGAGTCTTTTAAAGTATTTAGTTTCTTTTTGGGTGAAAAAATGGCTCCAAATGGTGTAATGACCAATGAAACTTATCTTTCTCTGATTACAATTCATGGGACAATAATGGTGTTCTTTGTACTAACAGCCGCTCTTAGTGGAACGTTTAGTAATCTTCTAATACCGCTTCAAATTGGAGCGCGTGATATGGCTTCTGGCCTATTAAATATGATTTCTTATTGGTTATTCTTTCTTTCAAGTGTAATCATGGTTTCCTCTCTTTTTGTTGAATCGGGACCTGCATCTGCAGGTTGGACAATATATCCTCCTTTGAGTGCTCTTCCACAAGCAATCTCTGGATCGGGAACAGGAATGACGTTATGGCTTGTTTCTATGGCTATCTTTATCGCAGCATCTTTACTTGGTTCGTTGAATTATATTGTTACTGTAATTAATTTAAGAACCAAAGGAATGTCTATGACTAGATTACCTTTAACAATATGGGCTTTCTTTATTACTGCTATCATTGGCGTTATCTCATTCCCAGTTTTACTTTCAGCTGCTTTAATGCTTATCATGGATAGAAGTTTTGGAACTTCTTTCTTCCTGTCGGATATTTATATTGCCGGTGAAGTGCTACATTATCAAGGGGG
>Ga0049083_10000040_pt1 | contig 31784 bp, 20 predicted proteins | sample GreLakmeMI27MSRF_FD_66719 | JGI IMG/M metagenome (GOLD analysis project Ga0049083, IMG submission 66719) | Freshwater lentic microbial communities from great Laurentian Lakes, MI, USA - Great Lakes metaG MI27MSRF | ecosystem: Environmental > Aquatic > Freshwater > Lake | place: Great Lakes...
GGCACCTCGCTGACAGCCAGACCCAGCGCCTCCAGACGGGTCACCAGCGGCCCGTTCTTGCCCGCCTCGCGCGTCACCAGCACCCAGGAGTCGGAGGAGAAGGCTGCGGAGGCGCAGGAGGCGGTGCAACGACGCGACGGGGCGAGACTGCAACCACCGCCTCGCCTAAGCGCAACACTCCCGGGGCCGCTTGGCCAGCGCGCGGCCCCACGCCAAAAAAGCGCACAGAGAGGCGGCTGGACGGCCAGCATCGTCCCCAGGCACCGCCCTCAACAGAACGCAGACGCAGACTTGTTCGCAAACTAAGGCAAAGATGCAAGGCGGCTTGAGCGTGAAGGCAACTGAGCCACAGGCCGGGCGAGCGCTGGATGATGATGACTGGGCTCGAGAAGTCGAGATCGATGTCGTACAAGTCAGCCAGGGGCGGGGGCGCCGCGCCGGTCACGACTGCCCAAACTGAGTGCCTCGCCTCCTGCGCTACTACTGTTCCGTGGCGTGGTACTCCCTGGCGCCCTAAAACCTCTATCTGGTCTATCATGCGATGGCCCGCGACAGGCGGCCGCTGGACTGTCTGCTGCGCCGGTTGGACGCGGCGAAGCCTGCGCGAGTGCTCGCTCACACCAGGCACGTGGCACCAGGCACGCGTGTGTGTGCTCCCGCTCACCCCTACCCGCGCAGCTGCGTCACCGCTGTGACCTTTGTGGACGGCGAGCGAGCACTGCTGAGGCGCGCATCCCGCTCCCGCCCTCACAGCTGTTAAGGGCTCTTGCCCCTACTGCTTGCCCCTGCTTGCCCCTACGGCTTCCGTTGACGTGCCGCACTCCCGCAGCGCCTGCAGTGCGGGCGTGGCGCGGCTGTGGAGCGTGCACTCCCACGGCGCAGAGGGCACTCAGCTCCGCAGCGACTGCTCTTTCGCTGTGCACGCTGGCGCCGTCAACTCCCTCTCGCTCTCCTCAGACGGACGACGCGTCGCCAGCGCCGGCGTGGACGGCACACTGCGCCTTTGGCGCGTGGACTCGCTTCGCAGCGACGACCGGTGCCTGGCCACGTTTGCGCACGCAGCTCCTGTGGACCACTGTGCCTTCGACGATGACGGCGTGCTTCTCGTCGCCTGCCAGTCGGACGGTGACGTCACTGCGTGGGACGCCCGCGACTGTGCCCAGCACCGCCCGGTGGCGTGCCTGCGGCTGCCATCACCGTCTGCCAGTGCCGCCTTTGCGCCTGGCAGCCGCGCGCTGCTGCTCACGGCAAGCTCGCCCTCCGCGCAGCTGTGGGACTTGCGCATGGTGCGCCACGCCGTTGCGCCCTCGCAAACAGCGTCAGAGGAAGCTGCAACCTGGTCTGGCGGTGAGGCGCCAAAGTCGCCGCCGCCGCATTGCATTTGGGCCAGCATGCTCGCTCGCTCCGAGGGCGGGGAGCCCGAGAGCTCCGCCGCGGCCGCTGAACGCGCGGCGGTGGTGCCCGCAGCGTGCCTGCGCACGTGGACGCACGCAAACCGGGACCCGTCTCCGGTGTTCCACGCAGCCTCTGGCGCGTTCGTGGCGCCGTTCACGGACCACGCTGTGGACGTGTCGCTCACTGACGCTTCTTTCACGCCGGATGGGCTGTTCGTTGTCACCTCGGCGTCGGATGGATCCCATCGGCGATGGTGCGCAGCCACTGGGCGAGGCGTGTGCACGTTCAGCGCGCCCGCGGGTGCTGGGAAGTCCCATGGCTCGCGACAGATGATGGTGGCATGCGACGCTACACCCGCGGGGCTGCTGGTGGCCTCCTGCGGCATCGGACGCACAGCGCTGTGGAGCCTGGGTGACCCGCCTGCAGCGGGAGGGCCTCGCGCGGGCATGGAGGCTGCGCCCGCGCGCTGCTCTTGGAGAGACCATGCCACCACGGTGAGCAGCCTGGCGTGCAGCACGCGGGAGGGTGGGCTGGCGCTGGCATCTGGCGACTGTGCGGGCTTCCTCAGTGTTCGCCGCGCTGGAGATATTACCGCCACTGAAGAGGATTGGACGGATTAGAGCCCGAGCACGTGGGCTGCGGCGCGGGTATCTTCGTTGGCGTGCGACGACACTTTCCGGCGCTCTGACAGCTAATGGACACGGAGTTTTAAATGCACACATCCACGCAAGGAGCGCGGCGTTTAGGCGGATTTTTTCCAGAAGGCGAGCTTGCGCAGCACCTTGCGGACGAGGCCCGGCTTGGCCGCCTCCGCCTTGTCGCGCTGCATTTTGGCAGAGCGCTCCAGCTGCACGCGCACAGCCTGCGCGTCGGCCAGCGCCATTTGATACCGTTGGTACCAGGCCAGGTCAGCCTCACGTGCGAGGCGGAATGTCATGAGGGACTCCTGCTCTTTGGATGCCGCCGCCGACCAGGCTGCGGTGGCAGCGGACAGCGCGCGCGCAGCGACCATCTCGTCCAGCTTGGCGGCGGCGCTGGACTGCAGAGTCTGGAAAATGTTGGGCTGGACTGCAGGCTCGGGGGAAGCCGAAGCCGGAGTTGACACCGAAGCCAGAGTTGTCGCAGTTGAAGCAGGCCCGCTCTCACCCTCGCTGCCACTGGTGTACACGGCGCCCAGCGCGCCCACAGCACCCACACTGACGGCCAGGAAGGCGAGGGGATTGGGAGCCGCAGCCGCCATCTGCGGACCCGCCTTGCGCACAGCGGCAGGGGCAGGTTTGCGTGTGCTGCTCGCAACCTGCTTCTTCGCAGGCGCCGGCGACTGCACCGCAGGCGCAGCGACGACAGACAAGGGCATCAGGAGCAGTGTGGCTGTAAAGTGGGAAGCATCGCGAGCAGGGAAGTGCGAGTAAGACAAACTGGCACACATGGCTCGCTCTGCGGCGCTCTGCGCACCTCCAGCAGCCAGCGCCGCGCGACGGCTACTGGGTCCATCCGACTGGGGCAGCGCGCTGTGTGGGAGGCCCGGGAGTGAGGCGGAGAGCCAGCAGGTGCCAAGATAGCGGGACCGACAAATTGCGCGCTCGCTTCAACGCTTCGCATTTACTGCGTACCTCGCAGATACGCACCGCTGCGTGTGGCTGTCGCGCGAGCGCCGCGGCAGCGCGAGGTTGGTAGTGGACAGAGCGCGCATTGGTGCAGAACGCAGTCTGCCTGGAGCGGTTGAAAGCGCTGGCGACCACGTGCTGCACCTCGTGGACGAGACAGAACGTGCTCACGAGCGGAGGCACTTGACTGTTCGACTAGATATTGTCATTGTACGACGCCGTGGGGCCGACGGGCCCACGTCCTGCGTGAAGCGTTCGTTCGTTCAAACGTTGTTCGACCAGCGGCCCCACAAGACGCGCCTCCGCTTGGGTCGTGCAGTCGTCGCGGAAGGCGACGCTCGTGTGATTCTGACACTGCAGACGACCCGATTCTTCTGCAGCCCGCTCAAGCCGAGCAAACCTGCCACGCCGCACCGCAGGAGGAGATACACGCACGCGTGCACTGCTGGCCAGTCACTGGGTGCGTCCCAGCGCCGTGGCGCGGCAATGCGCGGCCAAAAGCGTCAGAATTGCGTGTGCTGACGCAGCGCATTTGCAAATTCCTCCACAAGCCACGCAGAGCTCATGGAGCCGCGAGAGGTTGAGCAGCGCGTGGAACTGGTTGCGAGGCGCATCCTGGCGGCCGAGTTTTTGTGCGGGGCTGTGGGCGTGCCGCGCACGAGGTGCAGCGTGTCGTCAGACGGCGCATTTCGTGGCGCGCTGCAGGACGGCGCGCTGCTGGCTCAACTGGCGCAGGCGCTGGGCGGTGCTCCTCTTCCAGAGCGCACAGGCGAAGCAGGCAGCGGCGGCGCACGCAGCGCGCTCGCAGCTTTCGAAAGCGTCGCCGCCTTCCGACGTGTCTGCGTTGCCGCGGGCCTCCCCGAGACGGCCATCTTCAGCAAGGGCGACCTGGACGCAGCCGAGGAGCGCCCGTCTGTGGTGGAAACTCTGCTCCTCCTACGCACAGCAGTGGAGCAGGAGGGTCGCTTCTTAGCATCTGCACCCTCTTCTTTGGAGCCCGACGAGGCGTTGCCAGTCTCCTGCACACCCCAACCCCGCGAATCCCTCTTCAGCCTAGGCCTGGGCCTGCTCCGGGACGCGGCAGCGCACAGCAACGCCGTGACAGAGGCTGCGGTGCCCCCCCAGCGAGGCTGGCTGTCCGAGGAGCCGGTTCTGATCCCCGTTTTAGAGGGCGTGCTGTCGCGCATCACGCAGGAGTATGAGCGCCGCATGATGCGCAAGGAGAACGAGCTGCTAGCCGCGCGTGACGCGGTGGCGCAGGCGGAGATGCGCTGCGCAGAGGCGATTGCGGCTGCCGAGGCTCCGCCTGACGCAGAGGACCAGGAGGAGGGGGCTGCTGCTGGCTCTCCGTTTTCGCCGCAGCAGCGCACCCCCCGCACGCCCCGCGCGCCTGCGAGCCCGCTGACGTCTCTCTCCGCGCTGCGCGAGGGCCTGCGCGCGCTGCGTGCGGACGCGCTGGCGGCGTCCCAGGCTGCCGCGCACGGCGTGGAGCGCGCCAGCGCGCTGCTGCATCCTCTGGCTGCCCGCGCCGCTCGCGCGGACCAGCTGGCCGCAGACAACCGCGCACTTCACGCCAAGCTGCTGGAGACCACGGGCGCCGTACGGGTCGCATGCCGCCTGCGCCCGCCAGCCGCGCAGGGCGAGCAGCTGGCAGTCGCCGCGCTGTCTCCCCGAGACCAATGGACGCCTTGCAGCGATGTGCGCGTCCGCAGCGGGCCGCGCAGCTCCAGCGACGCCCCTGCAGCGTTCAAAACGTTCAGCTTCGACCGGGTCTTCGCGGGCGCCGAGCCGCAGGCGTCCATCTTCGAGATGGTGGCCCCGCTGGTGCGCTGCGCCATGGAGGGCGTGCAAAGCTGCATCCTGGCCCACGGCCCCACGGGCAGCGGCAAGACGCACACCATGTATGGCCCCCCCGACCGGGGGTCGGGAGACTTTGAGCTGCGCGGAGTGGCGTATCGTGCGCTGGACCTGCTGTTTGAGCTGGCCGCCTCGCGCGCGGGCGAGGTGAGGTACACGGTGAGCTGTCAGTGCGTGGAGGTGTATCTGGACACGCTGCGGGACCTTTTGGCGCCCGAGTGCAGCCCTGCTTTGGACGTGAAGCTGGCCGGGGGGGCCCAGGGGCTGGCCGTGCCGGACGCCGTCACGGTGGTGGTGCGCGACGCCGCGGCAGCCTACGCGCTGCTGTCTCGCGGCGAGGCGGCTCGCGCGGTTGGCCGCACGGCGCTCAACGCGCGCAGCTCCCGCTCCCATGCGGTGCTGCTGGTGCACGTCCAGGGCGACAGCTGTCCGTCGCCGCAGGGCCACCAGGGCCGCGCGGTCACCACGCGTGGCTGCCTGCACCTGGTGGACCTGGCGGGCTCTGAGCGCCTGTCCCGCAGCGGCGCCTCGGGGGAAGCCCTCAAGGAAACCCAGGCCATCAACAAGAGCCTGGCGGCGCTGGGTGACGTCATGGCGGCGCTGCAGCTGCGCAGCGAGCACGTGCCATACCGCAACAGCAAGCTGACCAGCCTGCTGGCAGCGCCGCTGGGCGCGGGAGGTCGGGCCCTCATCCTGGCCCACGTGGCGCCCGAGAGCTGCGCCGCCGGCGAGACGCTGTGCACGCTGGGCTTTGCGGCTCGCGTGCGCGCCGTGGAGCTGGGCAGCGCGCGGCGGGTGAGCGAGGACGCGGGCCTGCGCGAGGAGCTGACTCTGGCGCAGCAGCGGGCGGAGCGTGCAGAGCGCCTGCTGAGCGACATGCAGGCGCGCACGCCGCCGCCCTCGCGGCCGCTGCGCGCGAGCGAGTCGCGGGGCAGCTCGCCCGACGAGGTGGAGGCACACAGGAGGCGGCCCGCCAGCGCGGGAGGGCCCAGGAACCCACAGCTCGCCGGATCGCCCAGCAAGCCGCCGGCGCCTCTCCGCCAGGCGCACAGGCTGGTGCCAACCTCGCTGGGGCCGCGGCTCACGCCGCCGCCGCTCAGAGCCGAAAAGTCCAGCCCAGCGCTGCTGCAGCAGCCCTCATTGACACGGGCCACCACGCCGGGCAAGAGCGGTGGGCGGCGCTGGTACTAGCCCGCCCCCCCAGGGCTCCTCCACCCGTTGCGTAGCCTTACGCTGAGTTGTGCAACTCAGACTTCTTCAGACTTCTTGTGGACACACGCCGTTGTGTCGGGTGTATCCAAGTATGGGGCACTCCAAGTGCCGCTCGCGCGGCGGTGCATGCACGCTCAGCTACGCCGTGATGGCGCTGGCTCCCAACCTCTGCTTCCTCGCTTTCGCGCTTTCCGACGCGACCGCGCACCCCAGCCCGCCGGTGCGAGGGCACCTGCGCTCGCGCGCGCGTGCACGCGGCGCGGCGCGGCGGCGGCGCTGCTCGTTCTCGCGGTCCTGGTCTTGCTGCACGACGCTGGCCTCCAGATGGTCGGCTGCTGCCCATCTGGCGGCTGCTGCTGCGTGCCGGCAGGCTGTGGGAGCTCGGACCCCGTGTCGTATTGGTCCCCGCAATGGTCCTCCTCATCAGTCCAGGCATCACAGCGGCCATCAGGCGTGGGTCCAAGCGCTAAACAGGGTTGCGTCGGTACCGCCCAACGAACGTCGTTGCTAAATGACTTGTTGTACGACACTTTTTAGCCCTACACCTGTGCGATGTCGTCCACCGAGGAGGGCAGTGGCGAGAGCGCGCCCGTTGCGCCTGCGGCGCCCATCTTCGGCGGCGGTGCCACCGGCTTCGGCGGTTTCACCATGGGCGCGGGCTTTGGAGGCGCGGCGGGGGCGAGCTTTGTGCCCTTTGGCGCCAAGCCCGCGGAGGAGGAGGAGGGCGAGGAGGGCGGCGACCCGGAAGCCGAGTGCACAGCCACGTTCAAGCCGCTCGTGCAACTGGAGGAGGTGGAGTCCACCACCGGTGAGGAAGATGAAGACATCACTTTCGAGGCGAAGAGCAAGAGCTACCGCTTCGAGGGCGAGTGGAAGGAGAAGGGCACCGGCGCGCTCAAGCTGCTGCAGCACAAGGAGACGAAGAAGGTCCGGCTGCTCATGCGGCGCGACAAGACGCTCAAGATCTGTGCCAACTTCCTCGGTGCGTCTCCCGGCCGACCGGCTGCGCGTCACCGCGCCGGCTCACGCGCTCCCGCCCCGCGCCGCGCCCAGTGCTGCCTGGCGTGAAGCTGTCGGAGCACAGCGGCAGCGACAAGAGCGTGGTGTTTACCACACAGGACTTCAGCCAGGAGAGCTCCGGCAAGCAGGAGATGTTCTGCCTCCGCTTCGGCTCCGTCGACAGTGCGTGCACGCTCACGCGGCCGGCCTGCGCGGCCGCAGCTGCTGCGCGGCCACATGCGCTTGGCAGCCGTGCGCAGCGCAAGGGTTTCTGCTTTCTCACGACTGCACGCCTCTCTTGCAGAGGCCAAGGCGTTCATGAGCGCCTGGGAGTCCGCGCAGGCCGTGAACGCAGGTCTGGGCGTCGGCAGCGAGGAGGCTGCTGTCGAGGGTGCTTCTCCTGTGCGTCCCGCGGAGGCAGACGCGCCGCGCGACAAGGCTGGCTCCCCGACGCCCACCGTGGCCACCGAGAAGAGCAAGAGCGTGGCGGGCGGCAAGGACGAGGAGGAGGAGGGGGAGGAGGTGAGCAGCAAGGCAGCAGATGCGCTGGCCGACTCGCTGGCGGGAGCAAAGGTCTAGAGCCCGAAAAACCGGCTGGACGACACCCCTCTGCACCCTTCCCTGCCCGCGGCGATAGACACGCAGCCGCGGGACTGATAACCACACGCGTTAAAGCGCTGTTGCCCGTAGACCAATTCTTGCTCACATCAACAACCACATCCGCCACGTCTCTTACAGCGTCAGGATGAGCGCCTCGAACTGCGCCGCGAGCGCCTCAGCGCCGGGGGCCTGCAGGCGTCGCGCCTCGGCGGCATGTCGGTCGCACGCCTCTGCCAGGCGCGCACGCAGCGCGGCGCCCGCTCTCGCCGCCGCCGCGCCCGCAGGCACGCCGTACGGCGTGCCTGCCCAGGGCATCCCCGCCGCAGCGCCGGCAACGGCGCCGCCCGCTCCGCCGTAGCCAGCGCGCAGCTGGCTTGCCCATGCGCCAGTGACGGTGAGCAGCGTTGTCATGAGGCGCAGCCTGAGCGACGGCTCGCTCAGCTCGCCCCCCGGCGATGCCAGCAGGAGCTCCAGGGCCGCGCTGAGGCGCTCCGGGTTGCCGTGGCAGGCTGCGAGGAGCGCAGACGCGACGGGGGCGTTGCTGACGGCAACTCCGGCTGCGCCGGTGGGCCACAGCCCCGCCGCCAGCTGCTCCGCACGCATGGCCAGGTGCGGCAGCGGCAGCGCCGGCGCGCTGGGGTAGACAGCTGCGCCGGTGAGCGCCAGGGCATCGCAGGCGGCGGCGAGGGCTCCGGACGGGGCTTCTCCGCCGCCGCCGCCGCCGCCGCCGCCGCCGGCGCAGCGCAGGGCAGCCTGTGCGAGCAGTCCGTCCCAGAGTCGCTGCGCCGCGGTGGGGTCCTCCACGCCGCTGAATGCGAGCAGCTCCAGCGCGACGTCGTAGCAGCGCAGCGGAAGCGCTACCTCGTGGAACAGCGAGTCCAGACGCAGAGGCGCCGCAAGCAGCACAGCGGTGCGCTCGCCGGCGGCGCCGCCGGCGGGGCCGTCCGCCTGGCGGGAGGCGAGCGCCAGGCGCGCCTGGAAGCCGAGCAGCGCTCGCTCAGAGGCCAGGTGGCCAGCCTCCTCAGCCGTGAGGCGGGACGAGGCGGCGCCCAGCGCAAACGCGGACGCGGACGCAGACGGGGACGGGGGCTCGCCGCCGCCGCCGCCGCCGCCGCCGCCGACGGTGGACGCCTGCGCCCAGAGCTCCGCCCGCGTGAGCAGCGCCCCTCGCGCCTCCAGGCTGAGCGGGGCCTCCCCCGGCGGCGGGGGCGCCCTGAGCGCGAGCGCCCAGAGCACCCGCGCGGCGGTGTGGTAGGCGTGGGCCCTGGCGGCGCGCTCGGCGAGCAGCGCCAGCAGGCGGGCCTCCCGGCAGGTGAGGGCCTCCCTGGCGGCGAGGCACGCCTCCAGGCGCCCCTCCCGCGCCAGCCAGTCCTCCAGCAGCGGCGTGGGGGGCAGGGCCAGCAGGAGCGCGTCCAGGTCGCCCCCCCCGCCGGCCACCCGAGCGTCGGAGGCGTCCACCAGCTCGGCGAACACGCGCGCCGCCAGGGCGGACGGCACCCCGGAGCGCTGCTCGCCAGCCTGCGCGGCGCGCTGCAGCGCGGCGCACACGGCTGAGAGCAGCGCCGCCAGCGCCGCCAGCCGATCGGGCTCAGCCAGCAGGCCGCCGCCGCCGGCGGCGCCGGCGGTGGCGGCGGCGGCGCAGGAGGTGGGGTCCCCCTGATGCGGGTTCGGGGACGCCACGCCCGCCAGCGCCCGCAGCGCGGCGCACACGCAGTCCAGCGCAGCCTGGCGGGCGGCCTCATCCTGCGGCTGGGCGGCCCGACAGGCGGCCAGCACCAGCTCCAGCAGGCTGCCCCAGGCGTGCATGCGCGCCAGCTGCGCGGCGGCTGCGTACGGGGGCAGCAGCACCGCAGCCGGCGTGCGCAGCAGCAGCTCCAGCGCGGCCTGTGTCGCCTGCGCCTGTGCGGCGCTGCCTCGGGGCGCCGCCGCCGCGGCGTCCAGGTAGCAGCGCGCCTGGAAGCGCGCCGCGTGGAAGAAGGAGGGACAGGAGGCGTCCAGCTGCTGCGCCAGCGCCGAGGCCGCCGCCGCGCCCCCCTCCGCCGCCGCGCCCGCGCGCATCGCCTCCACCAGCGCCGCCGCCGTCGCCTCCCCCTCCCCGCCGGTGGCGAGCATGCGCAGCGTGGCGCGCGAGCGCAGCGCGTCGCGGGTCTGCCCGGGAGGCACGCGCGCGGCTGCGCACGAAAAGTGGCGCTCCCCGGCCCCCGGGGGCGCGTGCGGCGGGCACGCAGCCAGGCGCAGCAGCGCCAGGGCCTCGGCGGCGCGCTGCAGCGCGGCGGCGACGGCGGCGTCCTTGACCCGCTCAGCCCAGGCGTCGTCTTCCAGACGCCGCCGCTTGGCAAGCGCTTCAACCTGGCGCGCCATGGGCTCCGCAGCGCCCAGGGGCGAGGCGCCCGGCGCCCAGGGCGGCGAGGAGGAGGACGAGAGAGGTGCTGGGGCGCCCGCGGTGGACGGGTTGACTGCGCCGCCGCGCGCACGCGCCCGCTCGCGCAGGAACTCCGCCAAGCCGCGCAGGCGCGCCTCCAGCGCTGCCATGGCGCCCAGGGACAGCGACAGCACCAGCGGCGCCTCAGCCAGCTGCGCCGCGGTCGCCGCACGACCGCCCACGCCGCCCACGGGGCTCGGCACGGCCAGCACGCGACGCCACACCGGGCGCAGCAGTCGCCGCGCATGCAGGCAGATGCCCTTGTGCGCGGCTGAGAACTTGGGCTCCTGAGCCAAAACGGTGGTCCCCATGTTCACAAGAGGTGCCGCCCCCTGCCCACCTCCTCCAGCCATGGGCTGCCCTGCTGCAGCCGCGCCCGCAGCCGCGTCGTCTTGCATCCACGCGGTGCCGTACAGTCTGGGATCGTCCAGGGCGCGGCGCGCGGCGGCTGCGAGGGCTGGCGGCACGGGCCGGTCGGGCGACGCAGGGCTGCCCGGGCTGCCGACCGCCAGCTGCACGCACATGGCTGCCGTTTCTGCAGCCCCGTAGGCTGCGAAGAAGCCCTCCACCTCGTGGCGCGCGCCGCCGGCCAGCAGCTCGGCCAGCGTGTCCAGCGGCCGAGCCTTGCGGAGGAGGAGCACCCCCTCGGAGGTGAGCGCGGCCACGCGGCGCGCGGGCAGCACGTGCTGCGTGACCAGCTCGCATCCCCGCTGCTGCGGGTGGGGCAGCAGCTCCAGCTGCGCCAGCGGCGGGGGCAGCTCCAGCAGGGCGTTGACCTCGTTGGCGGTGACCCCCGGCAGGGCCAGCTGGCAGCTGGTCTCCCGCAGGCCCCAGCCCAGGGGTGCCAGCCCTGGGGCGGCGCCGCCGCAGGCTGCATCCTGCGCCACGGCCAGCAGGGTGGAGTGGGGCGCGTGGGGCGCAGTCTCTGACAGCACCAGCAGCCCCTCGCCGCACAGCGCCGCGTCAACCTGCAGAGGCGGGCCCAGCTCCAGCTGGAAGGGGGGCAAGCCCGGGCGCATGGCGGAGGGGGCTGCCGCAGCCGAGGAGGCGGCGGCGTGCGGTGGCGGGTCCCGAGCGCCCAGCGCACGCAGGCAGCAGGGCCGCACATGCTGCGCCGGCGCGCCAGCGCCCGCCGCCTGGGAGCCGTACGAAGGCTGGGCACCCATGGCCAGGCTGCCGGAGCGCTGCTGCGGCGGGAAGGCTGAGAAGTAGACGCGGCGCCCGTCGGAGCACACGGCAACCAGAGTGGCCTCCCCGCTCTCCACGGCGCTCACAACCGAGATGCACACCATCTGCACCGCAGCGCAGGGGCGGCCCCTGGCCCCGCTAGCGCCTCCGGCGCCCCCCTGAGCCAGGCTGGCGCTTCTCAGTGCGTCTTCCACTCGACGGCACTCAGCTACCAGCCGCGCCCCGCCATCCACACTGCATCCCACCCCGATGTCGTACACAGAGATGGCGCCGCCGTCTGCTCGCGCGTACGCAATGCCGCGCTGTTCGTCCACCACAACCTGACGGATGGGTTTCGGTTCGGCCGACAGCAAACCCCGCAAAATGGATGGCATGTAGGACCACGCCGCCGAAGCGTAGGACGCCTTGACGCAGCGGCGCGAGCGCCACGTGGCCTCGCCACTGTACTTGAGCTCGTGCAGAGCGCCGTCTGCCCCGCCCAACAGCAGCCGTCCACCGGCGGCTGCGCTCGTGGCGCAGCTGGCGGTGACGTACACTCCGTCGGTGGGACACGTGTAGTGGGGCAGGTCCTGCAGCGCCAGCTGTGAGAGGTCGGGCGACACGGAGGCGCCCAGCACGAGAAGCTCCGTGGCGGTTGCCAGCACCAAACAGTGCGTGATGTCCGCATAGAACACGCCCTTGCGGGGCTGCAACAGCGAGACGGAGATTATGGCGCAGTCGTCCAGCGTTTTCTCGACCGGCGCTTGGTCGCTGGGTGCGGGAGACGGGTGTCAGACCTAGCGCACTCGCAAGGCCCCTCACGCCTGCTGCTGCAGGCCGCAGGCTGGCAGCGTCTGTGTCGTACTCTGTGTCGTAGCGCCAAAGGAAGAGGGCGTTGTCCACGGAGGCCCAGGCGCGCCCGATCTCGGGCAGCAGCCCACAAAAGGAGCAGAGCTGGCGGGAGTTGATGCGCTCCAGAACCACGCTCGGCAGCGGCGTGTGCTGGATGAGCGAGAAGAGCGGCGGCCACTGGGAGAGGGACAGTGCGCGCGCGGGCGGGCGCCGTCAGTCGGGCCGGCAGTGAGATGGAGGGCAGTGTCGGCTCACCCCAGCCGGCTGCGGCGAGTAGGCGGGACCCGTCTGGCGCAGCAGCGTCACGAGGTCCGGCGTTCGGGCATCGTCCTCGTCTAGCAGGCGCCCAACGTCGTCCAAAAGTGCAGCGCTCACGCCCTGGCTTGCGCCCTGACTAGCGCCTCCGCTGAAGCTACTGCTCGCCAGGTCGCTCTGCCACTGCACCGGCGGCGCACGCATGACGGCCACGCGGGAGGCGAGGGCGGCGATGTACCGAGAGTGTTGTCGACGACTTGTTCGAGCAGCAGGGCACTTTCCGCCCCCGTCCAGCTTCGTTACGCATATCCACCGATGGCCGCACCGTGCGGCGCCTTCAACGCGAAGCAGGTTGTGAGCGACTGCGTGAATGCGGTGCGTGCGCGCGTGGCCAGCTGTCCGTCATGGCCCGTTTGAACTTGCTCCCCGGGCGGCCGTGCGCGCAGGTGCTGGAGGACACGGCTGCGAGCCTGGAAGCTTACCACGAGTGCGTGAGCCTGGCGCCGTGGCGCGGCGCGGCGCAAGGCGGCGGCTGACGCTCTTGCGCCTTGCGCCTCGCCGCGACGACAGCTTCTTCCGCCAGCATCTGCCGCCTGCGGAAGTGAGCGCCGAGACGCTGGCACAGGTGCGTCCCGCCCACGCCCCGCGTCCAGGCTCCTCTCACTCCCTCCTTCGCCTCTTGTGGCTTGCTCACTCCCGCTCTCAGGGCCTGGACAACACGGCTGCTCGGGTGGCACCACACGCTGACGCCTGCCTCTCCCGCTTCGAGAACTGGGCGCTGGAGCACATCTTCGCGCGACCTCGCTCGCTGGGCAGCGCGGAGGCGGAGGCAGCGAGGGCGGAGGAGGATGCCGCAGCCGCCTTCACGCCCCAGGAGGAAATGCAGCTGGACGCACGCATGCACGCCGCACGGTGCCGCCTCGCAGCGGTGCGTGCGTCTGCGTTGCGGCTCGCGGTGTCTCGCGCCTGTCGGTGGGCCTTTTTTCAAGCGCAGGCACAACCCTGACCCGCCCCGCCGCCTCCCTTCCCGCCATCAGGCCCACGCCGCCCTCGCCGCCACGCGCGCCGAGAGCTGCTCGCTGGACGCGGAGCTGTCGGGGTGCGACAGCGCCAGCCGACAGCTGGCGTCGCTGAGCGAGGGCGCTGGAAAGGAGAATGCGATGGAGTGCGCCGTCAAGCTGGTTGTGGCGCTCACAGACTTTGTGCCGCTGCTGGACACGGCGGAGGCGCTGGCTGCTGGGGGACAGGGGTCTGGCGTGCCTCTGTTGGTAGACGGTGCGCTCAGTTGCTGTGCTCACCCCCGCTGCCTGGCTTGCCCCTCACGCACGCGCAGCCGCCACCGCAGAGGCAGACGGCGCGCGCCGCCGCGCGGCGATGCACGCGCCCAGCGTTGGCGACCTGGCCGCCTTCAACTCGCGCCTCCACGGCTGAAACGCGTACGCACCGTAGCCTAACAAAGGTGAGTCCGCCCTCACAACACTCTGTTCAGTCGCTACACGCACGCGCAGCCCTTAAGAACGCCACCCGTGGTGCATTCGTGCGCCCATGGGTGGAGATCGAGTCATAGCTGCGCCAGAAACACACCGTCCTTCGGGACACCGCGCGGCTTCGCGCCCAGCCCTTCGGCCGTTCTGGCCGGGGGGGTGGACGCACATGGGGCCGCGCGGCACGCACGAGCGAGCAACGATGCGCGCCCGCACGGCCGTCGGGCGCGCGCACGTTTGCAGCGCGGCGACATCTCCCCCCTCCCTACGCACTGCGCAGTCACAGACACCCTCACGCACTGCGCTCCACCGCAGGTTGGCATGCATCACTGCTGTAATGGCACTCGCGGCTGTTTTATTCCTAGTGCTGTCAAAAGCGTTCCGTTAGTGGCTTGTTGTGCGAGGTATTGTGCGGTGCAGCCTGCAGGCTTTGCTGGGCCAAAGCTCATATCCGCCGGGTGTTGTAGCTCCCGCAGTCGCTCACCGGGCACTTCATGCCCAACACGTTCCAGGGCACCTCCGCCCGCGCGCTGCAGTCGCTGCACACGATCTTGACGCGTACGCGTGCGTACTCGTCCGGCATAGGCGTCGCCGCGATCTCCGCGTCCCGCCGCGCCCACACGCCCGACATGTCGCACATGGAGCGCGAGCAGGTTGGACAGGTGAACTGGTGGTGCGCGAAGAGCGAAAGAAAGCAGTGCTCGTGGATGGTGTGGCCGCAGCCCAGCACCGACACCGGCCGTATGCTTTCGAACAGGAATTGCAGGCAGACGGGGCAGTTGCTGTGCGTGCTGCGCTCCACGCAGGTGTGGCTGTGCGCAATGGCGTTGCTGTAGCAGCAGCCGCATGTGTCGCAGTGGGAGAAGCTGTCTCGGCCGCCCACGCGGCAGATGCCGCACTTTTCACAGTGGAACTGCTGCTTGCGACAGTCGTCGTCGAAGAAGCGGCAGAGGGTGCATGCGTAGCGCCCAAACTGAGTGCCACACGCCACGCAGGCCACGCCGAAGGGCTGCACAGTCAGACATAGCGCGCACTCCAAGTCACTGATGGCGCCGCGCTGGAGCTCGTGGTCCTGCGACTCGTTGTGGCAGTGGCGACACCAGACAGGTGGCTGTTTCGAGGTGGGCGCGCCCGCGGGTCATCAGAACGCGGGGTGTTGCCTGGGCTGGGCGGCGGGGCGCGCCTGGCCGGGGCAGCATGGCGCGAAGACGCGCGCGCGGCGGCGGTAGTGCTTGCAGCTGAGTGAAGTGGGGCGGGGTGGAGCGAGAGGTGTGAGAGTGAGCTCTCCGCCCGCCCGCTGGCCGCGCACCCGTGGCTCCCGAACCCCTGCAGCCGTATCGCGCGCTCCTCGTCGCCCAGCAGCTCCTCGCCCGGAAGCAGCGGGAACAGCGGCGGCGCGTCCTGCGACGACAGCAAACTGCCGATGCTGCTCCCGGCTTCCGGCGGACAGTCCGCCGCCGGGGCCGCCGCGTGCGCGTCCTCCGCCCGTGCACTCCCGCCCGGCCCAGAGCGCGAGCCGGGCAACGAGTCCGTGTCCAGCATCTGCTCATCTTTGTCCTCCTCGTCTGCGCGCGCTGGCGCCGCTGCCAAAGTCTGTGGTGGCGCAGCCTGCTGCTGCCGGCTCCGCAGCCGCGTGAAAAAGGCTGGCGCGCGGAACGGCATCGAGAAGGCCGGCGGAGGAGACCAGAAGTGCCGCGCTCCACCGAGCACCGACGTTCTACTACGAGACTACGACGTAACTGAGAACGTTCGAGTTTAACGCGCGCGTCGTACGAGGTACTTACTACGACAAAACCCTGCTATCGACACGCGCGTCGTCGGTGGTGCCATGAAGGAAGGCGTGGGCGGTGAGGGAGGCGAGCAGAGCACAACGCCTATCGCACCGCCTCTGCTTCCGTCCGCGCAGCAGCCACGTCGCGCGCGCCCGGTGCCTGGCACGCGTGTCACTCTGCAGAACGCGGCGGCGCTGGAGGAGGCGCAACGGTGCGGCCACGCGGGTGCCTCGAAACCCGCGGGCGAGACGGCACGCTCAGCGGCCTCGCCTGACGCGGTTTCGCCTCGCCGTGTGCGCAGCGGGCTGGAGGTGTCGCTGCGCGTGCACGCCAGCAGGTTGCTTGGTTTAGCGGACCGGCTTTTAGCAGCCTCCTCAGCGTGGGACCCCACCGGCCAGTTCTTCCAGGTGCGCGCTGCCACGGCTCGCTGCACGCACGGCTGTGCGCCACGAGAGGCCACACGCCTCACCAGCACGGCGCGCTTGACACGTCATAGGTGCTGACTCCTTTTGCGCAGGACGGCACGGGCGACCTTGAGCGCCTACGCGAGCACGAGGCGCTTTTCCTGGCTCACCTCCTGACCAACCGCCTGGCGCCGCGACTCTCCGTGGCCTGGACCTCTCGACGGGTATCTACGGATGGGCGCTGCCTGATTCGCACGGGCCAGTTCCTGTCACCAGTAGCGCACTTGCTGCCAGCCGAGGCACGACAAGCAAAGCTGCAGCTCATTTCTCCTGCACCAGGCGCAGCCTGCCCGCCCGTGCGTGCGGTGGCCATCCACTTTGCGGCCACTGCGGACCAGACGTTCGTGCTGCGCCGGCGGCTGCTGGCTGAGCCTCTGCTGAGTCACGGCGTGGCGTCCTTGCTGCTGATGCCAGCCTACTACGGCGCGCGCAAGCCGGAGCGTCAAACGGCGCACTTCACGCGCACGCTTACGGACTTTTGCCTGCTGACGCACTCGTGCATCGCGGAAGGGTGCGCGCTGGCAGATTACGTAACTGATCAGCTCACGGCGCCGGGGCGGGAGTTTGCGGGCGCCAGGCTGGGCCTCACGGGCGTGTCGCTCGGGGGCGCAATGGCGGGAGTGGTTGCCGCCATGACGCTGCACCCGGTAGCGGTGAGCCCCTGTCTGGGCACCTGGACGGGTGCGGGCGTGTACACCCGAGGGGGCCTGGGCCCCCAGGTTGCCTGGCGCGTGCTGGCTGGCGAGCCGCAGGTGCAGGCTGCTCGGGGCAAGCACGGCGGCGATGCGCACAAGTCTGCGCGTGCCTGGGTGCGCCAGGTGTTGGAGCACAATGACGTGGACGTCATCGTCGCTGCGCTGCGCGATGCGCCAAGCCGCCCGCCACACGGCGCGCGCTCGCTGGTCATGTGCAACGCCGTGGATGACGCCTACGTGGATGCGGCTGAGGCGCAGCACTTGTTTGCCGTGCTGGCGCCCACCTGTGCTCCGGGTGATGCCGTACACCGGTGGATCTCGGGGGGGCACACCACCGCGGTGTTGGCCAGGACGGACGCCTTCGTGGCCTCATGTGTGGAGAGCTTCGACATCCTGGAGCGGCGCCTGGCGGCAAACGAGCAGCTGGAGGTTGCGGCGATGCGGGCGGGACCTGCGGATGCACGCACGCAGGAGGGCGGGAGCGTCTCCGCAGCGGCGGCGCCGCGCGCACGGCTGTGACGGTGAGGTAGACTGAGGTAGGCAGCTAGAGCCATGCGACGCGGACGTGCGGACGAAAACGTTGGAAACGAAGGATAAGCTCTGTTTAAAGATCGGAACTGATCAGAGATCTAGCCCCTGCTTCCAAGCCGCCCTCCAGCGTTCGCTCGGTCACACGCCCTTTTGCGCTCTCTGCGCTCTTTCGGCGCTGCAGGGCCTGCAGCTTGCTGCTCAGCAGCTCGATGCTCGCCTCCCGGGTGTGGCTCATGCGCGCCGTCAGCTCCGCGATGCCCTCCAGCTCCAGCGACTGCAGCTGCATCGAGCTCGCGGCATCCGAGACGAGTCGTTCCAGGCCTCCCTCGGGACTGCCGCTGCGCTCACTCGCAGGCGCCAGCGCCAGCGGCGGCGGCGGCGGCGGCGGCGGCGGCGGCGGCGTGCCCGCCCTGGCGCGCGGAGAGAGGCTGGTGGCGGCTGGCGGCTTGAAGCGGCTGGACAGCGCCGCCACCGCAGCCGCAACCACGCCGGTGCCCAGGTCAGCCGCCGGCGCCTCCACAGCCGCGACGGCCGCGACGGGCGGCGGCGGCAATGGCACACGCGGATGCGGCGCAGAAGCAGCAGGCTGCGGCTGCGTGAGCACGGCGGTCTGAGCAGGCAGAGGCGCATGCGCCTGCGTCTGTACTGCTGCATCAGCACGCGCGTGGGTTTCAGCTGCAGCAGCAGCACGCGATGCGGCTTGCGTAGCCTCCTCCAGCTGCCGGCGAAGCAGCAGCGTCGCCTCCTCCATCTGGAGGCGCTCACGCTCAGCCTCGGCGCGCGCGCGCTCCAGCGCTTCCATCCGGTCGTGCATGCGCTTTTCGGCGTCACCCACTACCGCCGCCACCGCCTGCGCTTGCTGGTCCACCGCGTGCGTGAGGTGAGCCGCGTGCACCGCTCGACACGCCTGCAGCTGCGACGCCGCCTCTGTCACCTGCGCGTCGGCGTCGCGCGCAGCCGCCCGCGCGCGCTCCAGGCACGCAGCCTGGTCCGCCTGGGCGGCTTTCGAAGCCGCCGCCTCCGCCTGCACTCGCACCAGAGCCTCAACCGCCTGCCTGAGCTGCGCGTCAGCCTCGCTCAGCGCGGTGCTGAGCTGCGACTGCTGCGCCGCGGCACGCTGCGCGTCTGCTGCGCAGGCGGCTGCGGCAAGGGAGAGCAGCTCGCGCGACTGCATGAGGTCGCCGCGCAGCGCCTGCGCCGAGGAATCGCTCTGCGCCAGTTGGAGCAGGGACGCCTGGGCGTGCGCCTGCGCAGAGGCGAGCGCGGCACGCAGCCGGGCAGCCTCGGCCGCCGTCAGCTCAACGCTCTCGCGCAGCGCGGCGCACTCGGCTCGCGCGGCCGCCGCGGCGGCATCGGAGGCGGCCTGCGCCTCGGCGGCGGAGGCCGCATGCTGCGCCGCGGTTCTGCGGGCGGCGCGCAGGGCCAGCAGCTCTGCGCGCACGCACTGCGCTGACCGCTCCAGCTCCGCCAGCTCATGCACGTGGGAGTCCACGGCGCCCCGGGCAACCGCAAGCGCAGCGTCGCGGCTTCGCAGCGCAGCCTCCACAGACGAAAGGCGCTGCAGCAGCGCCAGAGCAACCGCGCCGGTGGCGCTCTCCTGAGGGGCAGGCGGCGCAGGTGCAGCAGGCGGAGGAGGCGCCTGCGGAGTCTGCGCCTGCTGCTGCGAAGCGGCGGCGGCGTGGGCTTGTGCCGGCGCCTGTGCCAGCGCCACCGGCGCCGCAGCCCGTAGCGCCGCGCGCTCCTGCTGCTCCCGCTGCGGTCGCTCCTCCCGCTCGCTGCGCAGCTGGCGCACCTCGCTCAACAGCGCCTCGAGCGCGGCGGCGGAGCCGTCCCGCCCAGGAGAAGCGGGGGTGGGCTGCGTGGGGGCGGGCGGTGCAGGAGCAACGGGCTGTTCACAAAAAGGGTCCTGCGTCTGCGTTCCGCACGCGTGAAGGCCGCCGTCGTACAAGTCAGCCTCGGCGCGCAGCCATGCAGCCACGGCCGCATCAGGTGGAGCAGAGGCGCGCCGCGTACGAGGGTTCTGGCGCTGCACCGCAGCCTCCTCCACGAAGGCGTCCAGCACCCGCGCACGCGCGCGGCCAGGCACCGAAGCGTTGGGACGGCACAGCGGCGGCGGCGGCGGCGGGTCGCGAGAGGAGTGCATCCTTCTCGCTGCTCTCTGCTGTCTGCTCGTCCTGCCCGCCAGGCGCACCGCGCATGCGTCGCGCAGCGCAGCACGCTCAGGCCAGGCGCAACGAACTGTACAATTGTTCGCTTGTTCGGTCTTCGCCTGCTGGCTGCCACGTCACACCGCTGCGCCTTTCCTCGCTATCGCTGGACGCCTGCGTTCTCCAGAGACTGCCTGGCCTTCACCCTTAACCTGCGGCTGTTGCGCTTGCGAGATGGTGAACATCCGGCGGGCGCGCGTGGATGACCTGCTGGCGATGCAGCAGTGCAACCTGATGTGCCTGCCTGAGAACTACCAGATGAAGTACTACTTCTACCACGCGCTCAGCTGGCCGCAGCTGCTGTATGTGGCCGAGGACGGGGACGGGTCCATTGTGGGTTACGTGCTCGCGAAGATGGACGACGAGGCCACGAAGGGCGAGGTGCACGGCCACATCACCTCGCTGGCGGTGCTGCGCTCGCACCGCAAGCTGGGGCTGGCCACCAAGCTGATGCAGGCGGCGGAGCTGGACATGAGCGAGTGCTTTGGCGCTAAGTATGTCTCTCTTCACGTGCGCCGCAGCAACCGCGCAGCCATCCACCTGTACACGGAGACGCTCAAGTTTGAGATTCACGACATTGAGGCAAAGTACTATGCCGACAGGTGCGCCTGCACTCCGCGAGCTCGTGCTTTTTAGGGTACGCTGCAGCTTTGTTCTCACGCGCTCCGCTCTTTGATTTTCAGCGAGGACGCGTTCGACATGCGCAAGCGGCTGGGCAAGGCGAAGCCGAGCGCGGCCAAGCCCATCGCAGCACAGCCGCAAGCATCTAGAGCGCTGCCCCTAGAGAGCACACGCGTGGCAGTGGAGGCGCTGGACTGAGCGCTGCGTGTTGTGAGCCGTTGAGCATTCGAGCAGCTCGAGCGCGTGAGACACAAACATAGAACATAGAACAACTCATCACACGCCAGCGAAGCGCGTGCAGCAGCAAAAAAGGCCGCAACTCTAAGCCTTGGCTGCCGCTGCAGCCTCCTTTGCCGCCGCTGTGGCCGCCGCCTTGGCCGCAGCCGCCTTGGCCTTGATCTTATCCGCCGCAACTGTCTGCGCCTTCTTGATGATGGCGGCCTTTGCGTTCTTGGCGGCGGTCGCGTCCTTCGTGGACATCTGGTTGTAGACCTTCTTCTCGCCGGCCGGGATGATGAGCGCCTTCTTGAGCAGGTTCTCCACGCTGGGGCTGGGCTGCGCGCCCTGGTCTAGCCACTTCTTGATGTTGGGCGCGTCCAGCTGCGTCTCGTGCTTCAAAGGGTTGTACCAGCCCAGGAACTGCGAAAGCACATAGCGTCAGGAGGGGGCTCCACAGTGCGCCTCGCAGCCGCAACCCTACGCCCTCAACTGATCTCACCTCCAGCGGCCGCCCGTCTCGCCGGGTGCGGCTGTCCATGACCACCACGCGGAAGAAGGGGCTCTTGTTGCGGCCGAGGCGGGTGAAGCGAATCTGAGGGGGGTGGCGCGTCAGCGCAGGCAACCCTAGCGTTGCCTCGCCTCTCACACACGCACCCGGACTTCGCAAGTGGTGGTGGTGGCGGCGGCGGGGCTGCTGCAGGCGGCCTGCGCCTGGCAAGCGAGACAGGCTGCGTCAGAGAGCAGAGCAAGGAGGGCACACAGCGTGCGTGTGCGCACCCGCAAGCCATCCGTGCAGCCCACGCTAGCGGCGAAGCTCAGCGCGCCCATGCGCGTGCTCAGGGTGCACGCCATCTCTAGGGCTGAAGTGCGTCGCGTTGTCCTGGCGCATTGGCCTCGACAAGCAGCAATCTCGTACAACAGGCCCCGCGGCGGGTCATCAGCAACGTGCCAGCGTCAGGTTCCTCACCGACGGGCCCTCGCGTATCGGCTGTGTGCCCGCGAGAGCTGCGCACGCAGCTTGCTGTTCACAGCCGCAAGCGTGCAGAGGGAGAACGCCTGAGCGAGCGCGCACGCAGGCACATGGCTGGCGCTTGGAGTCGCGCCGCCGCGCGTGCGCTGCGCAACGTGGCCAGCCGCCCCGCGGCGCCCAGCTTCCGTGCCTCTGGCTCGGCGGCTGCGAGTGCAGAGCGGGCGACGGCGCAGCGCTACCTGTTCGCCTCGCCCGGCACAGCAGCGGGCAGCACCACCGTCGGCGCGGGCAGAACAGCCAGCACACGCGGGTGCGTGCACCGTGACTTGTGAGACGCTGGAACGCCTCTCGCACCCTCAGGGTTTCTCTCCTTCACACGCTCTCCCCGCAGTCCCCTCCGCATCTGGGAGGTGAAAGGTGGGCGCGGCAGGCCCCTCACCAGCATCACGCCGCGTGTGAGCCGCCTGGTCGTACGCTTCGCCAGCGACGGCTCTCTCGTGTACTGCTCCGACGGTGCGGCCCCGCCTGGTCCCTGTGGGCCCTGGACTCACGCGCGCGCCCAGATGATGACGGTACATAATTACAGCGGCGGCGCTTAGAAGCCGGAGGAAGCCCAGGGGAGATTGAGAAGAGCAAGAGACGGCGTGCCGCATTTCGCTGAACTCCTTATGCACGTGTCAACACAACACACTACCACAAACACATCACAGCGCTGCCGCTTCGTGCGGCTTTGGCGCGCCGCGCAGCTCGCGGGTGACTGAGCGCATGGTGACCAGCTCCTCCGCCGCCGTCGGGTGGATGCCCACCGTGGCGTCAAACTGCGCTTTTGTGGCGCCGCACTTGAGCGCTACAGCGAACCCCTGGAGCATCTCTGGCGCATCGGGGCCGCAGAGGTGGATGCCGACCACCTTGTCTGACTGCTTGGCGACGAGGAGCTTCATGAACATCTTGTCCGCGCGCCCGCTCACCGTGTTCTTCATGGGCTTGAAGCTGGTGGTGAACACGTCCACGTCACCGTGGGAGGCGACCGCCTGGGCCTCGGTGAGGCCCACAGTGGCAACGGGGGGCTGGCTGAAGACTGCGGCGGGCACACCCTGGTAGTCTGGCATGGAGGGGTCGCCCTTGAACAGGGTGCGGGACAGCGCCATGCCCTCCATCAGCGCCACCGGGGTCAGGTTCATGCGGTCGGTGATGTCACCCACTGCATACACGCTGGGCACGTTGGTGCGGCTGAACGCGTCAACCTTGACGGCGCCGCTGGGTGCCATCGCCACGCCGCAAGCCTCCAGGCCCAGGTTCTTGCTGTTGGGATGACGCCCGGTGGCGAACATCACCTCATCCACCAGCAGCTCCTGTCCGTCCGACGTCTTCAGCAGCTTGGTGTGCCCGTCCGGCTGCAGCGTGATGCTGATCGGCGAGCAGTTGGCGTGCATGTGGATGCCCTTCTCCGTGTACTGCTCCCCCAGGAAAGTGCGCACCTCCTCGTCAAAGCCGCGAAGGGGCTTGTCGCTGCGGTACAGCACGTGCGTCTGAGCGCCGAAGCCGTGGAAGATGCCCGCAAACTCGAGGCCGATGTAGCCGGCGCCGATGATGGCGACGCGCTTGGGGCAGGAGGGCAGCGTGAGAGCGTCGTCGCTCGTGATTCCCAGCTCAGAGCCCCGAATGGAGGGCACCTGGGCGCGCCCGCCGGTGGCCACCAGGATGTTGGCGGCCGTGATGCGCTGCCCGTTCACCTCCACGGTGTGCGGGTCCACCACACGCCCCCGACCCTCAATGTACTGCGCAGACGAGCGGGCGAGCGCGTGAGGGTGGAGCGCGGGGGTCGTTCCAACAGGCTGAAACAGATGTCAGGTGCGTGTCCCTACGTACCGTCACGCCCGCGTTGCCTAGGATGCGGCCATAGATGCCCGAGAGGCGCTGGATCTCCTTGTCCTTGCTGGCCATAAGAGACGCCCAGTCGTGGGCGGGCTGTGCGCCGGGGAGGGCCCACCCGAAGCCTTGGGCGTCCTTGAACTCCTCCGCGTAGTGAGCGCCGTAGACGAGGAGCTTCTTGGGCACGCAGCCGCGGATGACGCACGTGCCGCCCGCGCCGCCGGCCGTGTCGCTGCTCTTGGCCGCGTAAGGCAGCTCGCACACCTGGGGCAAGGGCAAGGCAGAGTGAGAGCTCTGAGCATCGAGTTGTGTCTTGTCTCGGCCTCACGCACCGCCACCTTGGCGCCGTACGAGGCGGACATGCGGCTGGCGCGCACGCCCCCGCTGCCAGCGCCGATGCAGAAGAGGTCGTAGTCGTATGTGCCGGCGGCTGGCGCGGCAGCAGTGGCCATGGTTGCTGCGTGGGCACGAGGCATCGTCAGGACTCCCCGGAGCGCGGTGCGGCCACGCAGCGTGCGCACCGGCGCGGGGCTGGGTGCGCAGGCGAGGAGCGAGCTTTGTGGCGACGCGGAGAGGCGCGCGTGCGAAGGCGGCGTGGCCTGTGGGCACGTCGTCAGCAGGAGGGGCCGCACAGAGACCTCCAAACGTACACAGACGGAGGCCCTCCACGGCAGGCAGGGTCAGGAGGGCTGCAGACGTGGAGGATGTGCGGTGAGAAAGAGCAGCGCACAGCAGAGCGCGGTCCCTGGATGGGCCGCTCCTTTTTACTCACCTCCTGGCAGCCTTGACACGGCACGGCAAGCAGGTCTAGTCAGACGCCCGCTGAGGCTAGGCGCTGAAGCGGCCAAACAGCTCATCAGTAAGCGTAGGCGACGACGGTGGGCCCCGTTTCCCCCCGTGCCCCCGTCAGGCGGGCCCCGCCTGAATTGCTCCCTCGCAGGCGGGACCGCCTTGCTGGTGGTTGCTGCTGCGTGCGTGCGGAGGGCGGCCCAGCCCTCTTAGAAGCCGCCCGTCGCAGGTGCGTGTGTGGCCTCCCAACTGCCCTTCGGCCCTTCGGAGCTAGGAGCTCCTGCGCTCAGGTTTTAGGTTTTGCGCTTTGCCACGCTGCGGCGTGCACGCACTCGGCCTGGCCCTGCACCTTGGCCACGCAGGCTGGCGCACGCGCTGCGGCCCGAAAGGGAGAGACTGGCATTGCGCACACTGGGGCCGCAGCAGAGGATGGCAGTCAGCAATCAGATCTCTCTGCGCCTGGGCTCGCAATACGCTGCCAAGGCTCTGCCTTCGCGGCCGGACGCACTGCCGCAGTGCCTGCCCAGTGCTGGCGGTTGCTGGCGTCTGGCTGCTGCTGCGGCCGGCAGCCGGCTCTCCGGGGCCCCTGCTAGGTTTTGGCGGCCGCCTTCTGCGCCTCCGCTCCGCCCGCGCCTCCTCTCTGTCCTTTGCTCCACCGGGCTGCTCTGACGCGCTGCGCCCCCCTTGCCTTGCGTGTGCAGCGATGGCGCCTGTCGCGGCCGCCTCCACGCGCGTCCCGGAGACGCTGCTGAAGAAGCGGAAGCGCGACGAGAAGTGGGCTGCCGACGCCAGCACCCAGGCTGCGTCCGAGAAGCGCGCCCGCCGCGCCAGCCGCGGCGTCGTCTTCAAGCGGGCCGAGTCCTACGTCCGCGAGTACCGCACTGCGGAGTCGGACCTGATCCGGCTGCGCCGCGAGGCTCGCGCCCAGGGCGGCTTCTACGTGGAGCCTGAGGCGAAGCTGCTGTTCGTGGTGCGCCTGCGCGGCATCAACGGCGTGCACCCCAAGACGAAGAAGATCCTGCAGCTCCTCCGCCTGCGCCAAATCAACAACGGCGTCTTCGTGCGCGCCAACGCCGCCACGCTGGCCATGCTGCGGCGCGTGGAGCCGTACGTCATGTACGGCGTGCCCAACCTGAAGACCATCCGCGAGCTGGTGTACAAGCGCGGTCACGGCAAGGTTGACAAGCAGCGCGTGCCGCTCACCGACAACGCCATCATCGAGAAGGTGCTGGGCAGCACGGGCATCATCTGCGTGGAGGACCTGGTGCACGAGATCTACACGGTTGGGCCTCACTTCAAGCAGGCCAGCAACTTCCTGTGGCCCTTCAAGCTCTCTTGCCCGCTGGGCGGCCTCAAGAAGAAGCGCACCCACTACATCGAGGGCGGCGACGCGGGCAACCGCGAGGAGAAGATCAACAGCCTGGTGCGCAAGATGGTCTAAAGCGGCGCTCTGAGCAGAATAGCAGGCTGCTGCTGGCGAGGGCGAGGGCGCCGCGCCGTGTGTCATTTGATGACACAACAACACATCGATCCCCAGTCTCAGTCTCTCAGAAGCGCATCCTTTCACTGGTCATGTATCGCTTCTCCCCCGGGCGTGCCATAGCGCTCGCGCCGCTGCTGCGCAGGCCAGTCATGAGCGGCCGGGCGTACTCCGAGGCTGGCAGCACGCGCGCAGACTGCACCGCGGTGGCCGCGGCGGAGCGCAGCATGCAACCCACCGCCAGGGCTGTGAGCAGCATGGCGACCACGATAGTGGTGGCTGCGTGCGCAGCGAAGGAGGTTGACGCGTCTGCGGGGTAGCTGACAGTGCTTGCGTGGCCGCGCTTGTGTCCTGCAGCCAGCTTTTTGGCTAGCCTTGTGGTACAGTCCCCGCAGCGGAAGCCCACACAGGACTGCACCACGCGGTAGGGCTGTGGGGGCTTGCCGAAGTACCACTCGCTGGCCACGTCACGCAGGGAGAGGGGCGCAGGCACGCTCCTGCGCCCCAGCAGCCGGGTGGTGCCGCCTGCGCCGCCAGCTGGCGGCGCCACGGCCACGTTCCAAAAGGCTGCGCTGTCTGTGACGCAGTGGCGGAAGCAGGCTGTGCTGAACACGGCGCTGCGCTTCTGCTGGGGCAGCGCGGGCAGGGAGGCCACCACGGCAGACACCTGGGGGCCAAACGCCTGCGCGTACGCAACCTGGTCGGGGTGCCAGCTCTGCACGTCGTAGCCGGCGGGGGTGGTGCCTCCGATGTTGTACGGGAGCTCGAACTTGTCGTCCTGTGCCGCATTCAACAGGTACGGGGTCTGAAGCAGCGGCATGCGGAACTGTCCAAACAGGCACTTCCATTGCTCCTCGTACGGATACAGCGCCTCACAGCCCGGCCCCAGCCGCGCGGTGGCGTTCACAAAGGAAAACACCGCGCGAGTCTCGTTGCTCAGAGGCGTGATATGAGGCGTGGCGGGAGGCACCTCTACCCACAGAGGGCTATCCAGCAACCCAGAGACGGCCACCTGTTGCGCTGAGATGCCCAGATCTGCCAGCATGGGCGAGACGTAATCCAAGTTGAGCATCGCCCCACGTGCTCCTGCAGAGCAACCCGACAGCAGCAACTTCTCCCCCGTGCGCTGCGAGCCCAGCCCCAGGTCACGCACCAGCGCCTGCAGGGTCGCCTGTAGGATGCGCTGCCCTCTGAAGGCGTAGCCAAAGGTCGCGTTGGACGCGGCCACGTCACCCACCCACGCGTCGCTGCTGCAGTACGGCAAGTACGCCACGTTGGCCTGTGCCCACGGGTTCTTGGCGCTGGTGCTGAAGATGCCGCCTAGCGCAAGCTGGGGTGCCTGTTTGTTGCTGGACATCTCCCAGGGCGTGAGCGCATAGCGGGCGTCGCACGTCTGCTGGCTGTAGCACCACATGCCGCCCTCCAGGTACACCAGCCAGAGAGAGGCAGAGGCTGAGTCGGCTGGCGCTTTGCGGAAGTAGAAGGACGCCGGGGTGCCGTCGTTGCACACGGCCAGCGGGTCCACGTCCGTCAGCGACGCCTGCAGGTCCAGGTAACCCACTGCGCGCGCGGGGGGTGAGCGTGAGCGTGTTCAGCGCGAGGAGATAGACGGGAGTACTCCTCGGGAGCCCTCCGCTGCCCTCTTTACCCTGCAGAAGAGGCAGGACGCACCTCTTCTGCTGGGCCCCTTGCGGCGCTGGTGGGTCCCGGTCACCCCCAGCTCAGCGGCGCCCAGAGCGGCAGCCTTGGTGGCCGCTGCGCCCGTGAGGCTGCCCTGAGGCACTGCAGGCTGTGGGCTGGGCGCGGAGGCGGCCCCGGTCCCTACCGCCTCGCTGGCAACGGTGGCAGCCAGCGTTGCGCCACGCTGCGTCACGCTGACCAACGAGGCGCTGGAGAGAGTCGGCCGCACGCTGGGCAGCAGGGTGCAGGCGAGCAACAGCCGCAGTGCAAGGCGCAGCACCATAACTACTCACAGCTCCATCATCTCTGCGTGCACGCAACAGGGCTCGCTACGGGCAGGGCAGGGCCCGATCTATGGCTTCAGGCGTGTTTCGTTCGGTCAGCCGTACCCACTACGCTGCTGAACACAGTCAAGGTCTTTGTCGTACGCTGCGAGGCAAGTATGGCTTCAGGCGGACGCCAGGACGACGACCGAGCGACGCACCGACGCTCGCAACACGTCATCAGTCCGAGAAGTACTCATCTCGCTCCTCACCGCTATCCTCCTGCTCCTCCTCATCCGGCTGTTGCTGCGTGGTGGGTACTCGCTTGGTGGCGACGCTGTCGATGAGCGCACGCACGCCGCCCTTGCCCGCGGGCGGTTGCTGCTGCTGCGGGGCCGCAACCTTCGGTCTTGTGCGCCGCAGCGTCTGCTCCACGTACGCTTCAGCGGCGCGGGCTTGCTTGCGGTGCTGGGGTGCAACAGAAGCGAGCGGGACCACCACCCGCTCTGTGCCGGTGGCTGCGAGCGCCGCCGCCAGGCTGGCCTGTACGGCAGCGGAGGCTGCAGGCACAGCGCCCAGCGCGGAGGCCTCGAAGGCGTCATCCTGGTAGCCCGCCTCCGCCTCTCGCTGCCTCCACCGCACCTCCCGCCCGGCTGCGCGCAGCGCGTGCTCGCGCGCCCCCTTGCCGCGTCGCCCCAGCGCAGCAGCCTGCAGCGCGTTGCGCGCGGCGTTGTCTGGCGGTGAGGCGGCGGCGTCCTCCGCTCGCCGCCCCCTCCGCTCACCTTTGGCCGCCCCAGCCCCCGCCCCGCCCTCAGCCAGGGTCTCCTGGAACTTGCTGGCGCACTGAGCGGCGCCCTTGCCGGGCACCCCGCGCGCCACGCGGCGCCAGTAGCCAGACACACCCGCTGGCGTCGACGCGTGCGCCTCGCGCAGAGCAGCCAGCTGCTCGACGCTCCAAGGCTCCTCCTCCGCCTCGTCCATACGGCGGACACAGAGCAGGCGAGAGACGTGGAGTGGAGTCAAAATTGGCATTCTTGACACTTACTCCTCTTACTGTGACAAACAGGCATTTGTTCAAGCAAGCTAGCAGCGGTACAGCGTATGTCCATCTAGATCAGCGCGATGCTGTTATCTGCTTCCGTGGGAGGCGCTCGCAGGAAAGGCGCGAAAGTTGCGGCGCGAGCCGCCGTCGCTAGACCCCTCCGAAGCGCTGTTTTGCCGACGTGGCAAGCGCTCGCGCTTTGCGTGCACCGGCAACTCCGGCTCGATGCTGGCGATGGGCGATGCGCGTGCCTTCGCGAAGTGCAGGTCGCAGAGCGTGATGGCCACGCGCAGCCGCGGCTGCTGCGAGCCTGGCTGTGCGGGCCATCCCGCCAAAGCCAGCTCCTGCACCACCACAGCGTTCTCCAGCGCCGCCTCGTGCTCGGCCAGGTCAAGCACTGCGTCGCCCAGAGGCGTGGTGCCCCCGCGCGTCTGCACCGACAAGTGCACCTCGCAGGGGGCGGTGTGGCCGCGCTTGCGCAGCAGCTCCACCTCAGCCTCGAAGTAAGCGGGCTCGGCAGGGCCTGGCGGAGGGCAGCAGCTCAGAATGTCTGGGAGGAGGAGCGCATTAAGGCAAAGCGCACCCTCAGCGCCACAGCACGCCAGGGGCAGCTCCTCCACGTCCTGGCGGCGCAGACGGGAGCTCTTGTTGCCGATCCAGACCACCTGTGGTTGCGCGTGAGGGTCAGAGGGTGCAGATGAGGTGGTCTCCGGGAGCCCCTCATGGCAGATGTTCTAGGGGAGGGCCCTGCGCAGCCCGGGGCCAGGATCTGAGCAGAAAAGCGCGCCCATGCAAGTAGCAGTGCGCCTGCAGCGAGTGGCAGCCGTGCTGAAGGCGGCGCTGGGCGGCGGAGGCTAAATACCCCCAGCGCGCGCGAGAGAGACATTCTTCCAGATCGCTGCGGGGCACGGCAGCCGCGAAGCCGGGCCCGCGGGCACGGCAAGCCAGGGCTAGTAAGAGTGTGCGCAGCTCTGAAAAGAAGCGCGCGCGTGGCCACCGAGGCTGCGCTGCTGAGGCGGCATATGTAGGCTTTGGTTGCTGTGGTGGCACTTGCCTGTAGCAACAGCTCCTCACCGCCCAGCTCGACCTGCGTGACGCACAGCACAGCGCAGGCGCGTCAACGTTGCGCGGGCCGCAGCGCGCGGCTGCGCGGCCTAGCGCACCGCGCAATCCCCGATCAGCGTGCATTCCAGGCTCGCAAACTTGCGGTCCACCGCCCCGCTCACGCAGGAGAGCATCCTCTAGGCTTCACAGGCTTCCCGAGCGTAGCGCGTGGTGCTTTGTAACTGACAATGTTCGATTAAAGTTAGTGGTGGTGTTCTAACTCTAGCGCTGTCCTTCCTTTCCATCTTGCGTGCGCTCGCTCGTCCTAAACATCCTGCGTGAGATCTATCACGCCGCCATCCCCATCCTCCGCCGCCGCCTCTGTTTCCCCGTGGCGCGCAGCCTTGTGCGGCGGCTGCCCCCCCCCCTCCGCGGCCCGCTTGCCGCCCTTTGGCTTCTTCAGCCAAGGCATCAGGTCCTCCTGGTAGACCAACTCCACCCTGAAGCGTTCGGAGTTGTCCCACTGCACCGTCCACTGCACCGTGGTGGGGTGAAACAACGTCACGGTGCCCAACAGGTGCCCGTGGTACACCCGGCGGCCGACAAACTCCTCGCCGCGCACAACGGGCGGCAGCGGCAGCGACGGCCGGATGCGCAGAAGAGAGGCAGTGGGGGGTACTGGCAGGAGGCCCGCCCCGTGGTCCCCCCCCCCCTGCGACTGGTGCCCCCCCTGCGAAGCGCCGCCGGTGCCCGGCGAGCGCCGCACCGGCCGGCTGGCGGCGATGGCTTGCTGCGCCTTGCGCGCCTCGTTCTGCAGCAGCGCGTGCTGCACCGCCGCGTCCCCTGCGCCCTCGTGGGCCGCCCCCTCAGCCTTGGCTCGCACCTCCCGCTCCCGCTGCCGGTTCAGCAGCCGCAGCTCGCGGGGCGTCGCCCTGGTCAAGTCAACGGACAGCAGGAACTCGTCGGCGGCGGCCGTCTTGTCCCGGTCGCTCAGCTCCTGGCTGGCGTCCAGGCGCAGCGCATCCCCGTGGTCCCCCAGCCCACACACCCAGGGAGGCCCCCCCGCAGCGAAGCCGCCCCAGTCGCCTGCCAGCAGCTGGCTCAGCAGCGCGTCGCCCTTGCCAGCCGCCCAGGAGGCGAGCGCCGACGTGTCGGGCGCCTGGGGCGCAGGAGGCGCCTGCTGCTTGGCCGCCTCGAGCGCCCCGAAGCAGCGCGCAATGGCGTATCGGTCAACCACCAGCGCCGCCAGGCGCTCCTTCAACACGGCCACCGCGTACATGCGGTCCTCCAGCCAAGTACTCGCAACCAGGCGGTACACGAACGTGGGCCGCGTCTGGCCGTAGCGGTAGAAGCGGTGGATGGCTTGGATGGTGGTGCTCGGGTTCCAGCAGGTGTCGAAGATGACCATGCGCGACGCGCCCACCAGGTTCACACCCACCGCGCACGCCTTGGTGGACAGCAGGAAAGCTTGTGCCGTGCAGGCTGGAGAATTGAAGTGGTTGATGAGCTGCTGGCGCTTGTCGCTCGCCGTGGTGCCGTCCATGCGCAAGTAATGCTGGTCTTTCTGCCACCCCAGCGCCTGGTCCAGCGCCTCTTGCATCGCGTCCAGGTGCACCGTCCACTGGCTGAAGATGAGCAGCTTCTCGCCGGCGGCGATGCACCAGCACGCTATCTGGATGAGCGCCCACATCTTGGCGCAGGGCACGGGTGGCAGGGGGGGCGGCGGCGGTGTGGCACACTCTTCGCCAGCATCCGCGTCCGCGTCCGCGATGGAGGCAAGGACGACGCCGTGGTCCACAAACACCTGAAAGAGCGCCAGGTAGAGCTTCACGTGCGCGGCGGCGGTGGGCTCGTCCACAACCGGGGCGGCCCGCACTCGGGAGGCGTCCTCCACCTCCGCCTCCTCCGCCACCGCCGCTTCCGCCTCTGCCCCCTCGTCCTGCGTCTCCGCCACCAGCTGCGCGGCGAGCTGCGCCGCCGTGGTGCGTCCCGCCGTGGAAGCGGTGCGGGACACTTCCACGCAGGCGCGCAGCAGGGTGTGCGGCACGTCAAACACCTTGCGCGTGAACGCCTCAACCTGGAAGCCGCTCAGCGTGCAGCCCTGCGCCTGCGCGAAGAACGTGCACAGCAGCGCGTGCTGCAGCGCGCTGGCGCCCAAGCGCAGCACGTACTCAGCCTTGGGGGGTAAGGCTTTTGACAGCAGAGAGCTGTCTCGGCGGTGCACGTACGACTCGCTCATGTCCCACAGGATTGACATCTTGCTGCGCATGCGCCGCAACTGCGCC
>Ga0049083_10000041_pt1 | contig 31461 bp, 39 predicted proteins | sample GreLakmeMI27MSRF_FD_66719 | JGI IMG/M metagenome (GOLD analysis project Ga0049083, IMG submission 66719) | Freshwater lentic microbial communities from great Laurentian Lakes, MI, USA - Great Lakes metaG MI27MSRF | ecosystem: Environmental > Aquatic > Freshwater > Lake | place: Great Lakes...
AATAATTTCATTATCTAAATTAAAAAATGAAAACAGTAAAAGATCCGTTGATAACTTTTTTTGATTAAAACTTTTTGTTAAATCTTTTGTAATTTTAAGTAATTGAAGAAAATCAGATGAAAAGAAATCAAATTTATTTTTATGAGACTTTAAATAATCAAGTGCAAAATATACTTGATTTCGTTTTCGTTTTTCAAGAGTTATTTTTTCATTTAAATTTAAGGAATCTATGTTTATCGTTTGTTCCATTTTGAAAATTTGTTGAGAGATATGTAATTTTATTATAAGGAACTATAACAAATAAAGCATTAAAAGATAAGAAAAAATAAGAGTAAAAATAAAAATATATATTTCTAATAAATATATGTTTAAAAGTATGAAACGAAAACATTAAAATTCTTTTTAAAAACTTCGATTTAAAAAGTAAAGATTAAAGTTTTTAAAATAAAAAAAAAAGAAGTTTCTTTAATTACTAATATCACTTACTATTAGTATTAAAAGTATCAAAAAAGAACCTTTAATGCTGCTTTATCTCTCTCTATATAGAACATGTTAAAAAGATATGACAGTTGAAACAAATACAGAAACTAAGAAAACAACATCAATAGATTTTATAAAATTAATTGAAGCAAAATTTTTAAAAAATGCTCCTTATTCAACAAAAGGTGAAGAATTATTAAGAGTAGGTGACATTATTCGAATTGGTTATACAATTCAAGAAGGTGATAAAGAACGTATTCAGTATTATGAAGGTTTAATTATCGCTCAACAAAATCGTGGTTTAGGACGTAGCTTTACAATGCGTAGAATTGTTCAAGGTATCGGAGTTGAACAAGTATTTTTATTAAATTCACCAAAAATTGTCACAATTGTTAAAAAACAACAATCAAAAATTCGTCGTTCTAAACTTTATTTTATTCGTCAATTAAGTGGAAAATCAACGCGTTTAAAACGTAAAATGTAAATTAAAAACAATTAAAAGTAATAAAATAAAAAATATTACTTTTAATTATCTTATTTTTAATTATTTTTAAATAATGCATCTAGCTGGGTTCGAACCAGCGACGTTCAATATGAAAATGGATTATGAGTCCAGTGCCTTCAACCACTCGGCCATAGATGCGTTTTGGAGCTGGTGGGATTTGAACCCACGTGCATAAAAATGTTATGTCAAATCCGAAAAGCCCCAAAAAGTTAACTTTAAAATATAAAGTTAACTTTTTCTTAAGAATGTGAAATCTTATTTAGTTAATGTAGCAGCTTTAGCAACAACATCATCAAAACCACCAACAAGATAGAATGCTTGTTCAGGTAAATTATCTACTTCACCATTTAAAATTTTTTGGAATGCAGCAATAGATTCTGTTAATGGTACATATTTTCCAGGTGATCCTGTAAATACTTCAGCAACAAAGAATGGTTGAGATAAGAAACGTTCAATACGTCTTGCTCTTCCTACAATTAAACGATCTTCTTCAGATAATTCGTCAAGACCTAAAATTGCAATAATTTCTTGTAATTCTTTATATTTTTGTAAAGTTTGTTTTACTTTTTGTGCTGCCGAATAATGTGCAGCAGATACAATATTTGGTTGTAACATTGTTGAACTTGAAGATAATGGATCTACCGCAGGATAAATACCTTTAGCTGCTAATTCACGTGCTAATACAGTTGTTGCATCTAAATGACGGAATACATTTGATGGTGCAGGATCTGTTAAATCATCTGCTGGAACATATACAGCTTGAATTGAAGTAATTGATCCTTCTTTTGTAGAAGTAATACGTTCTTGTAATTCACCAACTTCAGTAGATAATGTTGGTTGATATCCAACAGCAGACGGCATTCTTCCTAATAATGTTGAAACTTCAGAACCCGCTTGAACAAAACGGAAAATATTATCAACAAATAAAAGTACGTCTTGTTTATTTTTATCTCTGAAATACTCAGCCATTGTTAAAGCTGTTAAAGCAACACGCATTCTTGCTCCAGGTGGTTCATTCATTTGACCGTATACTAACGCAACTTTAGAATTTTCAAAATTATCTGCATCGATAACTTTTGATTCTTTCATTTCGGCGTATAAATCGTTACCTTCACGTGTACGTTCTCCTACACCAGCGAATACAGAAACACCACCATGTTCTTTAGCAATGTTATTAATTAATTCCATAATTAAAACTGTTTTTCCTACACCAGCACCACCAAATAAACCAATTTTTCCACCACGTCTATATGGTGCTAATAGATCAATAACTTTGATACCTGTTTCGAAAATTTCTGGTTTTGTTTCTAATTCTGTAAATTCAGGAGCTGATCTGTGAATTGAATAAAATTCAGTACTTTTACAAGGACCACACTCATCAACAGGTTCACCTAATACATTAAAAATACGTCCTAATACTTGTTTTCCTACAGGAACTGTAATAGAATTTTTTGTATCAACAACAGTATCTCCACGTTTTAAACCATCTGTTGAAGTCATACAAATTGCACGAGCTTTATTTTCTCCGATTAAATATTGTACTTCAGCAATAATAACTTCTTTAGAAATTTCTTTTACAACTTTTAAAGCGTTATAAATTTTAGGTAATTCTCCTTCTGGGAATTCTACATCAATAACCGGACCAATAATCTGCGTTACGAAACCGTTCATAAAAATAAGTTTTAATTAATAAATAAAATTGTAGGTAAAATATAAGAATTAACCGGGTTTCAAAAAATTTTAAATTTTAACGCGTCGCGTTGTTTTTAACCAATTCCAAGCTTCAATGTAAGAATTTGGATCAATTTTTACAACCTTTGTCCAATAAAAAGTTGCTTTTTGTAAAAGTGATTCTGATAAAGAATAACAATTTTTTTCAGATGCTTTAATACCTTGATAATGATAAATTACAGCTATGTTATTTAAAGCAGAGGTGAATCGCGGATTAATAAAGATTGAAAAATAATAATATTTTAGAGCTTTCAAATAATCACCATTTTTAGAATAGATTAGGCCTATATTATAAAGAATAATACTTCTATCGTATAAATCTTCTTCAATTTGTAAAGCTTGATAATAATTGTTTAAAGCTTCTGCATATTCTCCTTCATCTTGTGCGGATAAACCATTTAAATAATAAGAAAAAGCTTTTTTTTCTTGTTGACTTGCTGGAAAAACACGCAAAATAACATCTGCAATAATCGTAAATGTTTTATCAATAAAATTGTTATTATTTCTAGCTTTTCTCATTTATAAAAGTATTGTAAAATAAACTTTAAAATTAATTTTTAAATTTTTACATCACATGTAAAAGGAATAATTCCAACTGCACGGGATTTTCGAATTGCTTTTGAAATTAAACGTTGTTGTTGAACAGAAATACGAGTTTTACGTCTCGGTCTAATTTTTCCGTATTTCGTTAAAAATGCTTTTAATAGCTTAATATTTTTATAATCAACAATATTATTAAATTTCTTTAAAACTAATAAATATTGTAAGCTTTTTCTAATTTTTTTCGGTCTATTTGTTTTTGTTGTAGAGCGTAAACTTTGATTCCAATTTGTACGTTTTTTATCTTTATCTTTATTAAAATAACTCATTTTCTAATGTCGTTTTTAAATTATTTTGTTTCTTTATGAATAGTATGTTTGTTGCAATAACGACAATATTTAGAAATTTCTAATTTATCTGGAGTATTACGTCTGTTTTTTGACGTTAAATATCTTGAAACTCCTGCTGATCGTTTATCGACGTTTTGTCTACACTCCGTACATTCTAAAGTAATCATTATACGAGGTCCTTTACTTTTTGCCATATATTAAATGTTCAATTTATTTTTATAATGTATAGTATATAATAATTAATTAATATATTAAATAATTAGATACAATTATACCATTAATTTTAATTTTTATCTAAAAATTTTTAAAAATTAAAAATAGGAGTTATTAAATTATTATGTTATGATAAGTCAGTATGCAATTATAAATAAATATGTAATTTGAAAAAATATGAATAAAAAAGAACGTAATAGAAAGAGCGTTAAACAAAATAAAAGAAATAGAATAATAAACAAACGTTATATTACAACGATTAAAACTTTATCAAAATTGTTTAACATAAAGCTAAACGAATTTAATAAAAGTGAAGATAAAGAAAAACAAAAAGTTGAAACACTAAACGTTTTAAAAAATTTGTATAGCATAATTGATAAAGCTGTTAAAAAAGGTGTTATTCACAAAAATACTGCTGCTCGTAAAAAATCGAGAGTAGGTAAATTATATTTTAAAATTCAATATTAAGATATTAAAACATATTAATATGTTTTAATATCTTAATATTTTTAATTAGTTCCTATTAAATATCAATCTGACTGAGATTAAACAGAAAATTTAATTCAATAATGAACAAAATCTTCGTAAATAATATTGGTGATTTGTCCGAAGCTCAACGAGCAAGTTTTTATCGTTTTTTATCAAAGGGGATTAGTGATGAATTATTAAATTTTCCAAATCCTTTTTCGGCTAAAATTCGTGTTCTTGGTAAAAAAAAAGTAGCTTGTTTGGTGTATTTATATTTAAATGACTTAAAGTTAAAAGGACCAAACTATAGTCTCGATACGTGTCTAAAGAGAGATATTACGTATTCGATTCAATTATTTATTCCTTCGGAATATTCATATAGTCTTGAATCCAATTCCGATCTCAGTTATTTAATAGAAAAAAATATTAAAATAACAAATCAAAAAAAAATTCGAATTAAACAAGATTTATTTTTTGGAGAAATTCCTTTAATTACTGAAGAGGGTACTTTTATTATTAATGGTTGTGAACGTATTGTTATTAGTCAAATTATAAGAAGTCCTGGAATCTATTTCCGAAAAGAATTTGGGGCAATACGAAAAACTATTTATACAGCAACTATTATTTCTAATAAGGGACTATGGACAAAATTCATTTTGGACCAACCAGAAGAAAAAAATAAAATTTTGAACAAAGTTAATTTAAATAGTTCAAAAGATCGAATTTATATAAAATTAAACGATTTTAAATCACGTACGATTACTGAAAACGTTGCGAAAGATGAAACGGATACAAATAAACTTTTTATTTATGATTTAATCCGATATTTTGGTTTAAGTATTGAAGAAATTTTAGATACTTTAAAACACCCATTACATTTTTCAAATCTTCAGTTAACAAATAAAGAAAATGAACAAGAAATTGATGAACGCCAACGTTTTATAAAACTATATGAAAACTCGGTATTAATTAAAAAATTATTTTTTAATCAACGTTCGGGATGCTTTTCAATTGGTGAAATTGGACGTTATAAAATTAATAAAAAATTAGGAATTAATTTACCTAAAGATATTACTTATTTAACAGCTCAAGATTTTATAGGAATAATCGATGGTTTAATTGAACTAAAGTATTATGATAAAATCAGTGATGATATTGATGATATTAAGAATAAACAAATTCGATGTATTGGAGATTTATTACAAAATCAAATTCGAGTTGGATTATATCGTTTGCAAAAAAATCTACTTGATGATCCAAATTCAGTTATAAGTCCACAAAGGTTAGCTTTTGATTTAGAAACTCAAGTAAACCAAGAAGAATGGATTATTGATCCACGTCCATTGACAAGTGCCATCAAAGAATTTTTTAAAACAAGTCAATTATCTCAATTTATGGATCAAATCAATCCATTATCAGAGATGACACATAAACGAAGAATTAGTGTATTTGGTCCAAATGGTTTAAAACGTGATCATATTAGTACAGTAATTCGTGATATTCATCCGAGTCAATATGGACGTTTGTGTCCAATTGAAACTCCGGAAGGTCAAAATGCTGGTTTAATAACGTCAATGTCACTTTATGGACGAATTAGTTCCTTAGGATCAATAGAAACTCCGTATTTTTTAACTAAAGAAAATTATGTTTTTTCAGATAAAAAACCAATTTTTTTAAGTCCAGAACAGGAAGGAGAAACAAGAATTGCAGTTTGTGATGTTAGTTTAAATAATAAAAAAGAAATTCAAAGTAAATATCTTTCAGTAAAAGAGAATAATTTATTCTCGTTAAAAAAGACAAAAGATATAAATTTCATTACGACATCTCCTCTTCAAATTGTTTCTTTAGCAACCGCACTTATTCCATTTTTAGAACACGATGATGCAAATCGAGCATTAATGGGATCAAACATGCAACGTCAAGCGGTTCCTCTAATATATTCACAAAAAGCAATCGTTGGAACAGGATTTGAATCCGTAGCAATTCTAGATTCCTCAATGATTATTAAAAGTTATTGTGAAGGAAAAGTTAGTTTTTCATCAGGATATTTAATAAAAGTAAATGATAGTTCAAATCAAGATATTACTTATTATTTGAGAAAATATTATCGTTCAAATCAAGAAACTTCTATTAATCAACGACCAATTGTTTGGGCAGGTGAAGAAATATTTTCAGGACAAATTATTGCAGATGGACCTAGTACTAATGATGGAGAATTATCTTTGGGAAGAAATTTAACGATCGCTTATATGCCTTGGGAAGGTTACAATTATGAGGATGCAATTGTAATAAATGAACGAATAATTTTAGAAGATTGTTTAACATCAGTTCACATTGAAGAGCATGAAACTACATTAACTCATTGTGTAACAGGTAGTGAAAAATTAACTAACGAATTAAATCATTTAACAAAATATATACGACGTCATTTAAATAAAGATGGAATCGTTAAAGTCGGTTCATACGTAAAAGAACATGATATTCTTGTTGGAAAATTAACACCGTGTGAAGAAGATTCATCCCCTGAAGCAAAATTAATAAGAGCTCTATATGGTCAAAAAGAAGAACATTTCCGTGATACATCCTTAAGAGTTCCTCACTCTACAGAAGGAAGAGTAATTGATGTAAGAATTATTTCTACAACATTATTAAGTAAAGAGGAACCATCATTATTTACATCATGTGATACGATTCGAATTTATATTGCTCAAATTAGGAAAATCCAAATTGGAGATAAATTAGCTGGTCGCCATGGAAATAAAGGAATTGTTTCAAAAATTTTACCAAAACAAGACATGCCTTATTTACCTGATGGAACCGCAGTTGATATTATTTTTAATCCATTAGGAGTTCCTTCACGAATGAATGTAGGTCAAGTTTTTGAATGTTTATTAGGTTTAGCAGGCGAAAAATTAGGGAATCGTTATAAAGTATCTGCATTTGATGAAATTTATGGAAAAGAAGCTTCACGTGTTTTAGTAAATCAAAAATTAAAAGAAGCTGCTTTAAAAACAAATTCAAAATGGCTATTCAATAAATATTATCCAGGAAAAATTTTGTTAAGAGATGGAAGAACAGGTGAGTATTTCGATAATCCGATTACAGTTGGAAAAAGTTACATTTTAAAATTAATACATTTAGTTGAAGATAAAATACATGCTAGAGCAACAGGTCCTTATTCAATGATTACTGAACAACCTTTAGCTGGAAAATCACAAAAAGGAGGTCAACGTTTTGGGGAAATGGAAGTATGGGCACTTGAAGCTTACGGATGCTCTAATACTCTGCAAGAATTATTAACTATTAAATCAGATGATATTGATGGACGAAATGATATGTATGAATCTATATTAGTTCGTAAAGAAATACAAAAACCAAATCCATCGATTCCAGAATCTTTCTTAGCATTAATGAGAGAATTACAAGCATTAGGGTTAGATTTTTCTGTTAAAAAATTTGATTCTGGATTTTATGCAACTACAGATACAAAAGAATTAGAAAAAGATCTTTTTAAAGATATTGAATTACGTTTAAAATTACGAGCAATGTTAGCACGTAAAAAAGCTGAACAATTTGCAAAATCTACTAATTTATTTGATAAGAATGATCAATTAATTTTTGAAAAAATATCAGAAAAAAATAAAATATTAGAACGTTTAAAAAATAATGAGACAAAAATTTAAATTTTTATATAAATTTACGAAAATAATTTAAAAAGTTTATGAAATCTAATGACGAAATTTTAGAGCTTGAAAAAACACTTTTAAAATTAGAAAATTTACATGCTTCATTCGATTATTTACGTATTACAATTGCATCACCAAAACGTATAAAAAGTTGGTCAGAACGAATTCTTCCAAATGGAGAAATTGTTGGAGAAGTTTTAAAACCTGAAACCATTAATTTTCGTTCGCATCAGCCCGAAATTAATGGTTTATTTTGTGAAAAAATCTTTGGTCCGATAAAAAATTGGAAATGTAAATGTGGAAAATATAATGGTTTTATAATTGATAAAATTTGTGAAGAATGCAATGTCGAAATTATTGAATCACGTGTTAGACGTTACCGAATGGGTTATATTGATTTAACATGTCCTGTAACACATCTCTGGTATCTTAAAGGTGTACCTAATTATTTATGTGTTTTATTGAAATGTATTGATCCGGAGATAAAACTTTCACATATTGAACAAGTTGTATATTTTAAAGAAGGTGAAAGAATAATTGGTTCAGATCACCCTTTATTTTCTTATTTTTATCCCGATAAAAAGAATAATGAACTTAAAAAATTTTTTGGTAATAATTTAAATACAACTGATGAGTTAAAAGAAAATATTAATAATTCAAAATATTTAAGAAATTCAAAAATTAAAAAAAGACGCGGTGCAGAGATTATTAAAGCCGCTTTAGAAGATATTAATATTAAGTACGAGATTAAAGCCGCAAGATCAAGTATTAATTATCAATCTCTTCGAAATATTAATTTACGTATAAAACCCGAAAAAACTCACATTAGAAGAATTCGAATTTTAGAAAGTTTTCTTGCTACAAAAACGAATCCAAGTTGGATGATTTTAACTACATTACCCGTCTTACCTCCTAATTTAAGGCCATTATTAGAACTGGAAAGTGGAAGATTAGTGGCAGCAGATGTTAATGAAATTTACAGGTTAATTATTACTAGAAATCAAAGACTTTTTGATTTTATGTACAATTATATTGCACCAGATTTAATTACGGTTCATAGTAGAAAATTATTACAAGAAGGGGTTGATTCTTTGATAGATAATGCACGTTTACCAAAAGATAAAACTTTTTGTTTAAATAACAAAGCATTAAAAAGTTTAACTGAAATTCTCGAAGGTAAACAAGGTAGATTTCGACAATCGTTACTAGGTAAAAGAGTTGATTATTCAGGTCGTTCTGTAATTATTGTTGGACCTAGTCTTCGTTTAAATCAATGTGGTTTACCCTATGAAATGGCAACAGAATTATTTCAGCCTTTTTTAATAAATGAATTATTAAAAACAAAAATTAAAGCACCTAGTCATAATACAAAGTTAGCACATTTAATTATAAAAAAAAATAAACCATTTATATGGAATTTATTAATACTTTTAACAAAAAAACATTCAATCTTGCTAAATCGAGCTCCAACTCTTCACCGTTTTGGAATTCAAGCATTTGATCCACTAATAATTTTAGGACAAGCGATTCATTTACATCCACTAGTTTGTACTGGATTTAACGCAGATTTTGATGGTGATCAAATGGCAGTTCATTTACCTTTATACGAGTGTAGTCAATTAGAAGCAAAAACAATAATGCGACCTTCATATAATGTTCTTTCTCCTTCAAATGGAGATGTTATTTTAAAACCAACTCAAGATATGGTTATTGGATGTTATTATTTAACACTAATGATAGCCAAAAATAATTTCTTAGTAAAAAAATGGTTTACGAATGAGAATGAAGCATTGTCCGCATTTTATCAAAAAAAATTAACATTACATACACCAGTCTTAGTTCGTTATTCATTATCAAAATTTAAAATTAAAAATGAAAATGGAAAATTAAGATTTTTTGATACTATTACAAATTTAAATAGTAATACAAAAGATATTCTTATTTATAAAATTTTCCAAATGGAGAAAAAATTTAAAAAATTTTATCTGTTAACAAATATTGGGATTTTAATTTCACAATCATTAGATGAAAATAATTATGAAATTACGGATTTATTTCTTGAAACAACTCCTGGAAGGTTAATTTTTAGCACAAATTTTAATAATGTAGTACAACTATAAAATATGCTTCTTAATAAAACAGTAACAAGAAAAATTTTAGAAACATTAGTTCACGAAACATTTTCACAATTTGGAATAATTAATTGTTCTTCACTTTTAGATTCTTTAAAATTATTAGGATTTTATTATGCAACAAATGCAGGAATTTCTATTAACATAGAAGATTTAAAAACCCCAAATTTAAAACGTGAGTGTATTGAAAATGCAAATAATGAAATCTCAGAAGTAAGTATAAAATGGCAACAAGGATTTGTATCTGACACAGAACGATTTCAACGTATTATTGATAGTTGGAATATTGCTACTGAATCCTTAAAAAACAAAATTGTAGACTATTATAAAAATTTTGATCCAACCAATAATTTATATATTATGTCTTTTTCAGGAGCTCGTGGTAATATGTCACAAGTTCGTCAATTAGTTGGTATGAGAGGATTAATGTCTGATCAAGAAGGAAAAATTATTGATTTACCAATTCAAACAAATTTTCGTGAAGGATTGAGTTCAATTGATTATATTATTTCTTCGTATGGTGCACGTAAAGGTATTGTTGATACTGCCTTAAAAACAGCAGATTCAGGTTATTTAACTCGACGTTTAATTTATATTGCTCAAGATTTAGTAATTCGAGAAGTTGATTGTAAAACAAAAGATGGAATTTTAATAGAATTTAGAAAAAATTCCACCTTTAAAAATTTAGTAGGGCGAACTATTATAAATGCTGTTTCATCAAAAAGTATGCTTCCTTTAAACATTGAAGATACAATTTTAACGGAAGAAACATTAAAACAATTAAAAGACAAAGCGCCTCTGTTATTAAATATACGAACGTCTTTAATATGCAAAGTAAACGGTTCAATTTGTCAAAAATGTTACGGTTGGGATCTAGCAAAACAAAAAACTATTTCTTTAGGTGAAGCTGTTGGAATTATTGCAGCTCAATCAATTGGAGAACCTGGAACACAATTAACAATGAGAACTTTTCATACTGGAGGAATTTTTACTGGAGAAAATATTAATCAAATTCTTTCTCCATTTTCCGGTAAATTAATTCTCCCAGAAAATTTAAAAACTATTAATTATAGAACAAGCCATGGTGTAATGGTTTTGAAATTACAAGAAGAAGCAAATGTAACCATTTTAAATTGGGAAGGAAATAAAAAAGAAATTTTCTTAAATATGGGTTCATTTTTATATAAAAATCAATCAACCTTTATCAAAAAAAATGAGTTAATTGCTGAATACTCAACACAAACAATAATTCCAGGTAGCAGAAAATTAAAACCAATTTATACATCTTTATCTGGTGAAATTCGTTTTGAAAATCTTTTAATACGTAAAATGTTACGTGATAAACGAACAATCAAAGTTAATCAAGATGATGGGATTTTATGGATAGCGTCCGGAAAAATTTTTCCATTACCAAAGGAAGCAAAATATTTATTTCCTAAAACACTTTCATTCAATAAACCTTTTGCAAAAGTAAAAATTGTTAGTCCAATTTCAGGAATTGTTATAATTACTAATAATATTATTAGCATTACTAATAAAGATAAGACAATTAATTTAGATATTTCACGTTTAACTAAAAATATAAAAAATTGTCGAATCCAATTTTCTTTATTGAGTAAAAATTATCAATATATTGATTCACATACTCTGTTAGGTTATGTTGAAATTTTTCCAAATTTTGAGGGTTTAATTTATGCTATCCGAAAAAAAGAATCGAGTTTATTTCAAACATTATTCTTAATAACTGAAGACGATATCTGGAAAATAAATTCAGATCAAGTAAATAATTTTTCATTTTTCCAAGATAAAAAAGCTGTTGTTAGATCAGGTAATTTTTTAAATAAAAATTCAAAATTTAGTCGTTCAGGATTATTTTTAAAACGTAATGGTTTTCAAATGATTTTTCAAACAGCTATACCTATATTTTTAAGTCGTGGAACGATTTTAAATTATAAACAAGGGGATTTTGTTTTAGAAAATGAAATTTTTGCAACATTAGTAAACTATACACAACAAACAGAAGATATTGTTCAAGGTTTACCTAAAATTGAAGAATTAATTGAAGCACGACGTCCAAAAACAAAAGCTTATTTATCAAATCGACCTGGTATTCTTTTAATGAATTCAATTATAAATGATTCGAATTCAGATTCTTTTGTTCGTTCTGTAAAAAATTTAACAATTAATTGTATCTATCCTATAACTAAAGTAAAAAAATTAAAAACTACTTCGAAATTAAAACAAGATAAACAAACAATTCATATTGGTCATAGTCTTTTTTTAAATGAAGAATACATTATTTATCAAAATTGTATTTTTAAAGCATTGCCTATTCCATCTGTTTTTAAGGCAGTTAAAAAACTCAAAAAAGACGAATTTATATTTCGAAATAATGATTCAATGTTAATTGATTCTAAAGCTACATTATTAGTTTCAGGAAAATCCCAATATTCGACATGGGATGCTCTAAAAATGAATGATTTTGAAGAACAAAAATTATTTAAATATAAAAATGGAAAGCTGATTGAATGGTTAGAAATTGAAAATAAACAACCGAATACACTTTTTAAAAATATAAAAGGTGATTATATTGTTACTACAAAAAATAATGAACTAATTTTTTTAGAATATTTAAATCCTATTCAAGATTATGAATTACCATTAACATCAAAAGTTTTGATAGAATCAGGAGATTTTATTGATATAGGAGAACCAATAACAGAAGGAATTATTGACGTACATGATTTATTAGGAATTTTATATAAATATCATTCAATATTTGATGGTATTCTCTTTGGAACATTAAGAAGTTTAAATAAATTTCAAATTATCTTAATCAATTCAATTCAATCGATTTATCAATCACAAGGAGTTAATATTTCAAGTAAACATCTGGAAATAATTGTACGTCAAATGACTTCGAAAGTAGTTATTAATGAAAGTGGTGATACACCTTTATTACCGGGAGAATTAGTAAGAATATCATTAATAACGGAAATTTATCTGGCATTAAAGCAAAGTGATACCGTTATAAAATACAAAACACCAAAATACGAGCCCGTATTACTTTCATCTACAAATTCTTCTTTAAGTAAAGATGGATTTTTATCGGCTGCTGGATTTCAGGAAACAAAACGAGTTTTAACAAAAGCAGCAATTGAAGGAACACCCGATTGGTTACGAGGATTGAAAGAATGTATTATTATTGGTAGACTTATACCAGCTGGATCAGCTTTTTTAAATTATAAAAATTATTTAGATAACATTTATTTATTTAAAAATTAAACTAGAACATAAACAAAAATGAGTGAAAATTTAGAAAAAAAAGAAATCGCAAAACAATATGTAAAAGCTTCTGTTCATTATGGACATAGTCCAAAAGAATGGAATCCAAAAATGGCACCATATATTCTTTACGCAAAATATGGTTATCATATTTTTGATTTAGTAAAAACTTCAAAATTATTACGTTTAGCAGGGAATGTATTACAAAAAAAAGCGGAAAAGGGTGGAAAATTCTTATTTGTTGGAACCAATCGCTTATCATCATCAATTATTGCCAAACAAGCAAAACGTTGTGATAGTTTTTATATTAACTATAGATGGTTAGGTGGAATGTTAACAAATTGGACAACTGTTCAAAAACAAATTGAACGTTTAAAAGTTTTAGAAAAACAAGAAGCCGAAGGAATTTTTGAAAACCTATCAAAAAAAGATTATAGTACACAAAGAAAAGAAATTGATAAATTAAGACGTTTATTTAATGGTATAAAAAATATGTCTAGTTTACCTGATGCTGTAATTTTTACGAATCAATTAAAAGATTCATTAGCTATTCAAGAATGTTTACGTTTAGGAATTCCAACTGTTTGTATTGTAGATACAAATTGTAATCCAGATTTAATTCCATATCCTATTCCAGCAAATGATGATTCAAGTTCTTCTATTAATTTTATTTTAAATTACTTAGTTAATAGAATTTGTTTAGGATATAATAATTCTATTAACCCATAATAGTTACAATAAAATTAAATATAAAATAAATGAATAATAGATTTCATTTATTTTACAAAGAAATTTGTTTATTCTTTTGCAAATAAATTTTCTAAAATTTATATTTTAGAAAGATTTTAAATTAATAGTAATCAACAATTATTAATTTTTAACTTACAAAATAAATATGTATACTTTTCTTTTATCAAAAATTGAAGTTGGATCTCACTTATATGTAGATCTTACAGAAAACTTACATTTTCATGGAGAAACTGTTTTTGTTTCAACTCTTGTTGTAGCTGTTGTTTCTTTATTCTTAATTGCAGGAACAAGTGACTTACAAAAAGTTCCTGGCAATTTACAAAATGTAGTTGAAGTTGTTTACGAATTAGTAAAGAGTATTGCAGTAACCCAAATGGGGCCATCTTATTACTCACAATTTTTACCTTTTACAGCAACTATTTTCCTTTTTGTTCTAGGTTCAAATTGGGCGGGTGCATTAATTCCATGGAAATTAATTGAACTTCCAGAAGGGGAATTATCAGCTCCTACAAATGATATTAATACAACAGCATGTTTAGCACTTTTAACTTCATTAAGTTATTTCTTTGCTGGTTTTAAAATTAAAGGTATTGGTTATTTTAAACGTTATGTTAAACCAGCTTTATTCTTATTACCAATTAATATCGTTGAAGATTTTACAAAACCTCTTTCTTTAAATTTCCGATTATTTGGTAATGTTGTTGCCGATGAATTAACAGTGGCAGTAATTTGTTCACTTGTTCCATTTATTGTTCCTGTTCCTATTATGATGCTAGGTTTATTCGCTAGTTCAATTCAAGCTTTAATTTTCTCAACTCTTGCTGCAAATTATATTGGCGAAGTTATTGAATAATAAAGTTAAAATGAAATTTGTTAATTCTTTGAAATAATTTTTTCAAAAATTTTTATATTATGGTAGATTCTATTGTTTCTGCAGCATCTGTTATTGCTGCTGCTATCGCTGTTGGTTTTGCTGGTTTAGGACCTGGTATTGGTCAAGGAAATGCAGCTGGACAAGCTGTTGAAGGTATTGCTCGTCAACCTGAAGCTGAAGGAAAAATCAGAGGGACATTATTATTATCTTTAGCTTTCATGGAATCTTTAACGATTTATGGTCTTGTAGTTGCTCTTTCTTTATTATTCGCAAATCCATTTGTTGGTGCATAATAAATAACTTATTGAATTCATTACTTAAAAACTAATGAATTCAATGATTTATTTTTATTAATTGAAAATTTAAACACAAATATGATTTTTACAACTACATTTCTTATTAATGAAAGTAATTTATTTGATTTTGACTTAACTTTTCCTGCAGAATTAACGTTATTCTTCATATTAGCATTAGTCGTTACTTTTAAATTTATTGCGCCAATTTCAAAAGAAATTGATTCTCGTGCAGAATTCATTAACTATACATTAAGAAAATCAACCATTTTACTTACTTTTGGTTATGAACGTTTATCTGAATGTGTTTTATTAGTAAACGAAGAAATTAATGAAATGAATCGTCAAATGAAACTTACAAGAAATTATTGTAATTCTAATTTTGAAAATGAAGTTCTTTCTATTCAAAAAGAGAATGTAAAAATTTTAAGTAAATTAAAAGGAGATTTGTCAATTAAATCTGCTTTTCTTTTCTCTAATATTAGCAATGAATTATCTTCTCTTACTGATAAATTTTTCATTAAAAAATTCCAATCAGGATCGTAATTTTTTTAATTTAGTTAATCACAACTATGGACTGGAATAATTTTGCGTTTCTTCTAAATAATGAAGAACCGTTTATACAATTAAATCCCAATATTTTAGAAACCAATGTTCAGAATATAGTTATTTTGCTTGGTATTTTACTTTATGCTAATAAAGTTTCTTTTAGTGTAAGTTTAGAAAACAGACAAAAAGAAATTATTCAAACTATTGAAAATGCTCAAAAAGATGTTTTAAATGCATCAAATTATTATTATTTAGCGGAAAAAGGTCTTACTCAAAGTTTATTTTGGTTACAATCTTGGAAAATGCTTTACGAAAAAGATAAAGTTGACTTAGTAAATAATAAATATAAATTAGTTAAAACTGGTTTAGAAGATAGTTTTAATACTACTGAAAATTTGATTAAAAATTTTGAAAATAAAGCGTTCATTTCTTTACAACGTTATATGATTTTTATAACGGCAAGTAGAATTTTACGTAAGTTCTTATTTTTATCTGAAAATGAACAATCAAAAATTATTGAAAATACAATTTCGAAATTAGGAGGACTTAAAAAATGAGTTTTACTAAAAAAGTAGCTACTTCATATTCAAAATCCTTATTTCAAAATGTAAAAACCTTTGATACAGCGTTCTCACCAAAAAATAAAACGTTTGATATTACAAAAATAAGTTTAGCAGGAAAAGAGTCATCTTTTATACCTGATGTTTATGTTATTGGTGAAGAACTTTTATTATTACGTTCAATCTTAGTAACATCAAAACAGTTAACTCAATTTTTTAAAAATCCAACTTACGCAGAAACTCAAAAACTTGATATTATTTTAAATGTGTTTCCAGGTTTAACAGTAACAATGAAATCTTTTTTAAAGGTTCTATGTGAACGTACGCATTTAGCGTTAATTCCGGAAATATCAGATGAATATGCAAAGTTATTGTTACAATTTAAAAATTCTGCTCTGGTTAAACTTGTAACAGCTAGTAGCTTACAAGAAAGTTATGGAGAAAGCTTATTAAGTTCTTTAAAATCTTTAACGAATTGTAATGAAATTATTCTAACAGTATCATATAATCCAAAATTATTAGGTGGATTAGTTGTTGAATATAAATCAAGTGCAATCGACGCAAGTATTTTAAAAGAGTTTAGTTTATTCTTTAGCGAAGTATAAAATAATTAAATTAAGATTTATTAATAAGTAATAAAAGAGTAATAAGCTAACTAAGAAATTTAATTAAAAGAAGAAATATGAAAAATGTAAGCCAATTAACTAATTTTGTACAAAATAAGTTAAATGAATATACTCAAACAACAACAAGAACAGCAGATGTTGGTATTGTTTTACAAGTCGGAGATGGGATTGCACGTATTTTTGGTTTAGAAAATGTTGCTTGTGGTGAACTTTTAGAATTTGAAGACCAAACAATTGGGATTGCTTTAAATTTAGAAACTAGTAATGTAGGTGCAGTTTTAATGGGAACTGGACGAAATATTAAACAAGGAAGTACTGTAAGAGCAACAGGTAAAATTGCACAAGTTCCTGTAGGAGATGATTTATTAGGTAGAATTGTTGATGCGTTAGTAGTTCCAATTGATGGAAAAGGACCTATTGTATCAAATGATAGCCGTTTAATTGAATCGCCAGCTCCCGGAATTATCTCTCGTCAATCTGTATGTGAACCATTACAAACAGGTATTGTTTCAATTGATGCTATGATCCCTATTGGACGTGGACAACGTGAATTAATTATTGGTGATCGTCAAACAGGAAAAACCTCAATTGCTTTAGATACAATTATTAATCAAAAAACTGAAAGTGTTGTTTGCGTATATTGTGCCATTGGACAAAAAGCTTCTACAGTTGCACAATGTGTAACAGCCCTTGAAGAAAAAAATGCATTACCATATACTGTTATTGTTGCTGCAAATGCGAGTGATCCAGCTACACTTCAATATTTAGCACCTTATACAGCAGCAAGTATTGCTGAATACTTTATGTATAAAGGAAAAGCTACTTTAGTTATTTATGATGACTTAACAAAACAAGCACAAGCATATCGTCAAATGTCTTTATTATTACGTCGTCCACCTGGGCGTGAAGCATATCCAGGAGATGTATTCTATTTACATTCACGTTTATTAGAACGTGCTGCTAAACTAAGTGATAAACTAGGTGGAGGAAATATGACTGCTTTACCTATTATTGAAACAGAAGCTGGAGATGTATCTGCTTATATCCCAACAAATGTAATTTCAATCACTGATGGACAAATTTTCTTATCGAAAGAATTATTTAATTCAGGGATTAAACCAGCTGTAGACGTAGGTATTTCAGTTTCCCGTGTAGGATCAGCTGCACAAATTAAAGCAATGAAACAAGTTGCTGGTAAATTAAAACTTGAATTAGCTCAATTTGCAGAATTAGAAGCTTTTTCTCAGTTTGCATCAGATTTAGATAAGGCAACATTAGCTCAATTAGCTCGTGGAGTACGTTTACGTGAATTATTAAAACAACCACAAGGTTCACCAAAATCTGTTGAAGATCAAGTAGCATTAATTTATGCTGGAACGAATGGTTATTTAGATAGTTTAGCTGTTCCTCAAGTTCCTGCTTTTATTGTAGCTTTACAAGAATATTTAAATGTTAAAGATACACGTTATACAAAACTTGTTAAAGAATCTAAAAAATTAGCACCAGATTCTGAAGCTTTATTAAAAGAAGCAATCGATAAAGTAAAACAAGAAATGACTAAGTAATCTAATTCAAAAATAAAAAAGGAAAAAATATTTCCTTTTTTATTTTTCAAAAGCATCATAACCTTTTTCTTCTAATAGATTTACTAACTCTAAATTTCCTGTTTTAATTATTTTACCATCCATCATAATATGAACAAAATCTGGTTTTAAATAGCTTAATATTTTTGGGTAATGAGTAATAATAATTAATGAAGAATCTTTTTCAATATTGTTTAAAATTCCTTCACAAATTACTTTTATTGCATCAATATCTAAACCAGAATCAATCTCATCAAGAATCACTAATTTTGGATTTAGTAATAACATTTGTAAGATCTCATTACGTTTTTTTTCTCCACCTGAAAAACCTTGATTTAAGTCTCGGTTTAAAAATTCAGCTTTCATTTTTAATTTTTTTAAAACTCCATCGGCTAATTCCATAAATTGTAATGGATCTAACTCTTCTAATTTATGATATTTTTTCTTTTCATTATATGCAATTCTCAGGAAATCAAAATTTGTTACTCCTGCTATTTCTAATGGGTATTGAAATGCTAAAAATAGACCTTCATGTGACCTAATTTCAGGTTCCATCTCTAATAAATCTTTAGTATCAAAAGTAATTGAGCCCTCTTTAATTTCATAAGAGGGATGTCCAGCCAAAATTTTTGATAAAGTACTTTTACCGGAACCATTTGGACCCATTATTACATGAATTTCACCTTTATTAACTTTTAAATTTAAATCTTTTATAATTGATTTATCATTAATTGTAGCTTTTAAATCTTTAATATTGAGTAATTCTTTTATCATATTTTATCCAACTGTTCCTTCTAATTTTAATGATAATAATTTATCTGCTTCTGTTGCAAATTCCATGGGTAACATAGTGAAAACATCTTTACAAAAACCACTAATAAGTAAACTTACTGCTTGTTCAGCATTAATCCCACGTTGCATTAAATAAAATAATTGTTCTTCACTAATTTTTGAAATTTTGGCTTCATGTTCTACAATTGAAGTCGAATTCAAAATATCAATATAGGGATATGTACAAGCTTGTGAAGATGCACCAATCAAGAAAGAATCACATTGGGAAAAATTTCGTGAATAATTAGCATTTATACCAATTTTAACTAATCCTCGATATGAATTTTTTGAAAAACCACAGGAAATACCTTTGGAAATAATTTTACTTTTAGTTTTTTGGCCTAAATGAATCATTTTTGTACCAGTATCTGCTTGTTGATAATTATTTGTTAAAGCTACTGAATAAAATTCACCTGTTGAATTTTCTCCTAATAAAATACAACTAGGGTATTTCCAAGTTATTGAAGAACCAGTTTCGACTTGAGTCCAAGAAATACTTGAATTTTTACCAATACATAAACCACGTTTAGTAACAAAATTATAAATTCCACCAATACCTTCCTCATTTCCACTATACCAATTTTGAACAGTTGAATATTTAATTTTAGCATTATCAAATGCAATTAATTCAACAATCGCTGCATGCAATTGATTCTCACTATATTGTGGAGCCGTACAACCTTCTAAATAATTAACACTACTATTACGTTCCGCAATTATTAAAGTTCTTTCAAATTGACCTGAATCTTTATCGTTAATACGAAAATAAGTTGATAATTCAAGAGGACATATAACATTCTGAGGAATATAACAGAATGAACCATCACTAAAAACAGAAGAATTTAATGCCGCAAAAAAATTATCACCAGAAGAAACTACGGTTCCTAAAAATTTTTCAATTAAATTTGGGTAATATTTAATTGCGTCTGAAATAGAACAAAAAATAACCCCAGATTTTGCTAATTTTTCTTTATAAGTCGTACCTATTGAAACACTATCAAAAACAGCATCAATTGCAACATTTGATAATTTTTTCTGTTCATCTAATGAAATTCCTAATTTTTCAAATGTTTTTAAAATTTCGGGATCAACTTCATCCAAAGATTTTAAACTTTTTTTCTTTTTAGGAATTGAATAGTATGTAATATTATCATAATCGATTTTTTTGATAGAAAGATTTGCCCATTCTGGCATTACCATTTTTTTCCATTTTTTATATCCATTTAAACGAAATGTTAACATAAAATTGGGCTCTTCTTTTTTACTAGAAATTAGTTTTACAATATTTTCATCTAAACCTACTGGAAAACTTTCTGTTTCTATTTTTGTGTTAAATCCGTATTTATAGGGTTCATTTAAGACTTGTTTAATTTCAAAATTGGTCTGTGTTTTATTTTCCTTCATAAAAGTAATATTAATAACAAAATAAACTATTACATATAATTATACAACACTTTTAAAGTACTTTTTTAAAAAGTCATAACTTTTAGATTTTTGAATGTAATCTGGATAGAGTAAAAAAATAAAATCATATTTTTTTAGCAAATTTTTTAAGCAATAATAAAAAAAGTAAAAATATTTAAGTTATAGTTGGATTATTTTTTTTTATAATCTAACAATAACTTAAAGAATAATGAACATTTAAGAACTTATTAAAAAGCTAGTTCATTTCCACGTTTAAATTGAAGGTATGCCGCTACAAAAAGACCAAATAATGTAACAATACATAACCCTAAAACAATTCCTGTTAAAAGAGGCTCAACCATCGTTTTTTATATTAAATTAATTTAATCGTACGGATAAAAATTATCTAAATCCAACACTGGCTTGCCAAACAAAAGCTAATAATAAGAATAAGATTGGAATTGCCGGCATTACGTCAACAAGTGGGCTAAATACTACAAAAGCTCCAGGTAATTTACTTAATAATAATGTTTGCATATAATTATTTAATTTCTTGTTATTATTGGAATATTTTTAATATTCTATTTTCAGATTATTATAGGTAATTTAAATTCTATAGTTACAATCAAAGTATTTCAATTATACCTTTAAATAGAAATAAAAATCAAGCATTCTTAGTTATATTAAGATAGCTGGAAAAGAGAATTGAACTCTTAACCTCCTGATTACAAGTCAGGCGCTCTACCAATTGAGCTATACCAGCATGGCGCTAAGCTTATTATAAAGGTAAAGAAAACTAAATGTCAATCTAAGATTGACATTTAATTTTCTTTATAAATAATTGATTTACGAGATTCACGTTCAATAACATTAAATGCGGATAAATCCGTAAATGCTAGTGTAGATAATATTTTTCGATCAAGAAAAATATTTATATTACGTAAACATCCAATAAATTTTGAGTAAATATTTTTTCGTGCTCTTGTAGCTGCATTTATTCTATAAATCCAAATTCGACGAAAGTTACGTTTCTTTAATCTACGTCCAATATAAGCCGAATTTAAACTTTGAACAACTTGTTCAGAAGCCATTGTACTTAAACGAGAATTTGAACCAACAAATCCTTTTGCTAAATTTAAATATTTCTTGCGTCTTTTCGCAGCAACATTTCCGCGTTTTATTCTAACCATTTTGTTATTTTTTAAGTGAGAAAATTTCTAATAATTTCGTATTTTAGGCATAAGGTAACATATAAGCGAATGCAGCACGATCAGACGAATGAATTTGAACTGCTTCACATAATCTTCTTAATCGTTTTGAATTTTTTCGTCTTAATAAATGTCCACGATAGGCACTTTTACGTGCTAAACACCTTTTTTTAGGATTAACTCTTTTTAATGCTGATTTACGTGTTTTTAATTTCATTTTTTCTATATACAATAATTAGGCATATATTGCTATTGTAATATGTATTAAAAAAATAGTAAAGTTTTAACTCTTTTTAAGCTTTCTCTGTCCAAACATATTTTGTTTCAATAGCTGGTAATAAGAATAATCCAATTAAATTCGTTAACATTTTTAAATAATGTGGAATTTTATTAAAAACTTTAAATGTTTCTAAATTTTCATCTTTTTCAATATCAATTAAGCTTTGATTAGCCTCCGCACAATTTTCTAAATATTTAAAGAAATTTGGATTATCTAAATCTAAAATAATTGGAAATAATGTCCCAGAACTTTGATTTGTTTTTCGTATTACATGAATATCAAATTGTTTAGCATCTAATCCAATAGTTGAATAAAAATCTTTACGTTGTAAATCATTTAAATACATTGTTACAAATACAGATAATAAAAAGAATTTACACCATAATCTTGATTCAAAAGTATTTAACAAATGTTGTTGAGATTTTAAAACAGATGCAAAGAAATCACCATGACGATTTTCATCTTGACACCAACTTTCAAAGAATCTAAAAATTGGATAAATTCTGAAATTTGGATTTTTTTCTAAGTGACGATAAATGGTAATATAACGCCAATAACCAATTTTTTCAGATAAATAAGTAGCATAAAAAATAAATTTAGGTGCAAAAAAAGTATATTTACGTGTTTTTGTTAAAAAACCTAAATCTAAAGAGACGTTAAAATCACTCATTGCTTTATTTAAAAAACCTGCATGACGTGCTTCATCACGTGACATAAAAGAAAATCCTTCAGCTAAAAGTGGATTATCTTTTTTTAAATTTCTTGAAATTTCTTTATACAGTAAAAACCCTGAAAATTCTGCTGTACAAGAACGTTCTAAAAACTCAATAAAAATATTACGTGTTTCTTCATCAAAAACATCCCAATTATTAGCAAATTCTTTATCACGAATAAAATGATCACGATTGTAATCAATTCTAAATTCTTCTACAATCGATTCAATTTCAGCAATATTGGAACTTACATCTAATTCAGAAATTTCTTTAAAATCTGTTGTATAAAAACGTGGTGTTAATAAGCTTTCTTTTGATTCTGATTTATTAACCAGAACTTTTTTATTTGTAGTAGTTACCATATGAGTTGAAAAAATAAATTTTAAAGTATTTGTAATATATAAATTTTAAAATATTAAAAATAAAACCAAAACTTGGCTAAATAAATATACTTGTATTATAAGATAAGATCCTCTTTAAATAACTCTTGATTTATTTTATCAGTATCCGTATCATGTAAGTATAAATTAAAGGCGGTATAGCTAAGTGGTAAGGCTTTGGATTGCAAATCCTTCATTCCCCAGTTCAAATCTGGGTGCCGCCTTTATTGGGATCGTGGTGGAATGGTAGACACAACAGACTTAAAATCTGTTGACTAATTTGGTCGTGAGGGTTCAAGTCCCTCTGATCCCAAACTTTTTAGTTATTTTTTAAATATTCTGTATTAATTCCTAATTGACGTTCTAATGAAATTTTACCTGTTCTTACTATTTCAATAATTTGATAATGTCTTAATAGTTCTTGAATTGTAATAATTTTTCCTGGATCACCTGTTACTTCAATTGTAATAGAATTATCTGATAAATCTACTACTTTTGAACGAAAAATTTCAACAATCTCAAGAATTTCAGAACGTGTTGCTTTCGATGACTTAACTTTAATAAGCATTAATTCTCTTTCTACACAAGGTGAACTTGTAATATCTTTTACTTCAATAACTTGAATTAATTTATTTAATTGTTTTGTAATTTGTTCAATTGTCTGGTTATCACCAGGTAAGACAAGAATAATACGGGAAATTTCTGTATTTTCAGTGGGTCCTACAGCGATGCTATCAATATTAAATCCACGACTGGAAAAAACGGTTGAAATACGTGTTAAAACACCAGATTCATTATATACTTTAATAGATAAAGTTTTTTTCATAATATTTATTTTCAACAGTTTTTGAAAGAAATAAAAAAAATTTTTTAATTAATGCTTTTTACCTATATTATATTTAATAAGTGAATAAAAAAGTTATTTCTAAACTTAAATTCATTAAGGAATAATACGACAATACCAAATACTCTTATTGCAACAAATTTAAAAAATAAACTTTTTAAGAATATGCCTTCCAAAAAATTAAAAAATTTAGACGTATTAGAATTTAAAGTAATTGATAAAATCTTATTGGATCAATTAAAAAAAAAAGATTTAAATGAAAAGCCAGAAAAAATAAGACGTAAGATATTGAAAGGAAGGATAAAAAAAGAATTAAAGAAGATTTTAAAAGTTTATGAACGGGATTGACGGGACTCGAACCCGCAACTTCCACCGTGACAGGGTGGTGCTCTAACCGATTGAACTACAATCCCAAATAGTGCTTACTAGTAGTATTAATTATAGAGCTAGGAGAGAGAGGGATTCGAACCCTCGGTAAAGAAATACTTTACAATAGATTAGCAATCTACCGCTATCGACCACTCAGCCATCTCTCCAGATATAATTTAAAAATTTAAAAATGACTCAAGCGGGAATTGAACCTGCGACCTAGGGCTTATGAGTCCCCCACTCTAACCAACTGAGCTACTGAGCCATATTTTAAATATCTAAACTATATTACTTATTTACAGAAAATTAAAATAATCCTAAAGTTACTGCTTTATCAATAGGCATCGCTGCACCAAAACCAAACCAAACAGCAAAAACTGTACCAACAAAGAATACAGTCATTGCAACAGGTCTACGGAAAGGATTTTGAAACTTATTAACATTCTCGATAAAAGGAACAGTTAATAATCCTGCAGGAACTGCAGCCATTGAAAGAACACCTAATAATTTATTTGGTAAAACACGTAATAAATTAAAAGTTGGGAAGAAATACCATTCAGGTAAAATTTCTAATGGAGTTGCAAATGGATTTGCTGGTTCACCAAATGTAGAAGGTTCTAAAACAGCTAAACCAATTACGCAAGCAAATGTTCCAAAAATACAAATAGGGAAAATATATAAAAGATCATTCGGCCAAGCAGGTTCACCATAATAGTTGTGTCCCATTCCTTTTGCTAATTTAGCTCTTAATTTCGGATCAGATAAATCGGGTTTTTTAATAACTGACATAATTTAATTTTTTATAGGTTAATTTTTTTTAAATAAAAAGAGAGTAAATTTTATTTTATAATGGACCAGAAATTCCTTGTTTACGAATCATTAAGAAATGAGCAAGCATTAATACAGCTGTAATTAATGGTAATACAAAAGTATGTAAACTATAGAAACGAGTTAATGTTCCTTGTCCAACCGCTGTTCCACCACGTAATAACTCAACTAATGGACCCCCAATAACTGGAATAGCGTCAGGGACACCTGTAACAATTTTACAAGCCCAATAACCAATTTGATCCCAAGGTAACGAATAACCTGTTACACCAAATGAAACTGTAACGGCAGCTAAAATTACACCCGTCATCCAAGTTAATTCACGCGGTTTTTTAAATCCACCTGTTAAATAAACTCTAAAAATATGTAAAATCATCATTAAAACCATCATACTAGCTGACCAACGATGAATTGAACGAATTAACCATCCAAAATTTACTTGTGTCATCATATATTCAACCGAAGCAAATGCATCAGCAACTGATGGTCTGTAATAGAACGTCATTGCAAAACCTGTTGCAACTTGAACTAAAAAGCAGACAAATACAATTCCACCAAAACAGTAGAAAATATTTACATGAGGAGGAACATATTTGCTTGAAATATCATCGGCAATTGCTTGTATTTCAAGACGTTCCTGGAACCAATTATAGATTTTTCCCATTAAAAGATTATATAATAAAAATTTTCATCACACTTAAGCACAAAATATGAAAATTTTTAAACGTTGTAAGGGTTACGTGAGCTATCGCTAGATAATAAACCAAAAACAGCAACAGTTATAAAAAAGAAAGCTGTAGCGTAAACGAATAATTTTAATGTTAACATAATGTTAAATAATTGTTATTAAATTTGATTACGATTCAATTAGACATATTATAAATAAAATGCCTATGACGCTATTATACAAAAAAAATTATTAAAAATTTTTATTAGATACCTTCAATCAAACGTCTAATAATTTCTCGTTGACGAATTAGTATCCAACAAAATGAAAATGTTATAAAAATAAGTAATACTTGGCTAAAAAGTAATATCGGATCTAATCGCCAACCATGTATTAAAATAATCGAGCTATAAACAATTCCTAAAGTTGTAATAAAAATATCCCAATCTGTTGCAAGATCAGGATTTACAAACCTTAAACCATATAAAAAAAACATAACTAAGGCAAAAATTGCTCCAAGAAGGAGTGCGGGTTCGACAATTATATTAATCATTTTATTAAGCTTCCTCGCGTTGAAGAGGATCTAATCGACTTACTGTAACTAAAGCAGCCGAAATTGGTAAAATAACTACAAGTACGCCGGCAAATAAACTTCCGATAAAATTTGCTAAAGATGATGTCATAAAATTTAAAGATTATATTTATTTAAATTAATATATTTAATTTGATTATTTGTTTGCTTATTATAAAAACAATAATATTTTTATTCAAACATTTGCTTCGTGGAAGCAAACTCATTATCGGGGGTTAAAAAAAGCATACAATGGCATTCTTTTCTTTCTCTCATAGGGACACATGGACAATTCCAATAAGCTAAACTAATCTCTTCTTCCTTGTTATCATAATAACGACATGGACAAAGAGGTGCACCAAATTCACTTTTGTTATATGATAATCCTTGAATTACAGATTCTGTTACTTCAAGATCACCACAAAAAAATGTATCGGTAGTTTTTGCATAACTTTCTGCAAATTGTTTCATCGATTCAACAATTTTTGAATCAAGATCATTTTTATTCATACTTTTAGTAGTTTTAATATTCGATATTAGAAATATCTAAAATTTTATAAGAATAAAACTTAATCTATGAAATTTTTAGTATATAAATTAATAAGAATAATTTTATTAAAATAAAAGATCTAAAATTGTACTATAATATCATTATAAACTTAACATAACAAAGAGGTCTCAAATGATAGCTCCTTATTTCCCTGCGATTTTAGTACCAATAATTGGAATATTTTTACCTGGATTAGCAATTGTTGCCTTATTTATCTATATCGAAAAAGAAAGTGTTGAATAATTTCAATACTTTCTTTTTCTTTTTATTATTTCATCTTAGAAAGACGAACCTAATCCTGAATAAGAACCATAAAGAAATAATCCTAAGATTGAGAAAACACCCATACCACCAACTAATGCAATTGCCCATAAAGGAACACGTCTACTAGTATCTGCCATAAAAACTTATAATGTAAAAGTTTATTTTAAAATTTAATTAAAGAAATAACTTGAAAATAGAACTGCTAGAACAAAAATTCCTAAAAGTCCCCAAAAAAGAGACGTTCTACTTAATTCAACAGCTTGTTTGTTAGGATTTGGACCACTCATAATTATATACTCCTCTTTAACGTTGAATAAATTGCATACATGTAATTGCTCCAAGGAAGAAAATAGTTGGAACTGCTAATCCATGAATTGCTAACCAACGAAATGTAAAAATTGGATAAGCAACAGATCTATTAAAATTTCTATTCATAATAATATCTTTTCGTGTTAAATGTTATTTTAAATCTTCTAATTCTTGATTAGCATTGAAACGCTCATTTGCTAAAGGAACTTGTTGACGATCTTGTGTAAAATATTCGTCAGGTCTTGGTGTTCCAAAAACATCATAAGCTAAACCTGTACTTATAAATAACCAACCAGATAAAAATAATGTAGGGATTGTTATACTATGGATAATCCAGTAACGAATACTCGTTAAGATATCTGTAAAGGGACGTTCTCCTGTAGATCCACCAGACATGTTTTTACTAATATTTATAGTAAAAATTCTTCTTTTGTCACTCCTTTTAAAATTATAAATATAAAGCTATTATAAATAAAATTAAAAACTTTGTGTAAATTTTTTAGAGTATAAAGCGAGCAGTCAGAATCGAACTGACATAATCAGCTTGGAAGGCTGAAGTTTTACCACTAAACTATGCTCGCTATATTTAATACTACCTAAAATACCTTTTTACTTGTATATAATAAATTATACTACACTATTAAACTTTCTAGTGGAACATTTAAAAAGTTAGATAATTCAATTGCTTTCTTTTCAGTTTCACTTGGATTCATTAAAATTTGTGCTGGAAATAATGGTATTTCCCTTTTATCTTTTAACATCAATAAAATATTACAACGTGGATTTAAGCCTTGTTTAATTAAAAATTTTAAGCTTTTAATATTTTTAAAATCATATGATAAAAAAATTGTTCGATTCTTACCAGGAAAACCTAATCGTACAATACGAACGACAGTTTCCTCTTTTAAAAATTCATTATATCCACTTCCAATATTCCAAATAACGGTTAAAAAAAGATAAGTTGCAATTCCAATTGCACCTGTACCATAAAATAATAAAGCGATTCCTTGCGGAATAAAAACAATTGTTGTTGTATCGGTTAAACCTAATAAATTTGTATTTAAATAACTAGATAAACCTGCTAAAAAGAAACCTAAACCTGCAAAGAATAAAATTATCATGGTTACGAATGTATTAAGATTACGTGCCCCAACAATTTCTTCTTTTATTATAGAATTATTATTCATTTTTTTACTCAAAAAACTTTTATTTGTTATTGCTTTATTAATTAAAAACAATTAAATTAACTTAATTGTTTTTAAACCTAAATATAAAGCTGTAATAACACCAAACATGAAACCAGATAAAACTAAATAATTAAGAACTATACTCATTTAAATATTAATAATAATTATTCTTATAATGTATTTTTAAACAACATTAATTAAAAAACTTCTACGAATATTATTATACAATATTTATAATTGATTTTACTAACTTTTGATTTTATTATTATTAACTATTTTTTAATAAAATTTATTATAATATTAGAAATAAAACTAAATTAAAAATTATTTATATATGATAGCTACTCAACAGAACAAAAATTTTGATGTCGTATCTGCTTTTCAAGATGATCCATTCGTGGGACATTTATCTACTCCAATTAGTACATCAAGCATCACTAAAACTTATTTAAGTCTATTACCTGCCTATAAAACAGGTTTATCACCTTTATTACGTGGTATAAATATTGGTTTTGTTCATGGATATTTATTATTGGGTCCATTTGTTACTTTAGGTCCTCTTCGTTCAAGTCCAGTAGCAACTTTTGTTGGTTTTGTATCAACAATTAGCTTAATCATTATTTTAACAACTTGTTTATTAATGTATGGGTTCGTAACTTTTTCTGAATCTTCAAAAACTTCAAGTAAAAAATCTCCGGTAGATTTTTTAAATGCTAAAGGGTGGCGTCAATTTAGTTCAGGATTTATTACTGGAGGTTTTGGTGGAGCAAGCATTGCTTACATTTTATTAAAACTTGTAAATTTAGGTTAATAATTTAAGAAAAATTTTTATTATGTTAGGAGATGAGTGCGAATTTGAAAAAAACTTTTGGTCCTCACAAGGTGAAATTCAAACCTTTCCAAGTGTTTCTGATTTAGCTATGGAAAAACTGAGTGTTAAAATAAAATCCATGAGTTTCAATAACGGAGTACCTAATAAAACTTACAAAGTTGACGGAGAAAAGGTTATAACTTCAAAAGAGGGTATAAACGTTCTAATTGCTAAGATAGAAGAATTACGAAAGTTAATCTTTACTAATCAACTAGAAGAAGATCTAAGAATTTTTTCTAACTTCCATCCTAATTAAAAATCGTTTTTAATAATTTAATTGAATATTCAATTAAATTATTACTATAATAAGAACCAGAACTCAACAAATATAAACATAAAAACAGCATCATGGTAAAATATAAAGTAAGACTATTAAGTGAAAAACATAGTTTAGATGTTACAATCGAATGCCCTGACGATAAATTTATCCTAGAAGCGGCTGAAGATAACAATATTGAATTACCTTATTCTTGTAGAGCAGGATCTTGTTCTACATGTTTAGGTAAAGTTACAAAAGGTAAAGTTGATCAACCAGATCAAACATTTTTAGATGAAGATCAAATTACAGCTGGTTTTACTTTAACATGTGTTTCTTATCCTGCTTCAGATTGTACGATTTTGTGTCACGAAGAAGAAAACTTATATTAATATCTATTCAGCGAACTTATTCTCTATTAAACGGACTTATTTTATAAAATAAGTTCGTTTAAGTATTTTTTATTTTATAGTAAATTCCTACTAATTTAATTTTTAAGATTTTATCTTGATATTAATAACTTAACATTGAGTAATAAAATAATTTATCTTATAATATTCCACTGTGGTACATATCGATATACAAAAACTAAAATAATTTAAGATTTAGAAATTATTTTAAATAATAAATTTTAACAACAATAATTAAAAGTCATATGAATATTAATACAAAAAAAATTGGAATCTTTTTTATGTCATTAGCTTTAGGAAGTACAGTTTTTATTTCTTCATCTAATGCTATAGAACTTGATGATGCTACACGAACAATTCCTTTAAATGGCTCAAAAACAGTTACCTTAACACCTGAACAAGTAAAACGTGGAAAACGTCTTTTTATTAATACTTGTAGTGGTTGTCATACAGGTGGTATTACTAAAACAAATCCAAACGTAGGTTTAGATACTGAAGCATTAAGTTTAGCAACTCCAAATAGAAATTCAATCGAAGGTTTAGTTGATTATCTTAAAAATCCTACAACATATGATGGATTAGAATCAATTGCTGAAATTCACCCTAGTATTAAAAGTGCTGACATTTTCCCAACTATGCGTGCTTTAACTGAAGATGATTTATTCACAATTGCTGGTCATATCTTAACTCAACCAAAAATTATTGCAGAAAAATGGGGTGGTGGTAAAATATACTATTAATAATTAATAGTATATTTTTTTATAAAAAATATAATAAAAAAAATGGAAAATTTAGATTTTTTTAATAATTTCTCGTCAAGTGTTTCTCCATTTTTTGAAAATAAACAAAGTGTTTTTTTATTACATTATTTCTCTATTTTTCTTGTTAATTTAT